>Ga0209084_1000462_pt1 | contig 38248 bp, 57 predicted proteins | sample C_130820_MF_Meta_FD_187309 | JGI IMG/M metagenome (GOLD analysis project Ga0209084, IMG submission 187309) | Freshwater microbial communities from Lake Croche, Canada to study carbon cycling - C_130820_MF_MetaG (SPAdes) (version 2) | ecosystem: Environmental > Aquatic > Freshwater > Lake... | reverse complement strand
TGACTTGACTCGCGCTTTGCAGGCGGGTCAAGGCTTTACCAACTTAGGCCAAGAACAACAGCAATTGGGCGTTGCGGGTCTGAAGACCATGTCCGACTACGGCGCTCAACAGCAGGCTCAAGGCCAGAAGCTGTTGGATTACCCAATGGCCCAGACCCAGCAGTTTGCCAAGCTAATGCAGGGCTACCAAGTCCCAATGGGTACGACCACACAGACAACTGGCTCCGAGGGTTATCAAAACAGCCCGCTCTCGCAAATTGCTGGTTTGGGTACTATGTTTGCTTCCTTGTTCCCTCAAGGCAGCGCAAATCAAGATTTGCAAGCAAAGGCGCTTCAAGCGCAGATTGATTTCAACAACGCCCAAACCAAAAAAATTACAGGCAAAACTGGCGGCTCTGTACAAAACGGCATTATTCGCAAAGCGAATGGTGGCGGCGTTCGCCTTGCTGGCGGCGGCATGGCCCCCTCTGGTGCAGAATATCACGATGGCAGGGGTAATTTCTACGATGCCGACGGTTACTTAGTGGGGCAATAACATGGCAGCACCTCAAGGCGGACTAGGCCAAGCCTCCGCTCAAACTTCTGCAACCGCCAAGGCTCCAGCTTTGGACGTGGACGCAAAACAAGCTGAACTTTTGGAAACCAAAAAGGAACCGACTGGCTTACAGAAGGTTATGGTTGACCTTGACGCGCAACGTAATGCGATGAACGAGGCGTTGTTGCGTATGCGCCAAAGTCTGGATGAGCGCAAGAACAAGTTGTTTGACCCCGTCCTGATGCAGACCGCCGCAGGCTTCTTAAAACCCACCAAAACGGGTTCGTTTGGCGAGTCTTTGGGGTATGCCGCAGAAAACGCTGGAGCGGCGGCTGAGAAGCAACAAATAGAAGACGCTCAAAACCAGAAGCTGGAAATGGAGTTGATGGAAAAGCAACAGGCTTTCAATCAACAAAATGCAATGTCCAGCTACCGCGCTGGCAAGCTAGGCCTATTGCCTACGGCTGGCACTCCCGCTGGCGAACCCTCTGCTGGCGCACCTTCTGTTGGCGCACCGCCTGCACCAAGCGCCGCATCTGGCGCGTTGTCACTGCGGCCCGGACAGTTACCTTCGAGCGTCGCTGGTCGCGCAAGCCCCGCTGGTGGCGCAATTCAAAGGCCCGCAATTACCGACAGGGAAATTGAAGAGTCATACTTGGTTGACCCAAGCGGCAAGTTGGCAAAAGAATTGACAGAGATGGCAAAACTTCAGCGCGAAGACACCATCGTGATTGACAACAAGCCATACAGCAAAAGCCGACAAGAATTTGGCGAGGGCAATCCTGACACGGTTGTCGAGCGAGACTTTGGTCGTTACATCGGAACCAAAAAAGTTCCTTATTGGTTCAGCAAGCAGTACGACGAAGTTTTGGCAGAAGCTAAAGAGAAAAACCAACCTGAACTCGTGTTTGATTTCTTCAAAAAATACGATATGTTGGAGCCGCCGCGTGGAAAAGATGCGGCTGGCAAGCCTTTTTACGAGACACCAAAAGAAAAAGAAAATCGCGAAGCAATCATTCAAGAGCGCCTCAAGGCTCAAGTTGGAGAAGAGAAGAGCCAGATTACCTTCTTGGAGACAAACGCAAGGCTTAGTCGCGATACGATGAATGTTGCAAAAGATATTCGCGCAACGGCAGAAGCAAACCCAAGGGCTTTTGATTTGTTGAACAACCCCGGCATTGCGGACGCTGTCAAACGCGCCGCAGAACGAGGCATCACCGCTGGAAGTTTAGGCAACTTCAGCATACCTACGCGTGAGTTGGAAACTTATAGGTTAGATGCAAATGACCGTCAGGCATTACAATTGATGGCTCAAAAACTTAGCCAGTTGACGGTGCAGTTCCGTAAATCTGCACGCGCACCGGGCGAGGGCGCTACAACCGAGAGCGAAGGCCGACTCTATGCGGAGTTGGGTGCTTTGCCTAGCGATACCGCAAAAGTCATTCGACTCAAAATGGAAGCCTTGGAAGAGAAAGCTAAGTTTGACCAACAAGTGTTCAAAGTCTGGACAAAGTTCAGCAAAAACCCAGAGAACACCTATCGCGACTTTTTGGCTTCTGGTTACGAAGAAGGCACAGAACTCAACAAGGTTATGCAGAGTTACGACTCAAGACTTGAGAAGATTCGTAGCGCCAATGCGGACTTGTTCCGCACCGCGCCAAAGTCTGAAGCTGCTCCTGCGGCCCCCTCCGCGACACCAGCCAAGCCTGCCCCAGCGGGGGAAACCTATTCCCAAAGGTTGGAGCGGCTTAAAAAAGAAGGTAAATAGTCATGGATGAGAAAAAATTCAAAGCCTTATCTGAGGCCCAGCAAGGTACAGTCATTAAGATTGCCAAGGAGGCCGAGCGCCAAGGCGTAAATCCTGAACTGGCTCTTGCTATTGCTGAGGCGGAGACTGGCGGGAAGTTCTCTCACTATGGTAAAGATGGAGTTTTAACCTCTCCTGCTGGCGCTAAAGGCGTAATGCAGACGATGCCCGATACGGTAGACCTGTACAACAAAAAATTCAATCTTGACATTGACCCCAATGATGAAGACAGCAACATCAAGGGTGGCGTTTTTATTCTCAAGGACTTATTGACGCAGTACAAAAAACCTCGCAATGCCGTGGCTTTGTACAACGCCAGCCCTAAAGCTGTTGCGAACTTTTTGAAGACATACGATACAGACCCAGACGCGGCAATTATGTCTTTGCCGAAAGAAACACGAGACTACTCAACGCGAGTTTCTAAGAACTTCAACCTTGATGATGAAAATGAAACGGGTCTAATTGCTGCTGCCAAAGAAGACGAAGAAGAGACCGAGGCATCAAAGATAAAAAGAGAAGAAGCGGAAAAAGAGAAGAAAAAGAAGGAAGAACCCGCTCCCCCTCCAGCTTTGATTGATAATTTAATTGAGTCTTCTGAAAAAATTGACCCACAAAAAGCGGCTCTTGCTGGCGCGGCGGCAAACCTGTTTGCCCCAATGTTTACTGACCCGCAGTTGTCTCCAAGAATTGATACTGGCAAAGCTACTGAAGCAAACTTAACCGCGCAAGATAAGCTGGAATTGGCTCGTCAAAATTTAAACAGAGCAGTACCTCAAGGCGTAGAAGACCTTGAAAAGACTTACCAGCAAAGTCAAAATGAACTTGAGCGTATCAAGAACGAGCAAAAATTACTTGAGGCTAGGCTAAAAAGCATACCTCCTGCGCCACCACCAGCCGCTCCTATTCCGCAAGAGCAGTTGCAAATTGAAGCAAGAAAAATTGCTGGTGCTGGTGCGCCATATAACACCGTTCAGGCAATGGCAAGTGAGCGCGTTCCTTACAGTTTTGCAAGTCAAGCCATTGATATGAGCCACAATGAAGGGCATGGAAGAGGCGCTCACGATATTGTTGATGAGTTCAATAAGGCAAAATCCAAAGTGGCTGATTTGGGAATGTCTAATTGGGTTCTTACTGGGGAAAAAGGGCCGGGTGAGCTTTATCTTCCACCAGAAATTGCCGACCCAAAGAACGCTGAAATTCAGCAACGCACTGAAGCAAATCAAAATCAACAAGCAATCCTTGCCCAACAGCAGGAGCAAGAGCGTCTGCGCCTTCAAGCTGAACTGGAGCGTCTTAATCAAGAACGCGCATCTCGTGGCGCTGAACACAATGTTGTCACTGGTCAAACCAAGGCGGTGGCTCCTTTACGGCGTGCGCTTACCAAAGCTGAAACCGACGCAGAGATTGCTCAACGTAAGTTGGCCCGTGCGCAGGAGCAGCCCAGCGCGGCTGGTCGAGTCCTTGAGCGGGCTGGCGTTGCCTCCTCCAAGATTGGCCCAATCCCCCGAACCATCGCGGGCGGGCTGGCTGGTATGGCTGGAGTAATGAGTTACCAAGAGGCTTTGAAGCGATACAAGGCTGGAGACACCAGTGAAGCTGTTTTAAAGGGCTTGCAGGCGGGTTCTGCTGGTTTGTCGTTGCTACCCCCAGCGGGAAAGAAGCTAACCAAATTAAGGGGTCTTGGTGCGCTTGGCGCTATTGGCTCATACGGCTACGACCTTGGCAGACAAGTGTTTGATAAAAATTTACCGCAAGAGCCGTAGTAAAAGTTTCGAGGAGCAGTTGCCACTCTCCTTTTAGCCCCCTTAACGGGGGGCTTTTTTTACGCGCTGCCTGCGGTAAACATCAGCAACATTTGGGTCTGTGCGATGCGTTCTTCGGCATCTTTGGCCCCATCATCAAACCCCTGCTCGTAGGCTTCAAGGCAGGCGCTTGCCAGAACTGCTTCTGGGTCGCGCCGCCCCTCATCGTGTTGTTTTGCTAGGAACTTGATGAGATTGATGTCCATGATTATTTCGGTCGTTGGGTTTCCAGTGCCTTGGCTACTTCAGGGTTCATGTGGCTCACAATTTCCACGCACCGAGCGTGTTCCTTGCGGGCGTGGGCGACCTCCGCGTAGGCCGCTATTTTGTGTGCAAACTGGATGATGTCAACCTCGTCTGCGTAGATTGCATTGGGCAGCTTCTCGTCGCAGTAAAAATAGACTTGGCGGATTTCTTCTTCACTCAACATTTTTTGCTCCTTACTTGTGTGAGTTTTTCAATTGCCAAAATTGCAGCAGATGCAAGAACATTCCCCAACCACGGTCAAGGTCTTCGGCGCTCCACTCCTTCACCACGACGAGGTCGGGGACGTTGCGAGAGACAAAGACGTTGGCACAGCGTGCCTTGGGAACTCCTAAACCAACTCGATATGCCGCCAGTTGCATGAGGTGTTCGTCGTAGCCATCGACCTTGGCTGGGTCGGTGAACTCCTTGGTCTTGATGTCAACCACAAAGCCGCCGTCAGTTTCACAATAGAGGTCGCATTTGCCCCCAAAGCCCGCCTCATGTGCAAAGGCTCGTTCGCTAATCCATGTTCGTAATCCAACCCAGTTGTCAATTGCGTTGGCGCAGGCGTTAACACTCTCTTGGTGTTTGCCTGTTGTTTTTCCTTCATAGTATCCTTGAATAGATGCGTGGATGTCAGTCCCCGCGTCAGCCGCCGAGCGACCCTGCTCTTTGGAATCGTTGATGATTCGGTCGATGTATTCCTTTTCAGGCTCGTCGGGGCGACGGGGAAGAGTGAGCGCGGCAAGCAGTACCTGCTGTTGGAGCCACGCCAGTAGCGCGGGCTTTGCCGCGACGTTCAAGATTGTAGTGACACTGGGAACCAAGTTCATGGTTCGCGCATCGCGCAAGGTGGTTGCACGCGGTGAGCCGTCCTTCTTGGAGGGTACGGTGTACTGCGGCAGGCCATCGCGGGTGTACCAATGGTTGGACTCGCTGGCGCGAATCGCTGGTGTGGTGATGCTCATTCGGCGTCTCCCAAATCAAGTTGGGCTTGGTTGGAGTCTTTGTAGCCCTCCACGACAATGCCCTTGCTGACTGCCGCGACCAACTCGTCTTGCGTGGGAACGCGGACGGTGAATTGCAGGTGCGCAACGTGGCTAATGGCCTGATGAGGGGTTTGTGCGCGAACAAGGCGGATGGTTCCATCCAGTGCGCCTACGATGTAAATACGAGTATTTGTTGCCATGATTTTTCCTTACTGAAATTCTTGGGCATCTGCCCAGTTGTACCAGCGCGTGACAAAACTTTTGAGGTCATCAAAAGACTTGCCTCGCACCCTAAAACGTCCATCTGAGCAGAGTTGCTCAAACTTCTCTACCACCGTGTCGCCATCTGTGTTGCCTTGGATGATGACTACGGTGAACTGGGGTTGCCTTGCCAGATTGCGCAGTAGCAACCCCTGTCCTTGGCTCATGCCTTCACCTTCTCGCTTCCACTCACCAACAAAGAATTTGCACTTGCGTTCAAAGACCATGTCAATGTTGCAGGGCGTCGCCTTTGGGTTGGTCTCAATCAGTCCCCTGAACTGAAAGAAATCAACGTGCGTCGCTTGTTGGTTGCGCATCAGCCGCATGGTCAGAAGGGGATGTCGTCGTCCATGTCGTCAAAGCCGCTAGAAGAGGCTGTAGAAAGAGTTGAAGTGCGCGTTCCGCCGCGTGCCTGCCACTCTGGCGACTTTTGGATTTTCTCCTTCAGGCCATTGCTGAAGCTGTCAAACAGAGCCATATCAGGCTCGTCGATGGAGAACATCTTTAGTTCGTTGTGGTGCTTTGGCATTCCCGCTTTCTTGACCGCTTGCGGCACAGACATGATGGCGGCAATATTGGTGTACTCCTTGCCGTTATTGCCCATTGCTTTGATGACCGAGACCATCGCCCAAGCGCCAAGCACGTTCTTGAGTTCAAAGCCGCGCAACTCGTCAGCCGTGAACTCGCGCCCACGCCATGTTTGCAGGTCTTTGCGCAAGGTGGCTTTCTCCGCCAGTGACAGCGTGAAGTTCTTGCTGATGGACATAGGCTCGCCCTTGGCTGTCACAATGGCGTTGCCATCCTCATCTTCCCCATGTACCTCAAATTGCAACATCACTTTGGGTAGGTGCTTGACCGTGCCAAGGTAGGTTGTTTCTTGGGTTCCCAAGTCCACGATTCGATAGCACCGTGCAAGATGCATCCCCTGCGGTACGGGGGTAAAGTCACCGCCGCCGCTTTCTTTCGCTATTAAAGCCATCATTCGCTCCTGATTGATATGGTTTCTAAAGTCACAATTGGGCGCTTGGGCATCCCGCATTCACTGCGGATGATGTTCCAGTCGCCCTCGGTAGCAACGCCCGTCTCGGCCCTTTGTAGGGCTTCCTCAAGCATTTGCATTCTTTCCAGCATAAGCTGGAGCATCTCATTTTCGTCGCACATAGTTCGCTTTCGAGTTAAACTGGGGCTAGTGTATCATGTTTAATCTGGTGTTGCACAATATTTTTTTGTGGTGTAACATCGGCTTAACCAAAGAAAGGAACCCAATGACACTTCAAGAGTATTTTCAGGACAAACCGAGAGGGGCCAAGATAACGATGGCCCGCAAATTGAACATTAGCAAGACATGGTTTTCATTGATTTGTATGGGACGACAACTGCCTAGTCCCGAACTAGCACGCGACATTGAGTTGCTTACAGGCAGGAAAGTGAAGAGGGCTGAACTTCGGCCCGACATTTTTGGAAAGACAGCGAAATGATATGGTACAAATTCCACATCGGTGACTACCTCACGCACACCGTGCATTTGAGCGACGCAGAGGACTTGGCGTACCGACGCCTGCTTGACCTGTACTACATGAGCGGCAAGGAAATCCCACTTGATACCGAATCGGTTTCTAGAAAAATCCGCTTGGATTTAGATATAACCGAATCGGTTTTGAATGAGTTTTTTGAACATACCGAAAAGGGCTATTACAACCATCGTTGTCATGTCGAAATAGCAAGATATAACCATCAAGTCGAAAACAACCGACAGCTTGGGAAGCGAGGCGGCAGGCCGTCGAAAAGCGAATCGAAAAGCGAACCGAAAGCGAACACAAACCCTAACAGAAACAGAAACAGAAATACAAATACCATTTCGTCGGTTCCACCGACAACATCGCGATTCGAAGAATTTTGGAACAATTGGCCCAACTCAAAACGCAAAGTCGCTAAAACGGCCTGTAGAGCAAAATGGGAGCGTCAAGCACTAGACCCCTTAACCGACGAAATAAATGCAGCGGTGACCCGTTTAAAGGCCTCTGAGCAGTGGGTTTCGGGGTTTGAGCCTGCGCCACTTACGTTCATCAATCAAAAGCGTTGGGAAGATGATGCGGGAACCGATTCGGTTACGAATGGCAGGAGGGTGATATGACGGACGATGAAGCGATTGAATTTGAGCGCCTTAAAACGGCAAGGGATTCTCTGTTGCTGAAGGTCGCAAATTTGCGCGGGCAGTTGGAAACCATAGCCGCCGATGAGCGTAAGGCGTGTGCTGAATTGTGCATCGAACTTGCGCCGTCAACCAAAACAATGACAGCCTATAAAGTTTTGCATGAAGCATCAAAAGCAATTCTAGCAAGGGGGCAAGCATGACTCCCGTCGAGCGTATGCTGGGTATGCTGACCAAGGTCAAGGGCCGCAATGGGTCTTGGACGGCCTGCTGTCCAGCCCACAACGACAAGGGGCCATCGCTTGCCATCCGAGAGACAGAAGACGGGCGAGTCCTGCTTCACTGCTTTGCGGGTTGCGAGACGTTGAGCGTGGTGCAGGCTTTGGGCATGGACATGACCGACCTATTCCCCCCAGACGACAAGCGCCGCGAGTATCCAGTCGAGGGGAAGAAGAGCATGAAGCCAGCGTTCTACGCCAGCGACTTGATGCGAATCATTTCCTTCGAGGCACTGGTGGTGGTGATTTGCGCCTACGACCTCAGCAACGGAAAGAAGTTGAGTGAGACCGACCGAGAGCGATTAAATTTATCCCAACAGAGAATTGAGGAGGCAATGAGATATGCAAATGTCTGACATACAAAAGCGGGCGCAGGAACTGGATGAAGCCAGACGTATCCGAATCGTTAAACCTGACGAGATTAATTTTGACAAGTACCTGAAAGCCAATGACGTTGCGCAGAAGGTGCGTGATGCGTCTGAGTTTTTGGCTGAGATTGAAGAAGAGTTGGCAAACCCGACAAAGGAAGAGTTTCAGACCATGCCTTGGACTAAGACCCATCAGGGCTTTCATTTCCGCGCAGGCGAGGTGACTCTATACGCGGGCGGTAACGGCGGTGGCAAGTCCATGATTACGGGGCAAGTGGCGATGGGCCTCATCAAGCAACGACAGCGCGTGATGATTGCCTCTTTTGAGATGAAGCCCAAGCGCACGCTGTTTCGTATGCTGCGCCAGTTCGCAGGCGAGAACATTGATGCGCCGCGCTACATTGACAAGGGCAGGTACATGAATGCCCTGATTGACCGCTTGCGTCGCTTTGCCCATGCAAACCTGTGGCTTTACGACCAGCAGGGTACGGTGACCGCCCAGCAGGTCATTGCGGTGTCACGCTACAGCGCGATGGAGTTAGGCGTGCAACACATTTTCATTGACTCGCTGATGAAATGCGTCTCTGGCGAGGATGACTACAACGCGCAGAAGGCTTTTGTTGATGAGTTGACGTCGCTGGCCCGTGACCACAACGTCCATGTGCATTTGATTCACCACATCCGCAAGCTGGCAAGTGAAGAGGTCAAACCGAACAAGAACGACATCAAGGGTTCAGGCTCAATCAGCGACCAAGTGGACAACGTGCTGATGGTATGGCGCAACAAGAAGAAGGAGCATGACGCACAGAATGGCCCAGTTGACCCCATGATTCCAGACGCTTATCTAATGTGCGAGAAGCAAAGAAATGGTGAGGCTGAGGACTGGTATTCGCTTTGGTATCACAAGGACAGCCAGCAGTTTGTTGAAAACTACGACTCTATTCCGATGTCGTTTGATAACGGAGGGCGGTTTTGAATGAGGAAGAAAAAGCAATTGGAGAGCGCGAGTATATGTACCGTTGTCTCGTTCGGGAGGTCATCAAGATGCGACTTAAAAATCGCGATAGCGCATACCGTTGGCTCAGGGGTTACGTTGACGACACTAGGCGCTGGAAAAAGGGGTGGAACGAACTTCATCCTGAATCAAAACTTGAGGACGATGTTAGAGACCAATGGAACAAAGGCAATAGAGGCAACGCAGGAGAATGGAAATGATTGAAATAACTTTGCCGTGGCCCCCAACGGTCAACACTTACTGGCGCAACTTCAATGGTCGCACCATCATCAGTGCAAAGGGACGCGAGTACCGCAAAGCTGTCGCAGACCAAGTGTTGATACAGCGTGCCGCCAAGCACATCGACTACGCGGTCAAGGTGGAAATCAAGGCATACCGCCCAGACCGCCGTCGTCGCGACCTAGACAACTTATTGAAGGCTTTGCTGGACTCCATAACCCACGCTGGCGTGATGGAGGACGATGCCCTGATTGAAGACTTGCGCGTGTACTGGGCCGACGAAATTGGTGGCATGGTCAAAATAACAATAGAAGGAATTGAATGAAAACTGAACCAGAATTGATTGACATCTACGCGATGTTTGCTTTGATGGCGTTGATGCAAAAAACCACCAAAACGAAATCGAAGATTGATACCGCCTACGAGGCTTTTGAGCAGGCGCAGGCAATGATTGAGGTGAGAGCAGACTTTATTGAAAGGAAAGAGTGATGGACACGTTAATTGGAATTGGTACTTTGTTTTTTCTGGCGTCTGGTGTGTTGGCTTGGGCTATCGCGCTCTTGTTGGTTTGGTACTACTGGCTTTGTTCACCGAAGGAGGGCTTGTAATGTTTGAATCATTTGGAGACTTTTTTTGGACATTCATGGCAATGTCTGGGTTCATGTTTTGGATTTTCTTTGCTGGCTTTGTGGCTTTAGTCATTAGGCGCAATCGACAGAAGAGGGGAATCTACTATGAACAAAGATAGAGACCCGCACGATGCGGTTGACTACATCATCGTCAACGCAAAGAAGTTTGCTAAGGCCAAGGCCGAGCGCGTGTACCTTGAGGAATACCGCAAGAGTCTCAAGGCCATCTTGATGAAGCGAAGCATGGAGTCTGCAATCGGTGCGCAGGAGCGAGACGCTTACGCTCACGAAGAGTATGTGCTGCTGCTTAAAGGGCTGAAAGAGGCTGTAGAGATTGAGGAAAAGTTACGATGGGATTTGATTGGCGCTCAGGCCCGCGTGGAAATCTGGCGCACCGAGCAGGCGAACAACAGAGCCGAAGGCAGGGCCACGCTATGAACGTGTTTCAGTGGGGCGTAATCCACGGCCTTGGTTGGCTCATGTTGTTGGCTGATGGTTGGATAGCCCACACCAACTACATTGCGCTTATCGGGTTTATTGTTTTAATTTATTCAATGTGGAGGATGACAATGAAGACACCAGAAGACGAAGCGTTTGAGGATATTGAGAGGGCGCAGGGCTGGCGTAAGCGCCAGATTGAAATGAAGCAGGCTGAGAAGGCGTTTGATGCGGAGTACGACATCTATAAACGCAACGAGGTGCTTGAAGAGGTGGCGGTTGAGTTTGAGAAGATGCAAAACGGTGGGGACACCGTCGCCTCGTTTGCGATATACGTCAGGGCCATGAAGCGATGACTGACAAACCAAAGACCTGTCAGGTGTGCCGCCTGCGACCAGCGGACTTAAAGGGCAAGAACTCCAGCGGCTTCCCTCAGTGGAAATGCCAGAACTGCCACGACCTCAAGAACCGTGGCGGCTTTACTAAGGGGAAGCAGTGACCACGCTGGCTGAGAAAAAACACATGAGCAGGGTGGCTGAACTGGGTTGCGCCGTCTGCCGAAGGCTTGGGTTCGAGGGAACCCCTGCCGAATTGCACCATCCAAGGGCTGGAACGGGGGCAGGAAGGCGCTCCAGCCACATGGACGTCATCCCACTATGCCCAGCCCACCACAGAGGCTCCCTGAGCGGTATACACGGGGTCGGCACTAAGGCGTGGCCTAAGCTGATGGGGTTTACTGAGCAGGACTTGCTCGACGACACTCGACGCCTGCTGGGCATTGAGGATTGCGAGTAGTTGCTTTTTTGCAACTAAGGGTTTTCCTTAGAAAATATTTTGCAAATAGTTGTTGACATCGTTTAATTTGGGCTTAAACTACAAGCACTGACCAAGCAATCGTTGCAAGGCAGGTAACAAACCGAAAGCGAGTCCACCATGAAATCAAACGACCTCCCCCTGACCGCAGTAGACACACTGGGCCACCTCTTGGCTCAAATTGCTGAGTTGACCAAGCAAGCCGACGCCATCAAGGACGGCATCAAAGACAGCGCCTCTGCTGGTGGCGCAAAGGTTGTCGAGGGTAACCTCTTCAAAGCCACCTACATTGAGTCCAACCGTTCGGTTGTTGACAACAAAGCCCTGCTGGCCGAGTTGGGCGCGACTGCCGAGCAGATTGCCCGCCACACCAAGACCACCGCTGTGTTCAGCGTCAAGGTCACCAGCCGTTAATCAGGAGGCCATTATGAAAACCACCACTTTTACCGCAATCATTGCAAATAACGCATGGATTCTGCGTTTGGTTAATGGCCCCCACATGGGTCTTGAAGAGGTCAAACAGCATTGGCCTGAAGCCAAGTGGATATTGCCCTTTCGCCGCAATGAGTGCGGTGACATTTGCGTTCAGTATGCAATTGAGGGCGAGCAGGCCATGAAGTATGGTTTCAAGCAACATCAGAAATTTCATTTTTAGGCATAAACCAACAGGGGCTTCGGCCCCATAGGAAAACACCATGAAAAAAGACATCCAAGTAACAATCTGCACCGATGACGATGTGCGCGTGAGCGTTGACGAGTGGGATAACGGCAGTGTCTGGCTGCACTTGCAGGGCCGTGGCGCTAGTATGAATTGCACGTTAACACGCCCAGAGGCCGAGCAAATGCTCGGTGCTTTACAGGCTATCTTGGCAAAAGAGGTGACAGCATGAAACACACAGAAGCGCAGTACATCACTTTGGGGTACAAGTATGAGAAGGCCAAGTCACCAGAGGCTGGGCAAGCCGCTGCTCAGGCCATCAGGAGCCTGATGGAAGACGAGGCAATCGACGACCGAGCCGACGCCCGTTACCTCATTGAGCGTGGTCGCCAAGAGGCTCGTGGGGTGACAGCATGAGCGCCCCAGAGACGGTGATGTCTGAGTACATCAAGGGCTTCGACGCTGGCTACAGCTACGTTCTGAACGAGATTGAGCAATATACCAAAGCGTACAGGGGGGACAAGTTACCCCTAGCGGAATTGCTCTATCACCTCAAACTGGAGAACAAGCCAAGCATTAGGGAAAACACCTAGAAAATAATTTAATAAAAGTGTTGCATCGTTTAATTTGGCGTTATACTAACCTCACTGCAATCCGCAGGTAACAGCGAAGGAAAGCGAAATGGAATATCAGTACAACGATGGAGGCCGAGAGGCCGCAGGCTACAAAGGCACAGCAGGTGACTGCGTGGCTCGTTCAATTGCAATCGCCTCTGGCCTGCCATACGCAGAAGTCTATGCGGCCCTTGCCAAAGGCGAGGGGAGTCAAAAGGCAGGCAAGCGTGGTAAGCGCTCTGCATCCGCCCGTAGTGGCATCAGCGTGACGCGCAAGTGGTTCAAGGACTACATGGCCTCGATTAATTTTGCATGGACTCCCACGATGGGCATCGGCACAGGTTGTAAGGTTCATTTGCACGACGGCGAATTGCCAATGGGTAACTTGGTGGTGTCGGTTAGCAAGCATTACACCGCTGTGATTGATGGCGTGATAAACGACACATGGAACCCTCAGAGAGAGACCTACGAGGTAAACGCAGACGGCACAAGACACGTCTCCCGCAGGTGCGTCTATGGGTACTGGATAAAACAATAAAGCAAAGGGGGGCGAAAGCCCCCTGACAATCGAATCAAAAGCGAATCGAAATCGAAAGGAAATAACATGAGTCAAGTTTACAAACTAGAAGAGCATTTGATGATGCTGTTGGTCGAAGACAAGTTGTGTTTTGAGGAGGGTGACTGGGAGCGCCTTGACAGAATCCGTTTGGCTATTGACGATACCCGCGACCAGATTGCCAAAGCGAAGGGGAACTGAGATGTCGTTCATTGCAGAGATTGAAACCCGCGTAGCAGGCATCCCTTGCATCATTGGCGTGGAAGAGTACCAAGAGGGCAGTGGCGACAAGTGGTGCGACTCGGACATGGATTACTACGGGTACAGCGAGTGGGTGGTATGTGACCGCCGTGGTCGCCCAGCCCCTTGGCTGGAGCGCAAGCTGACTGGCAAGGACGAGAGCCGCATTGAGTCCGAGATTTCCCAGTATTTTGGGGGTTAGGGTAAACACCTAGAAAATAATTGGCAATAACTGATTATTGCTAGTTTAATTTGATGTTAAACTATCATCACTGCAACATCGCAGGTAACACAGAAGGAAAAGCGAAATGAACATCGGAACACAAACCAACAGCCTCGTGAACCACCTCTACAGCCGCATGACCGTAGACGCGCCAGCCCCAGAGGTTGGCATGGCTGCTACAACCCTGTCGTGGACTGACCGCCACGCCGCCACTGTGACAGCCGTAGCTGAATTAAAGAGCAAGGTGTGGGCTTACGAAATTCGCGTAGTCGATGACGAGGTGCTAGTCATCAAGGGCAGTACCCACGACGGCTCTGCGACCTACGCCTTTGCCCCCGGCATCTACAACCACGCGGACACTTACCGCATGGAGCGCAAGACAGGCAAGTGGGTGCGTGGTTACATCAACCAAGACACTGGTCGCTTTGCCAAATCTACTGGTGGCCTTATTCTTGGCAAGCGTGACCACTACGTTGACCCCAGTTTCTAAACCGACCCTTAACCGAAAAGAAAGCGACTCGCTATGACACACTTTGACACTATGGACACCATCGTCAACAAGTTCTTTGACAACCTGCCGAAGTCCTACATTGCTTACTGCGATTACATCGCGCACACCATCGTAGGCAACCTCAAGGCCAACGACACCCAGAAGCTGTTGTCCAGCGTGGGCCGTCCTGAGTACGACTTGAATGCTGAAGGCTCGTTTGTCAGCACCAAGAAGACCATCATGGTCGAAGACCGTAACGGCAAGAAGTACCGCGTGACTGTGGAGGAGGTGAAATGACCAATATGGGCGACCTGATGAACGAAATGGAGGCCGAACTGCGTAAGCAGTTTCAGGCCATTACCCCAGAGCAACGCGCAGAGGAAGAGCGCCGCCGTCAGATTCAACGGGACTGGGAGGCGGCACACACCGCATTCGAGACCGACGAAGACAGGGCCAACAAGGACGAATACCCTGATGAGGATGACGAAGAAGGCCATTATGGTCGAGGAGGCTTGAGATGAGAACAGAACACGAGCAGGCTATGGAGTCTTTTGCGAAGGCGTCCACATGGATGGAGAAGACGGGCGGGTACGCCCACAGCATGACCCTGCGTGACTACTACGCGGGGCTGGCTATGCAAGCACAATTATCCATTCAGGAAATTAGTTTGGCTATAGGTCAAAAAAGATTAACAACACAAGAAGTTTGTGGTAGTTGTTATGAATGGGCAGACTTAATGCTCAAGGAGCGTGCCAAATGATTTTGCAAATGAAAGGTGGTTGGACAAACAAAGATGCACTCAACATGGAAGACAACGTAGAGCAGGAGCGGTTCCTAATCACAGACACTTATGTGCGTGTGAAGTACAGGAGCGCAGACGATATAAGCGGGTGGTGGAAGCACCCATTGGACAATCAAGTTAAGGAGCGCTCCAAATGAAAGAGCAGGACAAATCCTACATGGAGGGTCATAGGTATGACCTCGACCCTACCGAGGAAGTTTTTGGAGAGTTTAGAACCCTGCTTGCCGTCCTGCTAATTATTGTTGGGCTAGTTATGCTGGCCTTTGCGATATGGGGCAGGCCATGAACCGCGAAGAAGCATTAAACATCATCAAGCTGTTGTCCGCGCTTGAGTCGTGGGCATTTAGCACAAAAAATATGTTGCCAGATTACCTGCACGACGACTTGTGTGTGGCTATAAAGAGGCTGGAAGCAATTGTTCTGGAGAAGAACATATGAGAGAAGAAACACTGCTTGAGAAGGTTGTAATTGGTATAATGTTCGCAGCGTTCATCGTGTTTTGGGTGTGGGTTCCTGACTTCACGCTCGACGAGAATGACTGTGCCAAGCAGGATGCCAGCGCGTATGTTGGCGCACTGTGTAACAAGTCGCAAGCGAAGTAGAAGCGAAATAAAACCGAGTCGGTTATTGGCCTGAGTGCTGATGCCGACAACACCTTCTGACCGTGAGTCGCTGGTGTCGGTGAGACAAGGGGGCTTCCCTTGATTGGTATACCTATGCCCAAAGCGTAGGCTGGCAAAGTGAAAGCGAATCGAATACACTGGAGTCATTCGTTCACATTCATGGGGAATACGGGTTATGCCAGAAACCATCAAGAAGGCCACCAGAAGGCCCGCTAAGACACCGAAGGCCACTACGCAAGCCCAAGGTAGCACCGCGCCCGCAAAGACGCCTGTAGCGCCTAGCGCAATTGGACGCCCGACAAAGTTTAACCAACAGACAGCAAACCTCATATGCATGATGCTCAGTGAGGGAATGAGCCTAAGACAGATACTGAAGGCAGACAAGGCGGGAGTGCTTCCTGCGCAGAGTACGGTTTACGAGTGGTTGTTGCGCCATCCCTCGTTTGCGGAGCAATACACACGCGCCCGTGAGGAGCAGGCCGACACCAATGCTGACGAAATCCTCGCCATCGCTGACGAGATGCCCCCTGAGTACACCGACAAGGAGGGGCGGACTTACCTTGACCAGACGTTCATCGCTTGGCAGAAGAACCGCATAGAGGCCCGCAAGTGGACGGCGATGAAACTCAAGCCCAAGAAGTACGGTGACCGCGTGGCGCTCGAAGGCGTGGAAGGCGGAGCCGCCATCAAAACCGAGGACACCAGTGCAAATAAATTCCTTGAAGTCATTCGCAACCTTGAGATGACGAAGCGTGCTGGCTGAACTGCTTGAAGACCCTGAAGTACAGGCGGAGTTCAACGCCCAAGGGGAGCATGACCGCATCGCACAGATTGCCCACGCTGGGTGGGTGGTTCAAGCGCACGCTTACCAAATACCGCCAGACTTAGAGATTGACTACACCATCTTCTTGATGCTTGCAGGGCGAGGGGCAGGGAAAACCCGTAGTGCCGCTGAGGCGCTGTGGTGGTGGGCATGGACTCACCCGAACACGATGAGCATTGTGCTGGCTCCAACGTCAGGCGACTTGAAGTTCACCTGCTTTGAGGGGCCGTCTGGCCTGCTGGCCTGCATACCTAAGCCGCTGGTGGTGGACTACAACAAGCAAGACCACCTCATCAAGCTGTCCAACGGTTCCAAGATTCGAGGCGTGTCGGCTGACTCATATGACCGCCTGCGTGGTATCAACTCCTCGTTCTGCTGGTGTGACGAGTTGGCGGCGTTCCAGTACCTTGGCCCGAACGAGGCGTGGGACAACATGATGCTGGGCCTGCGTATCAAGCCAGACGACAAGCCTCATAGCCACCCGCGTGTCATTGTGACCACGACACCGCGCCCAAAGGATTTGATTCTTGACCTCGTAGGGCGCGAGGGTGATGACGTGGTGGTCTCCCGCGCCAGCACCTACGACAACGCCAAGAACCTTGACAAGGCGTTCCAGAAGCAGTTGGAGACCTACCGTGGGTCTAAGCTGTACGAGCAGGAAGTGATGGGCCTCGTGGTCGACCTTGAAGACGGCAAGGTGGTCAGTCGCGATATGTTCAAGATGTACCCGCACGACAAGCCCTTCCCGAAGTTCGAGTACATCGTCCAGTCCTACGACTCTGCCTACACCGACAAGACCTACAACGACCCGACCGCCATGACAACGTGGGGCGTGTTCAAGCCACTGGATGGCCCGATGTCCGTCCTGCTCCTTGACTGCTGGGCCGAGCATCTGACGTTCCCCAAGCTAAAGCCCAAGGTGCTGGATGAGTGGCGCGTCTCCTATGGCGAGGGCAAGGACGCCAAGCGGCCTGACCTGATACTGGTGGAGGCCAAGGCGTCTGGCCTGTCACTGGTGCAGGAGTTGCAGGCCATGCACCTGCCTGTGCGTGCGTGGAACCCCGGCGGTGCGGACAAGATGACCAGATTGCAGATTACCGCCTCAATCTTTGCAACTGGGCGCGTCTGGCTCCCTGAGTCGTCTGTCCACAAGGGCTACGTCAAGGACTGGGCCGAGGGCTTCCTGTCGCAGATATGCGCCTTTCCTGATGCCGCGCACGACGACTACGTTGACAGCGCAACACAAGCGATTCGGTTATTGAAAGACATGGGTTTCCTCGACATCAACCCTGAGCCTCGGTATGATGACGATGATGACTATGCTTATACCCGTAAAGAGCGGGTCAACCCTTATGCGGCGTAACTATGGCAGACCCTAAAAAGATATTAGGTGGACTTAGCAAGATTGGCAGGGCGCTCACCGCGACCGACGACGAGGCCCGGCTGGCTGAACTGCTCTCGCATGGTGGCGACAAGACTCTGCCCTTGATGTTGCCCCGCGCCAACCTGTCCAGCGACTTCATCAACCAACAGGCCGAGCGCGTGGCCCGTCAGATGCTTGGCGAACACGTTGTCAGCGGCAAGCCCAAGGAGACCTTCAACCTAGCGGGCCGCTCCAAAAAGGAGAGTGAACGGGTCAAGGGGCTGGACTACAAGCTAACGCCTACTGGGACTGTGGCTGAGGAAGTGCCGTATACCCCACGCAGGGGCGACCTGAAGGTGGCGTTCCCCGGCGACCAGACCGTGTCCAACAAGGTGCTGGAGGAAATCAACGGCTTCCCCATCGACTCGGTGCAGGAGGGCGGAGCGTACTACGGCTTAGGCCAAAAGCATTTGGATGTGCCTGAGTTCTGGAAGTCCAACGAGGTTCCAGCCAAAGGCATACAAAGCAAGATTGACCGAGCGGCTGAGTTGTTCGAGCCTGACCGCGTCATCGGCTCCCACCTTGCTATGGGGCCAACGTCCAACAACTTTGCCATGCACTTTGCGGACGCCAACCTACGGGCGATTGACTGGTCAAAGGCCCAGCCAAAGAAAATCAACCAGTTTGACAGCATCATTGCCAATGGGTACAAAGACCCCAAGACTGGCGAGTTGGTGACGTTCCCGCATTGGCCCGGACTTGCTGACCGCGAGGGCGCACTTGCCGCCATGAAGAACGACAGCGACTTGCGCAAGTGGTTCAACAACCGCATGAAGGTTCCCTCGGTGACCGAGCCTCTGGGTCTGCCGAACGGGCTGGACATCCAGTACGCCATCACCGAGCCTCGCCTGCGCGACATGGAAATCAACATGACTGGCCTGATGACGGGCGAACTCAAACCCGGCTCACTGGTGGAGGCCGCAGGCAACCCGCACAACACCTACACCCACCGCATACTGGGTGAGGCTGGAGGCCCGCAGGAGGTGCTGACGCCTTTTGTCATTGACTTCCCAGACGCCGCCCAGCACATCGCCTCGACCAAACGCCCCTCGGACTTCACTGGGACAATCCAAAAGGTCTTCCCTCACCAATTGGTGGACGACCAGTACATCAACCAGTACAACCAATACCGCGACCGCATCAAGGAATTGACGGGCCAGAAAGAAGGCGGAGCCGTTGACGACTTCGACTCCAAAGTGGACAAGCTGATTGAAGACCACCACTTCGACAGCCGCCTGCACAGCATGATTGAAAGCCACATGGCTGACGGCGGAGTCCCGCATATGGCGGATGCTGGCAGGGTTGTTAAGGGCGCGACCAAAGCCTTCAAGAAGCTGTTCAGTGACGACGTCCTGCCGATGGCTACCCGTGACGCCAACCTCGCCAGCTTTCTTGAGCCAAGCAAGATACAGCAACGCCTGTACCACGGCACGACTGCGACCGAGGGCGGCAAGGGAACTGAGGCCATCAAGCGCATTAAAGCCAGCAAGGAAGGCGCTCTAGGCTCTGGGGTGTACCTTACCCCTAGTTCGGCCCACGCAAGCGGCTACAGCGGAATTCCCAACGACGCGGCCCTTGACGCTATGCGTGCCAACAATTACGGAGACATGGCGGACACGTTTATGGCTGACCGAGCCAAAGGCACACTGCGTGAAGGGCAGGCGGGCGGCAATATGTTGCCAGTCCACGCCCAGATTAAGAACCCGCTTGTCATCGAAGGAACCCACGGCGACCCCATGATTGAGGCGCTGACCAAGCTGGGCATGGACGAGGACAAGGCATCCGCACTTGTGGAGCGTGCCTACGAGAACAAGGGTTACATCGGCAAGGAGGTCGAGTCTCGCGCCCGTGCCGCTGGGTATGACGGCTTGGCCCAATACCGCAATGGCGAGTTGAGCGAGGTCGTGGCCTACGACCCCAACACCGTGAAGAGCGCCATCGGAAACCGTGGAACCTACGACCTCAATGAGCCTGACCTGAACAAAGCTGACGGTGGGAAGATTGTCAAGGGGGCTGCTAAGGCGTTCAAAAAGCTGTTTGAAGATGATGTGGTAAATGGAATGAGAGTCAGAAAAGACATTCCAAACCTGTCATCAATTGGCGCGTCTTTGGATAATTACTCTACGCATGGATTGCAAGAAGTGCCAATGAGCGCCTTTGAAACTGTTGGCAAGCCAAGATACAGAAGCGTCCAAGAAAGGGAACGCACCCAAGAGTTGGCGCGGCAAATTCAACAGAACAAAGAACTGAACCCATTGATTGTTGTTAAGGATGCCGAGGGGCATTACATCCTTGAGGGAGGTCATAGGTTTGATGCGCTACGAGAGTTGGATATAGATTCCTTCCCGGCCTTGATGGTGCATGATTTGGATTCTTTGGCGGAACAAGTGCCTGTCGTCAAAGCTGAGGGCGGCTTACTCCACATGGCTGACGCTGGTCGAGTAGTCAAGGGGCTGGGCAAGCTGGGCAAAAAGCTGTTCTCTGACCCAGAAGATATGACCGCCGTGGTCAGGGGCGGAACCCGCAGGTTCGGTGACGAGATAGGCGGCAACTCCATCATCAAAGAGACTGGTGGTAACTGGCTTGGTGGAGAAGTAGAAAAGCAGTTGAAGCGGCTGCAAATGGGCGACACAGTTCCCAAGCAAGATATTGAAAAACTTAAAGGCTCAATTGATACGGCAAAGCGAGTTACTGGAAGAGACGCCACTGTTGACCGAGCAATCCGCCAGATGGAAAACGAGTTGGATGTACAGACTCGCAACAACGCGCTAAATGCTTGGATGGAATCCAACTTGACCAATTATGTCAAAAAGCAAATGGGTACGGCTGATGACCCAGTTCGCAAGCTGGCGGAGCAGGACATTCTTCACATGGAGCCGTTTGGCAATGCTGATGCTGGACGCCTCACCATGAAAAAACGCGCTGGCCTTGGATATCCATATCAAGGCGTAGGCGAGAGCGACAAAGCTAAATTTTGGGAGCGATTGTCTGATTCCGCAATTGACCCGTATCCTGCTGGCTCATACAAGCATGGCTCTTTGGATGAATCAATCTTAGCCAATAACCCGTGGCTTCAAAAAGTTTCAGACGAAACCATGATTAACTCAGCCAAGGGTTTGACACGAGACCTTGGCTTTGACCACATCATTGACGTTTTGCGCCAAGATGTTAGAGAAGGCCGCATCCGCCCTGAGCAACTTAACAAGGTCAGCATGGAGCAGGCTGTACGCCGCACCCATGAGTATGACCAAGAGATGGCAAAGAAGATGCGCGAGACGCAAGCCAAGGTCACCGAGGGTATGCCAACCCACAAGGAGTATCCAGAGGGCTACAAGTGGATTGAGTTGACCGAGTCAAAAGACTTACCCAAGGGCTGGAGTCAAGATTCGGCAGGCGTCTACCTTGGCCCCAATGGGGAGCGCACCATCATCAACCCTTCCCGCGAGAACTTGGATTCTGCCCTCAAGTATGAAGGCAACACAATGGGCCACTGCGTTGGCTCTTACTGTGATGACGTTGCTGGTGGCAAGTCGCGCATCTACAGCCTGCGTGATGCCAAGGGTGAGCCTCATGTGACGGTAGAGGTAAAACCGCATGAGGGATGGTTTACCACAGCCGACAAGATGCCAGACCCTTCAGGAAAAAATAAAAGTTTTCATGAACTTATTGACAATGAAAGGTTAGAGTTAGCGCAGCAAAAAGGCGGTTATGGAAATATTGGTGAGTCTTATGAAGACACTGCAAACAGGTTGGCAAGACAATATCAGTTAGAGGCCAAGCCTGAAATTATCCAAATTAAGGGTAAACAAAACCGCGCACCCAAAGAAGAGTACCTGCCATTTGTGCAGGACTTCGTGAAAAGCGGCGACTGGTCTAGAGTTGGTGACTTGCAAAACACTGGATTAAAACCATACAAAGGTGCAGGCGATTTGAAGTACGTTACCCCAGAAGAGTACAACATAGAACTTCAAAAAGAACTTGGTCTTTTGCCACCAGCAGAAGGCATGGCTCAAGGCGGTGGCGTATTCAAAAAGCTACAGTTCATGGACAAGGGCGGACTTACCACCAGTGGCGGCACGTTCTCCCCTGAAGACTTGGGCGTCAACGCTGACGATATTGGCTTGAGCAAAGAGCAGTGGGAAGCAGCCAAGCGTAACGCGCCAATCATTGCTAGAAAAGCTGGCAAGATGGCAAAGGACGAGTTGCTTGACGAGTACAACCAGTTCAAGAGTTTGCGTGGCGTGAAGGACTTTGCCCTGCGCACTAGCGCTTCATACCTTGGCGGTATACCTGACTTGGTGAACTTGGGGTTAATGATTCCTGACGCTGTTATTGGAACCAACTTGGCTTCTGAGAAGCCTTGGTTTGGCTCTGAGCAATACATGGAGAAGATGAAGCAGGCTGGAATGCTTGGAGAGAACGAGTTCCCCTTGGCTGAGATTGCCGCAGGAATTCTTGCGCCAGCGGGCATGATTAAAAAGGGAATTAAAAAGGGTAGTCAATTATTCAGGGGCGCTAAAGAGGCCTCCGAGATTCCCAAAAAACGGGTAGGCGGACTTACCGCTATGGCACGATAAGGATTACACATGGCAACAGAATTTCCAATTGGCCCAGACGAAGACCGCTTCGTTGAAGGCATCCGCATGACTGACGACGGTGGCGCTGAGGTGGATATGCTTCCCGGCGAGGAGCCTGATGTCGAGGAGTTGCCTGACGGCTCTGCTGTGGTCAAGTTGCAGGACTTCAAAGGCCCAGCCGAGGACGAGGACTTCTACGCCAACTTGGCTGAGGAGGTCATCAGCGTGCGCGAGTTGGAGTCGTTGGCCCTGCGGTACATCGAACTAATTGACAACGACCGCCAAGCCCGCAAGAAGCGCGACAAGCAGTACGAAGAGGGTTTGCGTCGCACGGGCATGGGTGACGATGCGCCCGGTGGCGCTCAGTTCCTCGGAGCCTCCAAGGTCGTCCACCCCATGATGGCTGAGGCGTGCGTGGACTTTGCTTCCCGCGCCATTAAGGAAATGTTCCCGCCAGACGGCCCAGCCAAGACCAAGATTCTTGGAGAGGTTACCGAAGAGAAGACCGAGGTCGCCGAGCGCAAGCGCGACTACATCAACTGGCAATTGACCGAACAGATTGAAGAGTTCAGGGACGAGCAGGAGCAAATGCTGACCCAATTGCCGTTGGGTGGTTCACAGTTTATGAAGCTGTGGTTTGACGAGAAGAAACGCCGACCTTGCGCTGAGTTCGTCGCCATTGACAACATCCTGCTTCCCTTCGCCTCTGCTAACTTCTACACCTCCCAGCGGGTGACCGAACAGCAGGACATCAGCGAGTGGGAATTCAAGCAACGCATTGACCGCGGCCTGTACCGCGACATCAACTTCATCCGCACCACGTCCGAGCCAGAGCAGACTGCCGCCGAGAAGGCTAACGCCAAGATTGAGGGTAAGCAGTTCCAAGACGGCGAGGATGGCCTGCGCCGCGTGTACCACATCTACACATGGCTTGACCTTGAGGATGACGAGCGCACCAAGGGCGACACTGCCCCCTACATCCTGATGATTGACGAGTTGGATAACTCGGTGGTCGGCTTGTACCGCAATTGGGAAGAGGGAGACGACACCCTAACCAAGCTGGATTGGATTGTCGAGTTCAAATTCATCCCTTGGCGGGGCGCGTATGCCATTGGGCTACCTCACCTCATCGGTGGTCTCTCAGCCGCCGCCACGGGGTCATTGCGGGCCTTGCTGGACACCGCTCACGTCAACAACTCCCTGACCATGCTCAAGTTGAAGGGGGCCAAGGTTTCGGGTCAGTCCGACCAAGTTGAAATCACGCAGGTGACAGAGATTGAAGGCGGCATCGGTGTGGACGACATCCGCAAAATTGCGATGCCCATGCCCTTTAACCCGCCCAGCCCCGTGCTGTTTGAGTTGCTGGGTTGGCTGACGACTGAGGCCAAGGGCGTGGTGACCACCGCCGAGGAGAAGATTGCCGACGCCAATTCCAATATGCCCGTGGGTACAACTCAGGCGCTGATTGAGCAGGGCGCTGTGGTGTTCTCCTCCATCCACTCGCGCCTGCATGACGCCCAGCGCCGCGTGCTGCACATCCTTGGGCGCATCAACCGCTGGCACTTAGACGTCCAACGCAAGGGTGACATTGTTGCCGAGTTGCCCATCAAGCGCGAGGACTTCAAGCGCAACAGCGACGTGGTTCCCGTGTCCGACCCGCACATCTTCTCTGAGACCCAGCGTATCAGCCAGATGCAATCGGTCATGCAGTTGTCCGCACAGTTTCCGCAGATTTTTGACCAGCGTGCGGTAGTGAGCCGTATGCTCAAGCAACTCAAAGTACCAAACGTCAACGAGTTGATGCCCAATACGGGTAAACCCGCAGAACTAAACGCGGCAGACGAGAACAGCGCAATGGCATTGGGCAAGCCAGCCTTCGCTTACCCGCGCCAAGACCACCTCGCGCACATCCAAACTCACCTTACGTTTGCGCTTGACCCGATGTTAGGCTCCAACCGCCTCATCGCGCCCAAGTTCATCCCGCAGGTGCTGGAACACATCAAGCAACACATGATGCTTTGGTACACCCAACAGGTGCAGGGCTACGTCTTGGCGGCTGGAGGAAAGAGCATGGGCAAGTACGAGGAAAGCAAAATTGCCAAAGAAATCGACCGCGCCATTGCGGTGGCGTCAGACCATGTCAGTTTGGACACCAAGAACGTGTTCCAAGGTGTGTTGCCTGCGTTGGAGCAGCTTGGTCAAATCATGCAACAGTTCAAACCACCAGCCCCACCAATGGACGGCGAGGCTCAGGCCGTGTTGCAGGCTTCTATGGCAGAAACCCAGCGCCGTGCTGCCGCAGACCAAGCCCGTTTGGCCTTCGACAGTCAGAAGTTCCAAGCGGAAATGCAAAAAGACCAGCAAGAGCAGGAGGCAAAGGTGGCTATGAATGCCGAAAACAACCTTACCACCGAACGTATCAAGACCGCAGAGTTGACCGTAGACGAGGTCAAGCTACGGCAGGAGCAGGAAAAAACTGCAATCGCGCTGAATAAGCAAACTCAACGTAACTTAGGAGATTGAAATGGAAAACGAAGTCAAGGAAATGCAATCCGAGCAGGTAAGGCTGAAAGCCCGTATGGCAGCAGGCGCTTGGGTTACAGGTGAATCACTAAAAGAGGAATCAAAAGCGACCATGCCACTAGCCAACAGCGACCACGGGAATTTTTCCCAACCCAAGGGCATTGACAAGAAAAACGCATGAAGTTGGTATCCGACTTTATTGGCGCTGTAAAAGCGCGTCAGGCTGAGATTGCAAAGGGGTTGGCGCATGGAAATGCGTCCGACTTCAATGCATACCAACGCCTAGTCGGAGAAAACCTCGGCCTTGAATCTGCCCTTGAGATTCTTAACCACCTTTTGAAAGAAGATGAAGATGACAGATAGCACGGTAGCGGGTAATGCCGCTGATTTACAGGAAGCCTTTCCTGTTGTAGACCCCGGTGCGATTCCCCTTGGTGCAAGAGTTTTAGTACAACTGCGTAAAGCCAAGCGACAGCTAAAATCGGGAATTCTTTTGCCTGAAGAAACTCGCGACACTGAACGGGCGCAAAATCCCGTCGCAAAAGTGATTGCATTGGGGCCATTGGCGTTCAAAAAGCGCGACACGATGGAGCCTTGGGTCGAGGGCATTTGGTGCGAAGTGGGAGATTACCTACGAGTGCCGAAATGGACTGGCGACCGCTGGCAAGTTCCTCACAATGACGACGAAAACGTCGAATTCATGGTGTTGAACGACCACGAGGTGATTGCCAAAATCACTGGAAACCCACTTGAAGTGAGGGCATTCATATGAGCGCAGAACAAGAGCAAGAAGTAATCGTCATCCAAGAGGAAAAGGACGGCTCGGCGACCATTGAGTTGCCTCCAAGCATCCCCTCCCCCGAAGGAAATGACGACCACGACTCCGATGAGGCTGATGAAGCCGCCCGCCAACGCGAAATGGTGGTTGGTGGGGCAGTAGATGCTGACGCGGAGGCCATGCGAGAGCAAAAACGCCTCAAGCGCCAGCGTCGCAAGGAGTATCACAAGGCTGTTTCGACCGAAAAAGACGTCAAATTGACCCTTTTGGAGCGTCAGAACCTGCAATTGTTGGAGCGGCTGTCTGTTTTGGAGCGCAAATCGCACGGAAGCGACCTTGCCCGCCTTGACAAAGCCATTGAAGACCAAGACAACCGCATTTTGTTTGCCAAACAGAAGATTGCCGAGGCAACTCGCAATGGAAACGGCGAATTACTGACTTCTGCTCAGGAAATGTGGTTCGAGGCCCGCCGACAAGCTGAGGCTTTGGCAAATCTGAAGAAACGCGCCGTTGCTCCACAGAATCAGCGCACGATTCAGGCTCCAGACCCACAGTTACAGCGCCACGCCAGCAATTGGATGGCAAATAACCCGTGGTACGACCCTAACGGTCGAGATGCCGACTCCCGCCGCGCCCTAAACGAAGACTCAATCCTTGCGGAAGAGGGGTACGACCCCAAGACTGCCGAGTATTGGGAGGAGTTGGACAGGCGCTTGCAAAGAGTAGTTCCTCACAGGTATACTGAAGAGGCAGACGAGAGACCGCGTTCTAGACCGCGAAGTGCAGTGACAGGTTCAGGCCGCGAATTTGCATCGAATAACGGCAAGGGTAATTCTTTTACCCTTTCACCTGACCAAGTCAGGGCTATGAAAGATGCAGGTATGTGGGATGACGCTGAGAAACGAGCGAAGATGATTCGACGCTACGCCTTAGAAGCACGCAACAATAACGGTTAAGGAGTTAAAAATGGATTCTCGTTTAAAGAAAAATTTGAATGCTGGAGACCGCGAAAATCGCGGCAGTCGCGACACGATTCGCGAGGCTCCAGAAGACAAAATGGCATCGTCGGATGAACGTCGCAAGATGTGGAAAGACGAGTGGGTACAAAGTGCATTGCCCTCTGTCCCCGATATGCCGGGATGGCACGTTTGCTGGTTATCTACAACCAACAGTTACGACAGCATCGACAAGCGGATTCGGTTAGGGTACGTTCCCGTGAAAGCGGATGAGTTACCTGAAATGCGAAATAACCGCGTAAAGGCTGGCGAACATGAAGGTTATGTCGCGTGTAATGAGATGTTGCTGTACAAGATTCCTATGGACTTGTACCAAGACGTGATGTCGCATTTTCACCATGAAGCACCGCTTGAGGAAGCGAACAAAATTCGACTTCAAGCAGAGCAAAACGTGGGCCGCGATAGTCGAGGCAGAAGCCTCGGTCAGATTGAAGGCGAAGGGCTTAATGACATTGACAAACCGATTCCTGCCCCGTATTTTGCTGGGTAGGGTGTTTAACGAAACAAAGGAGTAAGACTATGTCTTCAACCAATGCGCCGTTCGGTATGCGTCCTTCTTTCCACCCAACGGGTTTGGACAGAGCGGTTGCTATGCCTAACGGTATTGCTTCTGGTTACAGCACTGGCATTTTGAAAGGCCAACCTGTAGCCCTTAACACCAGTGGCAACATCATCGCCGCGACTGCTGGCAGTGCCTACCAAGGCGCTTTCGCTGGTCACGAGTGGACTGATGCCTCTGGACGTCGTCAAATCAGCAACCAGTGGACTGCTTCTACAAGCTATCAAACTGGCTCCGAGGTGACTTACTACTACGCTGACCCCAATATTGTTTACGATATGCAGGCAGACGGTAGTTTGGCACAGACCTCTGTTGGCGACCAAGCTAACTTCAGCAACATTTCCGCTGGTTCTACAACCACTGGTTTGTCGCAATGCACCATCTCTTCGAGTTTGGCGGGTGCAGGTAACGTCGGTGATTTGCGAATCATCGGTTTGACACCTGCTGTTGATAACGCATGGGGTGATGCATACACCGTGGTTCAGGTTCAAGTGAGCCGTAGCCAGTATGTTGCCACCGTCAATGCAATTTAAGGAGTACATATAAATGGCCGCTCCAATGCGCAGTACGGACTTTAGAAGTATCGTTGAGCCTATCCTCAATGAATGCTTTGATGGAGTCTATGACCAACGTACCGATGAATGGTCACGGGTTTTCCGTGAGCAAGAAGGTATTCCCCGCAACTACCACGAAGAACCAGTCCTGTACGGATTTGGCGCTGCACCTCAACTGCCTGACGGAACTCCTGTTTCGTATCAGCAGGGTGGTGTTCTCTTCTTGCAACGCTATGTGTACAACGTGTATGGCCTCGCCTTCGCATTGACCAAAGTGTTGGTTGAAGACGGTGACCATATCCGCATCGGTCAGGTTTACGCTCGTCACTTGGCTCAGTCTTTGATTGAGACCAAAGAGACTTTGGCGGCAAACGTGTTGAACCGTGCGTTCAACTCCTCGTACCCCGGCGGTGACGGTGTGTCTCTGAGTAACTCAGCACACCCCATTGTGAACGGTACTTTCAGCAACTTGTTGACCACTGCGGCTAACTTGAGCCAGACATCTCTCGAACAGATGTTGATTCAAATTCGTCAAGCTGTGGACAACAACGGCAAGAAGATTCGTCTTGTGCCACGTCAACTGGTGGTAGCACCGGGCAACGTGTTCCAAGCCGAAGTTCTGCTGAAGTCTGTTCTGCGTTCAGGTACTGGCAACAACGACGTCAACCCAATCAAGTCTATTGGCTTGCTTGACGAAGGCGCTGCTGTTCTGTCACGTTTGACTTCATCTACCGCATGGTGGGTGCAGACTGATGCTCCAGAAGGTATGAAGTTGCTGATGCGTCGCAAACTCGAAAAGACTATGGAAGGTGATTTCGAGACCGACTCTATGCGCTACAAGGCCACTGAGCGTTATCAGGTGGGCTTCACTGACCCACGCGCCGTTTACGGCACACCCGGCGTCTAAAACGCCACAGGGGGTTGGGATAAAACCCAGCCCCTTTTTTTAAACATCGGTCAAACTTTTCAAGGAGAAGACCATGCCCCAATATTCAGACGACCTATTCTTAGGCCCAGCCCAAACCTACATGGGTACGGGTCTGCGCCCCTACACCTCAACCTTTACTGGTTCAATTTCAACCACGTTATTGAACGTCACAGCAATGCTGTCTGGTTCTCCAATCGTGGTTGGTATGTACATTGACGGTACTAGCGTGACCGACGGTACTTACATTACTGCCTTTGGCACTGGTACTGGAGGTACGGGTACTTACACGGTTAACCAATCGGTGACCGCTTCTAGTACGACTATTACTGGGCACGCCAATATCCCTCTTGACAACCCATCTCCTATGGATTTGGGTGTTGGCCCTCTCGGTCGCATCTATGTTTGGGACATTGTTCCTCAAGCCGCCGTCACCAACAACATCGCCGCGTCGCAAACCGCCACCACCGCTGGTCAGGCAGTCACTTTGACGGCTGGTACTTCGGTGAAGTCCGTCACTACTGCTGGTGGTGCGACTGTATTGCAACTTGACTGCCCTCGCGCAATTAAAGTGAACTGCTCTACAACCGCTCGTGCTTTCACTGTCAGTGGTTACGACTACTATGGTCAAACCATGAGCGAAGTGATTACCGTGGCAACCGCAGGTACTGCTGTGACTGGTTTGAAGGCTTTCTACCAAATCAGTGGTGTGACTATCGCTGGCTCTGCGACCGCTGTTGTGGTCGGTACAAGCGACGTTCTAGGATTGCCAGTTCGTGTGTTCAACGTGTCGTACGTTGCAAGCGTCAAGAGCAACAACACTCTGGCTCAAGACGCTGGTACGTTCGTTGCCGCTGACACTGCTACAGCGACCACCACCACTGGTGACGTTCGCGGTACATACACCCCTGCCACTGCATCGAACGGTATCGTTCGTACAACAATGGGAATTCTGTTGCCTGCAATCGCTGTCGGCCCTAACGCTACTCGCGTTGGCGCTCTCGGTGTCACTCAAGCCTAAAGGAGAGCAGTCATGGGTCAATTTAAACCAATGGTGAAGATGGAGACCACTGAGCCTTCAGTTGAGTTAAAACTCAAAAAAGGCGGTCACGTCAACATGAAAAAAGGTGGCAAAGCGGAAGCTGGTCACAAAAAAATGGCAATGGGCGGCGGTGCAATGGACATGATGATGGGTACTCCAGCCCTTGTCGGTCGCCCTGCTGTTAACGCTCCAGTGCGCACGCCGGGCAAGCCCTCTATGGCTATGCGCCGCAAGGCCATGATGGCAAAGCCTGCCGTTACTCCTTCTGGCCCCTCTATGTCTATGCCGCCAATGAAAAAGGGCGGAAAAACCATGAAGAGAGCCGAAGGCGGGGACATGGAGTCCAAAGCCGATGAGCGCAAAGAAGAGAAGATGGACATGGCGCAAGACAAGGCCATGATTAAGAAGGCCTTCAAGCAACATGACTCGCAAGAGCATAAAGGCGGCAAAGGCACTTCGCTCAAGTTGAAGAAGGGCGGCATGAAGAAGTACGCCACTGGTGGCGCTATTCCTTCTGAGTCCAGTTCTGGTGATTACGACACGACCAAGGTCTACCAAGCACGCTCAGACAACTCGCCTGCCAAAACTGGCGACGTGAAGAACGGCAATGCTGGTGGCTTTAAGCGTGGCGGTAAGGCCAAGAAGATGGCTACTGGCGGTGTTGCCAAGTCCAATGGCGGCGGCTACAAAAAAGGTGGCTACGCAACTGGCGGCGAGATTCCTGAAGAAACCTCTTATGGCGATTACGACACCACCAAGGTGTACTCGGCAAGCGACAACAACCCCGCAGTAGGAACTGGTGGCGTTCGCTACGGTAACGCTGGCGGCTTCAAGTCGGGAGGTAAATCCTCAAAAAAAGCCTACGCGGCGGGGGGAACTGTTAATTCAGGTCGTCCCGTCGCGATGCCTCAAGGTCGCAAGCCTGTCCCATCCCCAGTAAATATCAGTCAACTGTCTGGCACTTACAAGGGTGGCGGCAAAGTTGCCCCGAACAACAAATCGTTGCAAGCGGTCAACAATGCCGAGTATGCCCCCACTATGCGTGCCGCAAAAATGGACAGTAACCTGAAATATGGTTCTCCCAAGCGGATGGCTGGTGGTGGGTCTAGTTCTGACAAGGATATGTCCAATGGTGCGTATGCCGCTCACTATGCCAATGAAAAGGCGGAGAATGAGGCAATGCGCAACATGGTGCTAGACGCTCCTAAAAGGCTCTATGAAGGCGTCAAAGACTTTTTAAGTCCCAAGTCTTCAAAAGGTGAAGGTAGTGTTACCAAAACAGAAAAATCTGTGACGGTATCACCCGGCAGGAAACGCGGCGGACGCGCTTGTTGAAAACGAGTGGGGGCTTCGGCCCCCGCTTTTAATTGGAGAGATTTATGGCTATTACGGCTACATCACAGACATTGTTTGATGGCGAGAGAGTTGCCATTATGAAGTTCTACGCGACCATGAGTACGACAGAGAATGAATCTGCTGTTGTCAAGGTTAACCCATCAACTTTATTGCCATCCAATGCTGGCGGTGCTTGCGATGCTGTAAGCATCCTGAAGGTAACCGCATTGACGCATGGACTTGAAGTTCAGATGAACTGGGTGGCTACGGCTCCCGTGGTAATTGAACTTATCCCGCAAAACAACTCGTACACGCAAGACTTTTCTGCAATTGGTGGATTGACCAACAACGCTGGCGCAGGCAAGACTGGCTCAATTTCTTTCACTACTTTTGATGGCAGTGCTGGAGATGCGTACACGGTCATCTTGGAAATGCAAAAGCATTACGTTAATCCTCTAGGTTAATCATGGCAAAAAAACCAAACGGTTTGTATGACAACATCAATGCAAAACGTGAGCGGATAGCTGAAGGTTCTGGCGAGAAAATGCGCAAGGTCGGCTCTGCTGGCGCTCCAAGCAAAAAAGATTTTGTCGAGTCGGCAAAAACTGCCAAGATGAAAACTGGCGGCTCCTCCAAAAAAACTTGTTGGTAAACCATGCCAAGCAAATCATCTTCCCAGCACAAATTGATGGAAGCGGTTGCGCACAATCCTTCTTTTGCCAAAAAAGTTGGCATTCCTCAAAAGGTGGGAAAAGATTTTGCCAAGGCTGATGAGGGTAGAAAATTCAAACAAGGTGGGCCAAGCCTTGCCGTTGGTCGAGGCGAAAAACTTCCAACAAAACAGGGTGCAGGTCTTACGCAAAAAGGTCGCGAGAAGTACAATCGAGAGACTGGTTCACACCTAAAAGCACCCCAGCCGCAAGGAGGCGCACGCAAGGACTCCTTCTGCGCTCGAATGAGCGGTATGGCTGGGCCGATGAAAGATGAAAAAGGCGAGCCGACCCGTAAGGCGGCGGCGCTTGCACGTTGGAAATGCTGACATGGCGTACTCTGATACATATGGTCAAACGGTCAACGTCCAAACTCTGATTGACCACGGCGCTCGTCGTTGCGGCAAGCTGGCTGAGGAGTTGACCTCCGAGCAAGTTTTGTCTGCCCGCCAATCGTTGGGCTTTTTGTTGTCCAACCTCATCAATCGTGGCATCCAGTATTGGGCCATTCAAAAAGAGGTCATTGGCCTCACCCCTGACAAATACCGCTACACCCTGCCTGATGGTGCTGTAGACACGCTCAACGTGCTGTATCGCACTATGAATCGCCCTGATGGGGCATATACCTCCTCTGCTGGTGGAGCGGTCGCAAACCTGTACGACGGCAACATTGACACCTATACCCAACAAACCTCGGCAAATGGCAATTTCACGGTCAATTACGGCACGACCAACCCTATTTATGCGGGTTCGATTGGGTTTTTGCCCTATATCGCTGGCGGTGGGTCGGCAACTTGGAATATTGCACTGCAATACTCTTCGGACGGGGTGACGTACACCACGTTGCAGAACCTTGGCGCAGTAGCTGTAACGGACAACACATGGGTGTGGACGGACATCGACCCCGGTCAAAACGTCGCCTATTACCGCATTCAAGCCTCTGGCGGCACGACTTTGGCCCTGCGCGAGTGGTACATCGGCAATAACAGCACCGAGGTGATGATGTCGCGCCTGAATCGCGACGATTACACCAATTTGCCCAACAAAAACTTCACGGCAAACCAACCCTACCAATTTTGGTTTGACCGCACCATACCCAACCCCACGATTTACTTGTGGCCCACCCCAAGCAATGCTTTTGTGCAAATGACGGTGTGGTACTCCAGCCAAATCATGGATGTGGGTTCTTTGACCGATGAACTCCAAATCCCACAGCGGTGGTATGAGGCTGTGTTGTTCATGCTGGCTCACCGTATGAGCCTCGAACTGCCGCAAGTGCCTATGGACAGGGTTGGCTATCTGGAAAAGATGGCTGAGAAGTACCTGTACGAAGCGGAGCAGGAAGAGCGCGACAAGTCGCCGATTTACTTCGCCCCTAACATTTCTGTCTACACAAGGTAACCGATGCCGATTTTCTTGGACACAGAAGGGCTGACTTCACTTGCCATCGCGGTATGCGATAGATGCAAGATGAAGAAGGCTTATGTGGACTTGAGGCCAGATGGGAACTCGCCCGGACTGCGGGTGTGTGGAGACGGCTGTTGGGACACCCTTGACCCTTACCGCTTGGCGGCTCGAAAAACCGAAAGGATTAACCTTCGGTTTGCACGTCCTGATGTAAGCGTAGCGGCAAACGACAATTACCTTATGACTGGAACTCAGAATTTGGACGGCTCCAGCCAGTTCCAGATTTCGACCGAGGGGAACACACAAACCCCCACGCAGACAGGAAATGAGGACACAATTGCACCGAACCCGCCAGACAATACGAGTACATAAATGTCAGCACAAGTAACCATCACCCAACTTCCCGCCGCTGGTACGATTACTGGCAGTGAGCAGGTTCCCATTGTCCAAAATGGTGTGACGGTGCGCACGACCACGGGCGCGATTGCCGCCGCCCCGTCGCAGACTTACCAGTACCTGACCCTCGTTCAGACCCCGCAACTGCCCAACAGCCGCTACATTGGCGTTACTAACGGGTTGGTAGCAACTGACGCTGGCGCTCAGGGACTCTTCAATATCAGCACCACAGGCGCTTTATTGTCTTTGGTGAACTCTGGTACTGGCATACAGGTTAAAACGTCTGCAACAGCAATTTCTGGGCGCTCTATTGCCGTTTCTGGGGCTGGTATAGCGGTCACCAACGGAGACGGGATTGCGGGCAACCCAACTTTGGCTTTGAGTGGGCAGGCGTTAAACCTCGCAAGTGCTGTCTTTAACGGTTTTATGATTCTCAAAACCGATGGCACAGTCACCTCGACTACCTTGGTAGGAACGTCAGACCAAATTTCCATCACGAACACAAATGGGGTTGGAAACCCTGTTTTCTCGTTTGCGCAGAATCCGATATTCCCCGGCACTGGTTCCATGACCATTCCCAAGGGAACTGCCCTTGAGCAGCCTGCGGCGGGCGTGAGCGGCATGATGCGCTACGACACCACCTACGGGGCATTTTTTGGCTTCTCTGGTGGAAATTGGAAGCAGTTCTCGCTTGCTGGTGGAGTCACCGAGGTAGACACTGGCACTGGCCTCACAGGCGGCCCAATCACTGGTATCGGCACAATTTCAATTGCCAACACCGCTGTGACCGCTGGTTCCTACGGCTCTTCGACCCAAGTCGGAACTTTTACGGTTAACGCCCAAGGCCAACTGACTGCCGCCTCAAACGTCTCCATCAGCGCATCTTCCATCGGCGCGGTGACCGTGGTCAACGGCACAGCCAACGAAATCACCTCGACAGGTTCTGGTGTTGTCACTTTGTCTTTGCCTACGGCGCTGACCTTCACTGGCAAAACCGTGACGGGCGGGACGTTTAATGCCACTGCGGTGACCGTGGGCGGCATAGATGTGGTTACCTTGTCGGCTACCCAAACCCTGACTAACAAGACGTTAACCAATCCTGTTATCTCGACAATTGTCAACACTGGCACGTTGACCCTGCCAACAAGCACTGACACCTTAGTGGGCCGAGCAACGACCGACACGTTGACCAATAAGTCCATCAGTGGCTCGACCAACACGCTGACCAACATTCCAAACAGCGCGTTAACCAATAACACTATTACGCTTGGAACGACGACTATTGCCCTTGGTGGCACATCGTTGGCTCCTGCTGGTTTGACTAGCGTGACGGTGACTGGTGACCCTACATTGGCTCTGCAACTTGCGACCAAGCAGTATGTGGATGGCTTGGTCTCGACTGGTATTGCTTATCACCAACCAGTGCAGGTGGCTACGACACAAAGTCTTGCGGCTCAAACTGGCGGCACGGTGACCTACAACAACGGCGCTTCAGGCGTTGGCGCAACCATCACGCTGTCTGTGGCGTTGACTGTTCTTGACGGCTACACGCTGCTCAACACCAATCGCATTTTGGTCAAGGACGAGGTCAACCAAGCCTACAACGGCGTGTACACATGGGCGACTGGCGGTACGGTTTTAACTCGTTCGACCGACACAAACTCGTATGGCCCCGGCACGACTCAACTGAGCGAGGGTGATTACTTCTTCACTCAAAACGGCACGGTAAACGCTGGCAACTCTTATGTTGTTTCGACTATAGGAACAATCATTTTTGGCACGACTGCCATCACGTTCTCTCAATTTGGAACCTCGCAGGTCTACACCGCAGGCACTGGCCTTACCCTCAGCGGAACTCAGTTCAGCCTCACAACGCCCGTTACGGCCTCTTTGGGCGGCACTGGTCAGACCAGCTACACCATTGGCGACCTGCTGTACGCCAGCGGAACCACCGCGTTGTCTAGGTTGGCTGACGTTGCCGTCGGGAATGCCCTCATTTCTGGTGGTGTTGGTGCGGCTCCAAGCTGGGGCAAGATTGGCCTAGTGACCCACGTTTCGGGTACTTTGCTGGTTGCCAACGGCGGAACTGGCCTGACTTCAGGCACGTCTGGCGGTATTCCTTACTACTCATCGACCTCGGCGATGACCAGTTCGGCTCTGCTGGCGGCAAACGCTTTGATGGTTGGCGGGGGTGCAGGAGTGGCTCCAAGCACCGTAACGACGGGTACAGGGGTGGTGACGGCCTTGGGCATCAATACAGGCACTGCTGGCGCTTTTGTGGTCAATGGCGGGGCTTTGGGTACGCCTTCGAGCGGAACTGTGACAAACCTGACTGGCACGGCCTCCATCAACATCAACGGCACTGTCGGTGCTACGACAGCGACCACTGGCGCATTTACGACAATTTCAGCCTCTGGTGTCATCACTTCGACGGTTGCCACGGGTACTGCGCCGTTCACGGTTGCATCGACCACCACCGTGTCGAACTTAGGCGCAACCAACACGGTGAACACGGCTATCACGGCGGATTCGACCAACGCGACGAACTACCTCACTTTTGTGAGCGCGACTAGCGGCAACCTTGGGCAATTGGTAAACTCATCAATAACTTGCAATCCCTCGACAGGCGTGATAACTGGCGGGATTTCTGGAGGAACTTTCTAAATGGCGGCAACAAATTACACCCCAATTCAGTTGTACTACAGTACAACGGCGTCCGCCGTTCCATTGGCGGCAAACCTCGTTGCTGGCGAATTAGCCATCAATACGGCTGACGGCAAGCTGTATTACAAGAGCAGTGGCGGTGTGGTCACCTTGTTGGCTGGCGCTGGCGGCTCTGGCATTGTGGCTGGCTCTAACACGCAGATTCAGTTCAACAACAGTGGTGTTTTTGGCGCTTCAGCAAACCTGACATGGAGCGGCACTGCTTTGGCTGTGACTGGCACGGTCGCGGTGACTGGGGCATTGACGGCTACGTTGGATTCGACTTTCTCCTCGACTGGCGCTCTGACCATCAGCAAGGGTACAACGGCACAGCAGCCCGGCTCCCCCGTGACTGGCATGATGCGCTACAACAGCACGACCAATCAGTTTGAGGGTTACTCTGGCGCTTCTCCTGCATGGAAGTCTATTGGTGGCTCTGCTCTGAGCAATGACACCACGACCGCCAGCAACCTGTATCCCGTGTTTGCGGCGGCTACGACTGGCACTGCTGAGAACCTATACACCAGCAACGCCAAGTACCTCTACAAGCCTTCTACGGGCGATTTACAGGCTTCGCAGATGGTTGCCTCTAACGGTTTGTTTGTGAACGCTACAACTGTGGCGGCAAGCTATACCATCGCATCTGGCTACAACGCACAATCGGTTGGCCCAGTCACCATTGCATCAGGACAATCAGTCACAGTAACCAGCGGTCAGCGTTGGTTGGTGTTCTAAGAGGAAAACAACATGGCTTCGATTATTTCAGCAGGAACAACAAGCTCAACGGCGCTAAACATGAGCGCGGATACCACGGGTATTTTGCAACTAGCGTCTAACAACGGCACAACAGCAGCAACGATAGACACCAGCCAGAACATGACCTTGGTGGGCAGTTTGAGCGCACCCAACACCTTTGGTTTTAAGAACCGCATCATCAATGGCGGCATGGTCATAGACCAGCGCAATGCTGGGGCGGCTGTTACTCAAACAACGAGTAACTTATATGTTACCGATAGATTTTTAATAAACGGTTCTGTTGCTAGTAAATTTACAGCGCAACAATCTACCACAGTTCCTGCTGGGTTTAAAAATTCTTTGATTTGCACTTCATCATCCGCTTACTCTGTTGGCTCTTCAGAAACCTTTACATTACAACAACGTATTGAAGGGTTTAATGTTGCAGATTTGGGTTGGGGTGCAGCAGGGGCGCAAACAGTAACACTGTCATTTTGGACACGTTCAAGTTTAACTGGCACTTTTGGCGGGTCAATTCGTAATTCAACGGCAGACCGTTCATACCCATTTAGCTACACAATTAGCGCAGCAAATACTTGGGAACAAAAAACAATTACTATTGCTGGCGATACTTCCGGTACTTGGTTAACGGACACTGGTATTGGTATTAACGTAACATTTAGTTTAGGAACGGGCGCAACCCTTTCTGGAACTGCGGGTTCTTGGGCCGCAACAAATTATCTTTCAGCCACAGGTGCAACTAGCGTAGTCGGCACAAGCGGCGCTACTTTCTACATCACAGGCGTACAGCTAGAGAAAGGCTCCACTGCCACCAGCTTTGACTTTAGGTCTTATGGTACGGAGTTGGCGCTATGTCAGCGGTACTTCACTAAAACATTCCCCCTTGCAACTGCCCCAGCACAAGCGGCTAGTCAAAATGGAAGTTTTATTTGTCCCCAAGGTGCTGGTGCTGGCGCAAATGGA
>Ga0209084_1000460_pt1 | contig 38404 bp, 46 predicted proteins | sample C_130820_MF_Meta_FD_187309 | JGI IMG/M metagenome (GOLD analysis project Ga0209084, IMG submission 187309) | Freshwater microbial communities from Lake Croche, Canada to study carbon cycling - C_130820_MF_MetaG (SPAdes) (version 2) | ecosystem: Environmental > Aquatic > Freshwater > Lake... | reverse complement strand
TAATAATGATGGATTATAATAGGTTTGAATCGCTGGTTTTGCTGCGGGTCCTGTTGGGCCGATTTGACCTGTTGGGCCTGTTGGGCCGGTGGGGCCTGTTCGGCCTGTAGGCCCTGTAGGACCTGTAGAACCTGTAGGGCCTGTTCGGCCTGTTGATCCTGTAGGACCTGTAAGGCCTGTAGGACCTGTAGGGCCGGTGGGACCTGTAGGACCTGTAGGGCCTGTAGGGCCTGTAGAACCCGTGAATCCTGTGGGGCCTGTAGGACCTGTAGGACCTGTAGGACCTGTTCGACCGGTTGGACCTGTTGATCCTGTAGGGCCTGTAGAACCTGTGGGACCTGTGGGGCCTGTAGGGCCTGTAGAACCTGTAGATCCTGTAGGACCTGTTCGACCTGTGGAACCTGTAGATCCTGTAGGACCTGTAGAACCTGTGAATCCTGTAGGACCTGTTCGACCTGTTGGACCTGTTGCACCAGTATTTATAGCAATACCTTGAGGTCCTGTATAACCAGTATAACCAGTATAACCAGTTGCTCCAAATCCTTCAGTTGATCCTGTTCCCCCTGTATTTGTTACAATCAGATTGCCACTTGTATCAGATGTTATAACTGCTGATCCAATTTGAATAGAATCCCCTATTACTTTAAGTGACCCCATTGTGATATTTCCACAAATATCAGACCCTATAGGGACGCCGCCGATAAAGATTGTATTCGAGCCAAAATAGGCACTTTTGAAGAAGTTGGTTGGAGATCCAAGATTAAATCTATTATCGATAGAAGGAACAATATCTCCTGATATGGTAATAAATGAATTACCACTGGTGTCACTTAAAATTTTGAGAGCAGAGCTTGTGTATATATTGGAATTATTAGGATTTTGAAGAAGTATTGTTCCTGTCCCTAGACCTTGTGCTGTTATTCCAGGGCCTGTAGGGCCAGTGAAACCTGTACGTCCTGTTGGTCCCGTTGGTCCCGTTGGTCCCGTTGGTCCCGTTGGTCCCGTTGGTCCTGTTGGTCCTGTACGTCCCGTTGGTCCCGTTGGTCCTGTTGGTCCTGTTGGTCCTGTTGACCCCGTTGGTCCTGTACGTCCTGTTGGTCCCGTTGGTCCTGTTGGTCCCGTTGGTCCTGTTGGTCCCGTTGGTCCTGTATAACCTGTATAGCCTGTATAACCTGTATAACCTGTTCCGCCCTCACCACCATTTCCTGGACCAGTAGGACCCGTTCCACCTACAAATCCGTACATATTCAGATTTGAAAGTGGATTGACCCATGTTGCAACACCCCCCTGACCGACCGCCAACACATAATTGGGTGTGGGGGGGCGATTATTGGTCGGATTTACTGCCGTAATATTTCTTACGGTCAGATAGTCAATATCCTGGACCTTGCGATTCGCCATTCTAATAGGTGTGAGGGACATAAAATGAGAGGGTTGGTTCGCGGTTAGGCGAGGCCGACGATGCTGTAAACACTACCAGATCCTGTATCAATTCCCCCGCTAGTGATAGTGATATCAATTGTTATACTATTGGATACAGGTGTACTCACTGTTGTAAACGAAAATAGAGTGGCAGGATTGCCAATAGTGCCAGCAGTAGTATATGCCCCTGTGCCATTTATTAAAATGGTTATATCGCTAGGGTTAGCACTTAAAACAAGATTTATTGTAACTAAAAAAATAGAATATTTACTTATGGTGGATCCAGGTGTAATATTATAAGTTCCTAGGTATTTTCCTGGCCCATTTGCTCCAAAAAGCATATTTTGCTGTCCACGACTCGCAAGAGATAAAGAAGACGCAATAGATCCAGTTGCTGATATACTATTTACATTAAGATTATTGGCAGAGATATCTGTAAGAATGGACCTCCCTGAGACTTGAATCATGGCTGCTGATACATCGACGAAACGGGTATCATTCGAGACGGATAGGTTAGTGGCTGAGATATCTGTTAGAATGGAGCGCCCTGAGACTTGAAGTATGGTTGCCGAGACATCTGTTAAACGGGTGTCATTCGAGACAAATATGTTGGTGGCAGAGACATCTGTTAAAATGGAGCGCCCTGAGACTTGAAGTATGGTTGCTGAGACATCGGTTAACAGGGTATCATTCGAAATGGATAAGTTAGTAGCAGAAACATCTGTTAGGATGGAGCGCCCTGAGACTTGAAGTATGGTTGCTGAGACATCTGTTAACAGGGTATCATTTGAGACGGATAGGTTGGTGGCAGAGATATCTATTAGAATGGAGCGCCCTGAGACTTGAAGGATGGTTGCTGAGACATCTGTTAATAGGGTATCGTTCGAAATGGATAGGTTAGTAGCAGAAACATCTGTTAGGATGGAGCGCCCTGAGACTTGAAGTATGGTTGCCGAGACATCGACTAAACGGGTGTCATTCGAGATAAATATGTTGGTGGCAGAGACATCTGTTAGGATGGACCGCCCTGAGACTTGAAGTATGGTTGCTGAGACATCTGTTAATAGGGTATCGTTCGAAATGGATAAGTTAGTAGCAGAAACATCTGTTAAAATGGAGCGCCCTGAGACTTGAAGTATGGTTGCTGAGACATCGATTAACAGGGTATCATTTGAAATGGATAGGTTAGTAGCAGAAACATCTGTTAAAATGGAGCGCCCTGAGACTTGAATGTTATTAGCAGAGATATCTGTTAGAATGGACCTCCCTAAGACTTGAAGTATGGTTGCTGAGACATCGGTTAGCAAGGTATCATTCGAAACGTATAAGTTAGTAGCGGAGACATCTGTTAGAATGGACCTCCCTGAAACTTGAATATTGTTAGCAGAGACATCCGCTAGCTGAATATCATTGGTAACCGTCAGATTGACAGCAGAGACATCTGTTAGAATAGAGCGCCCTGAAACTTGGATGTTGTTAGCAGAAACATCTGTTAGCTTTGCATCATTCGAGATAAAAATATTTGTTGCTGATACATCCCTTGCTAGAACAGAATTTGTCACAGATATGTTATTACTGATGCGGGCCGAGCCAAAAACATCCATCTTGAATGTCTCATTGCCTTGATTCGGAACACCGCCGATCCCCACATCTCCCTTATTAAAATCCATGACAACATTCGATGATGTTCCAGTCCATCGGATAAATCGCATATCATTGTCTAGATTGGGGGCTGTTGTATTATCTGATAGCGTATCAATCGACCAGCCATAATTATTTGACGTATTTTGCATTAAAATGCGCCCAGCATATGCCTTTCGATCTGAACTCTTATTTTCCAAGGTGATCGAAGGGCCTGTCACATTGGAGGAGGTCGTCCAGATCCCTTGACCCGATATATCGATATTAGGCTGAATGTTCGCGCCTGTTATAGCCGTGTGAAGCACAGGGGTTCGATTCAGGCCAATGGCACCACTCACATCGTTAATGAAGAGGGTGGAAGACGTATAGAGGTTCGTGAAGCCCGTCGAATAAACAGCACCGCCCACTGTGGAGGTCGTTGGATAAAAGGCTGGCGGGGGATTCATAGGGCCTGTTTCATCAAAAGCGCGATTAACGCCCGCACTATATCCTATACTTATACTTGTGCTATTTGCAGGCGTCCATGTGATTCCATTATAACTGTAGGCTGCTGTATTGGTCCCAGAACCTGTCGCAATCCAGAGAGTTCCATTCCAGGCAACTGATCGGCAACTGGTGGTTAATACGGTATTCTGTGGGACAAGCCATACATTGCCATCATAGCTGTAAGCGAGTCTAGTTGCGCCGGTTCCACCTAAAACCCAGATAGTTCCATTCCAGGCCACCGAATTCCAAACAGTGGTCGCGGGAACCGTGGAGGCAGTCGTCCAGGTCAACCCATTTGTAGAGGTAGCAATGACACCTGATACTCCACTCGATCCAACCGCAACCCAGATCCTACCGTTCCATCCGACTGATTGACAACTCGTCGTAAAAAGCGCATTTCCTGATGTGCTACCAAACCAGTTCGCAGATCCATCAGCACTATACGCAAGTCGATTTGAAGCAGCACTGGATCCCGCAACCCACAGGGATCCGTTCCAACCAATCGCTAAACAAGCACTTGTATCAAAGGGGCTCCCTGTGACATTCGCCCACACATCTCCATCCGTGCTATAAATGAGGCGGCTAGAACCAGAGCCTCCCGCAAGCCACAACGATCCATTCGATGCTAGAGCAAAGCAGCCAGTTGTTAACAGGGAGCTCGCCGATGCATTCCCGCTCCACTTGAATCCATCGCCACTGTTTCCAAGCTTATAGGGGCCCGTTCCACTAAATCCCGCGAGCCACTGATCTCCATCCCAGGCAATTGCATTACAAATAGAATTCGTAAAAATACTATTTGTGTTTGGCACAGGAATCCATGTGATTCCATCTGTGCTACTGGAAAGGATTGCGCCGACCCCCCCTACATTCGTGCCACCTATGAGGTCCAGAGGATTCGACGGATAGGTAACAACGATCCGTTCTGGTATCGCCACATTCGGTAGGACTCTATTTACCGCTATCCCATTACAGGAGGTAAGTAAAGGTTTAACGACGGTTATAGGCGCCCAGTTGATCCCATCATAGCTGATTAACATAGACTCTGTACCTGTTCCACCTGCTAGCCACGCATTTCGGGACCATGCGACAGCATTACAGGATGTAAAGTATCCAGATACATCGACCGCATCACTCCATGATACACCATCTGTGCTGTAAACAATTGTATTGTTCGTGGGATCCGTGCCGCCAGCAGTCCATTGTGCACCGCTCCAGCCCACGGCTTTACAGGCTGTTCCCAGCAGTTTTACAGGGGTCGACGCAACCCAATTGATTCCATCCGCACTATAGGCAATCGTATTAGTTCCTGAGCCACCCGCCACCCATCGACTTCCGCTCCAAGCGACAGAATTACATTGACTAAATATAGTATTTCCATTGTTCGAGGGATACCAGGATATACCGTCATAACTGTAAATAAGTGTCTCTATTCCTGATCCCCCCAGAACCCATGTAGAACCGCTCCATGCTGCGGCCAAGCAGGCCGTTGTTAGATAATTGCTTGCCTGAACCAAGGATTCCCATGAAATTCCATCTGTGCTGTATATAACACTGATACCGGATGTAACCGGTCCTCCTACAATTGACAAGGGGCCATTTGTCACAATTGTCCGGGCCGATGATAATAGGGTTCTAGCACTCGCAGAAGCTATCCAATCACTTCCATTATTGCTATATGCAAGCGTTGATGCTGCACCTGCTGATCCCGTGGCAATCCAAATATAGCCATTATATGCAATGGCAGTACAGTATCCCCCGCTAAATATAGTAGCACCATTGGCAGATTTTAGCCAAATAAAGCCGTCATTGGAATAGATGATGGGATTAGCGCCTTCCCCTACAGCGACTAGAACGTAGGCACCAGGGGGAATCGGATTAAACTGGGTATCATAGAGATATCCGTAGGATTGGAGGGTTCCATTGCTCGAAAACTGATTAATGCGAATACTCGGATCTGTTCCCTGTGCAGGACTCAAAGCATAGAAATTGCCCGATACGGGTTGAAGAGGATACTGGAGGGGACGGAAATAGAGTTGAGAATTATTACTGTCGAGCGTCCCATCCACCGTAAGAAACGCCGTTCTATATACATCACTTGCCTTATACGACATCCTACTGATTAGCAGATCTTTAATCCTCGAATTAAACATGACACTTTGACTTGTTATTTCCGGCCTAAGAATAACCGGAAGTTATTAACAGGAATGCCTGCAGGTGGTGGTTTATTACAGCTCGTCGCGCAAGGCAAACAGGATGTCTTTTTAACGGGAAATCCCCAAATATCTTTTTTTAAAATGGTCTATCGGCGTTATACCAATTTTGCCGTCGAGTCCCAGCCCATGTATTTTGACGGCACAGCGAACTTCGGGCAGCGCATCTCCTGTCTCATTCCACGCCGTGGAGATCTCCTCGGCAAGATCTACCTCGACGTCGTTCTCCCTAGACTTATAGACCTCTCAGGAAATCCCGTGTCCTATGTGAACGGTATTGGAAATGCCCTCATTCAGGAGATCACTTTCGAGGTCGGCGAACAGGAGATCGACAAACAGACAGGTGAATGGATGCAGATCTGGGAGCAACTCGTCACTCCCGCCTCCCAGCAACAGGCACTCAACAACATGGTCGGCTGTGTGGACCCCTACATGGTTCCCGATTTCATCCCTGGCCCCCTCAGTCCAGGGCTCCAGCTCCTAGTCCCTCTCCAGTTCTACTTCTGCCGCAATCCGGGTCTCTATCTTCCCCTCCTTGCCCTTCAATACCACCCTATCCGTATCAATATCACGATTGCGCCCCTCAACACACTCTTCTATAATGCCGCTATGCTGACGGATACCAAATGTAATCTCTATGTCAATCCCGCGAATATCACGAGTATGATGCTCTGGGGCGACTACGTCTATCTAGATGTCGAGGAGCGCCGTCGCTTCGTCGCGAAGAGCCACGAATACCTCATCGAACAGGTCCAATATACACCCCTCATGTCTGTGACTCCCTTCCAGTCTCAGATAACGATCCAGACGGACTTCAATCATCCCATCAAGGAGTTCATCTTCGTTGCGAAACGCGACTTCATGAGCCAGATCAATGAACCCTTCAACTTCAGCAGTCTTGCGACAAACGAGGCCCTCGATGTGTCGGCCATCGGCGGCTTCTTTTCGCCGGGCACCGTCCGCACGGATCTCATTGCCACGGCGCTCCTACAACTCGACGGCTACGACCGCTTCCAGGTTCGCACAGCGCCCTATTTCCGTCTTCTCCAGCCCTACGATCATCACACCACGACCCCGGTACAGCAATACATCTACTGCTACTCTATGGCCCTCCGACCTGAAGACGCTCAGCCATCAGGAACACTCAATGCCAGCCGCATCGATTCCGTAAACTGGCAAATTACTATGAACCCCGTTCTCAATACGGCCTCCTCGACTAATCCAGCAACCTCCGTGCGAGGAAGCGCCACAATTCGTATCTACGCCCTGAACTATAATGTGTTCCGTGTGGTGAATGGATTCGGTGGAGTTCTGTTTACAATATAAGTATCGGATTTAGTTAGAGTGGCCATGGAGCAAATTAAACAGTTAATACTACCCACGACGCTGGATCGTTGGAAAACACAGAATCTAGACTACAATTGGTATTTCGCATTAACAATTGCAGGCGGATTTTTTGGCCTCGACTATCTATATTTAGGAAGTCCCATTGGCGCCATTGTAAAATTCATTTTCAATATCTTCACCTTGGGCTACTGGTGGTACTATGACGCACTGAGCGCAACGGTTTCACAGGATCAAGTTCGCTTATACGGGCCTTCTGTCCCCATTATAGGGCCTACCGGTCTCGCTGCTGGCCGATTCCGTGATGCCAAACGAGAACTCCCTCCTACCGATCAACTCAACAAACATCTGAATTTTATGATCTATGGACTCATTCTAGTCTGTTCTGGGGTGATAGGAGGAGACTCCTTCTTAACCGGCAATTTCTTTAATGGTGCCATCCGTCTCTTTTCCTTTATAAGTATCATTGGCATTCCAATTGCGATGCTCTGGTTCGTTAGTAATGCCTATTACTATTTATTAGATACTAGCTCGGCGCTAGATCAGAACTGGCTGTTCTTCGGTACTCCGAAACCCGCCGATGAGAAAGCAGAATGTCCCAGTGTCCTCATGGTCTTTACGGTCTGGGCTCTCGAAACAACCCTGACTGTCATGGAATTCATACCGATCCTAAGTACCTTTGCTCCATTCCTAAGAACCTTTATAGAACGATTACGCGACGCATACGGGATGACGGTCAAGGTTGTCAAAGCAACGGTCAAGGAAATCATTGTTGCAAAGACAAAGGGCGAACAGCTGCTCGCTGAAGAAAAGGGTAGACCCCTGCCAACCGCTCAGGAACTCCAGGTAAAGATCGCAGAACAGACAGGGGGAGCCTTAGACAGCTCCAATCCACTTGCTACCATGCTGCTCCTCGGCACCATCGGATTCATCCTCGTGTCTAGTATTGTTGTTTCTTTACGGCGACAGAGACAGAATGCAGCAGAACCAAAAGGCACAGACTCCGCAAAATCAAAAGCCGCTAAGCAACACGGAGGTGAAGCAACAGATGAGCCCCCTGAGCCAGGAATCCCTCGAGGCCCTACTCCAAGCGTATGATCCTCCCGACATTGCCATTGTCTACTTTACGGCCAAGTGGTGCGGTCCCTGTAATCGCCTCAATCTCCAGCAGATCGTGAACTTTCGCCCAGGAATTCAGTGGCATTTATGCGATGTCGATGAGAATGACTATAGTCTTGGATATTGTGGGGGCTCCGTTATTCCCTCCTGGCTTCCAATCGTAAAGGGAAAGCCCAAGCCCCTCTATACGCAATCTGATACAAATTCTGTATGCTATTGGCTATCTACATTATAGACGCATTCTGCTGAACTAATTCCAGGTCCTCCATTTCATTGATATCATATACTTTAAAATCCTCCTCCGTCCTTACTAAATAATTGTCAGCATCTTCCCTCATACATTTCACAGTATTCCAGTGCTCTCGTGACTGACAGTTGTAGTGATTGTAGCAGAGAAAATCAGGATTAACAATTATAAATTTATCGGTTCGATGTATGAAGGTAGAGTCCATGAAATTCGCGTGATGAATATTCAAGGATCCAAATTCATAGTCACTATTCACAATATATTTCAGTTTTGGATTTTCTACTATACGTTCTGCTCTACGCTTTGTAAATGATTTCACAAGCCCTGTTGGCTGCTGTTCGTGTCCATTGGACCCAAACAGAAGTTCTCGAATCTGGATCTGTGCCAAATGTTCGGCTGATTTTAGAACATATAGAAGATTGATAGATTGTCTCGACCATACATACTCGTCCAAATCCACCATCATAAGCCACTTTGTTTGCTTGATGCACGGAAGTATATGGCGATTATATAAATTGCGTTGACGACCAAGATAATAGGGTTCTTCTACATTAAAAAGCGTTATGAGCCCCTTATCAATATATTCTTGAATCTGAGCCACCGTGTTATCGGTCGATCCATCATTAATCAGATAGAAATGCTCGACCCCATGATGTAAATAGTGTTTGATCCACTCCACAATTCCATTGCGTTCATTTTTAAACATAGCACCCACGGATAGGTAATACATTCTGCATATCTACGTTTATACACTTTAGATATGTGATTTCAGTTAGGATCTCCCCCTTCCAAAAGCCCCTTGAGCTTTGATTCTAGATCTATGACCGTATTATAGTATGTTGAAAGACGAATAGGTTCTTTGTTCCATTCTAGTTCTGCGAATTTGCCATTCGGTAAGCATTCCACGAGACTGTGACGGACCTTGTCATTGAACCAATAGGTGACGGCCAACACATATGGATACTTCTTGGTATAGGGGCAGGGGCGCAGAATGGGCTGAAAAGGGTTCTGTGTTACGGCCAAGGTTGCCTCCAGGCGATTAAATTCCTTATAAAAATTTGTGGCCATATACTTACATCTGTTTAATTTGCGAAGAGCATTCGGCCGCGACCCTGTTGTATCTCATAGACGTTCCAGCCATCCATGAAAGCCCTCAGTTCCACCTTTCGCTGGCCGGAAATTGTCTGATTTGGCACATTGTTGAGCTGAAAATACAGGGTCGGTCGATCCGCCGTCGTGAAATTGATGGAACCGTTCGGCACTCGCGAAAAGGGACGCGGCATCGAATACATATCCCCCAGATTCCAGCGCATTTCGCTGATTGTATAGCCCGAATCGATCTCATCTTTTGCATAGGCTTCTATATCTTGCCAGACGAGCGGCGGATAGTCATATTCACGGTCTCTCCCCGCAATAATCAGCTTCATGGCATTGTAGAACTGTCCGTCAGGGGAGGCGGGATTTATCAGATTTGTGTATTCATTGTTGTCGAGCGCATTGGCTGTTCTAAAATAGACCATGACGCGTTCCACGGGAAAACAGGCATCGAGGCGCCGTGTTGATGCCGCAATTGATGACACATCGAGGGCCGCAAAATCCGCGGGGCCAAAGGTAAAGACATTCTCAAAGGGACGACGAAAAGGGATGGACTGCCGCTGCTTCTGAAGGGAGGCTCGGATATCAGGATCGAGATACGCCTGAATTGTTTCGAGAACGATCGTGGGCTGACCGAGGGCTTCCCTGGCGATCGGCTGAATGGTCTGGGTCTCCCCTGTCGGAAAGGTGTATTGAAAGGTTTTCGAGAACGGATTGGGCTTGTATTGAGACGGAAAGGATGAGACGAGATCCTCGAACTTTCGGAGCTTGATGCGGAGGCGATAGTTCTGAACCGGCAAGCAGCAGAGGGGAAAGCCCCCGTCCCCTGGCGTCTGGAGGCCAGGAAGGGGCAGGGCGAGACGCAGAGTTCCAGGGGTAGCCCTGTAGGCGATAGTGCGAATCGGATCATTGCCGACGGTGATACCTCCAAGCTGCTGTGCTGCCAAATACGAGCTATTCCAAGATCCCTCTGTGGATGTTAAACCGAAGAGCATGTCCCCCGACCATTCTTGAATGAGCGCCTGATCCTGATAGAACTGGATGCGCTCAAAGAGGAAGTTGCCAATATAGTCGCAGTAGCCGTAGCTTGCGCCCGAAAGGTCCTTGATCCAGTAGGTTGAATTGGCCTCCACAGGAGGCAAGGTGGTGCCCCCGAAACTCATAGGGAGTTGTGGCAGCCAGGTGGGGAGTTCGATCAGCAGATTACACTCCGTCAGAACATCACCGAACTTATCGATCTCGATCTCAAATGTATTGCCGAACTGGGGCGCATTGAGGGGCACAGTGGTCCTCCTCTCCTGTAGGAACGGCGTGGTCGAGTCGTATTTGGAACTAAATATATGGTCGCTCGTGGTCTTATCGACCGCAAAATAGTCATCCTTGCGCCCTCGCGCCACGAGCTCAAAGAGCGAGCCCTGTAACGATGATTGTTGAACTGACGTCTGGAAGTTCATTCCCTATTGGTATAGTCGATGCTAAATTTGATGAATTAATCCCCTAGTTAGATCGGCAAATGAAACTCGTTATTGTCGAGTCCCCCGCAAAATGTGAGAAGATACAGGGGTTCTTAGGTCCCGAATTCCAAGTCGTGGCCTCTATGGGACATATACGAGCTCTCGAGGAGAGCCTGGATGCCGTGGGTCTGGCAAATGACTTTGAGCCGCGGTTCGAATTCATCAGCGAGAAGTCCAGGGTCCAGAAGGATCTGCGCGAGGCGGCGAAGGGCAAATCCACCGTCTACTTGGCTGCGGATGATGATCGGGAAGGCGAAGCCATCGCCTATTCGGTTGCCCTGCTTCTCAAGCTGCCGCTCGCAACTACGCCGCGCATCGTGTTCCACGAGATCACCAAATCTGCCATTCTGAAGGCGGTGGATCACCCTCGGACACTCAATATGGACCGTATCTGGGCCCAGCAGGCCCGCTCCATGCTCGATATGCTGATTGGATTTACACTGAGCCCTATTCTGTGGACGCAGGTTGCCCGTGGCTTGTCAGCTGGGCGCTGTCAGACTCCTGCGCTCAAACTGCTGGTGGAAAAGGAGAGGACAATTAAGGCCTTTCAGGCAACGAGTAGCTGGAAGATTGGAGGGTCGTGGTCTGGTACCCCTTTAAGTCCTTTCCAGGCCTCTCTGGAGGATGATCTGGAGGACGAGGAGTCGGCCAAGAATTACTTGGAGATTCGGAGGGACGAGCGGAAGGCCACGGTTATCAGTAATGTTGTGAGGCCGTGGTCCTCGTCACCGCCTGAGCCACTCATTACATCGACCCTTCAACAACAGGCATCGGCTCTGTTTGGCTTGAGCCCGAAGTCCACGATGCAGGTGGCACAGAAACTGTATGAGGCGGGACATATCACGTATATGAGAACGGACAAGGCGGTGCTATCGGAAGAGGCTGTGGCGGAAGCGAGGGCCGTTGTGGAGAGCAAGTGGGGCAAAGCGTATTTAAGTGTCATTGAAGAAGGTGTTAAGAATGGTAAGAAAGAAGCAAAGAAGAAGGATGGAAAGAAAGGGGAGACTGCTGTAACTCCCTCGCCGCAAGAAAAAGGGGGGCACGGGGGGGGCTTGCCTCCCCCGCAGGAGGCACACGAAGCCATCCGTCCCACCCATTTAGACGTGGAATCGGTGGAGGCGGATGGGGCCGGCCCCAAGCTCTACGGGCTCATTCGACAGCGTGCGCTCCAGTCCGTCATGGCGAAGGCTGTGGGGGAGACCACCAAAGTCGTCTTCCACTGTTTAGAGGAAGACGAGGAGAGTCGTCTTCCCTGGGCCGCCTCCTGGAAGCGCACCACCTTCCCTGGCTATCAGATTGTGGGGCGCATCGCGGCCTTGGAAGAGTCCGAAGAGGTCGAGAAGGAGGATGGAAAGGAGGCCTGGGCCCAGGCGGTTGCGCTCGTTCCAGGCACGGAGCTCAAGTGGTGTCAACTTGTTGCGGCGCCCCATGAAACAAAGGCACCTGGCAGGTTCACGGAGGCCACCTTGGTGCGTGATCTCGAGAGCTATGGAATCGGCCGCCCCAGCACCTTTTCGTCCCTCTTGGCCGCCGTTCAGGACCGCGGCTACGCGGAGATCAAGAACCTCCCTGGTGTAACGGTGGATCTTAAGACCTATACCTTGGCGGATGCCACGAAACCCTTGGAAGTCAAGGTCTCCAAGAAGACCGTCGGCGCGGAAAAGCAGAAGCTTGTCCCTACCGACCTCGGCCTTCAGTGCCTAGCATTCTTGGAAACCCATTTCGGCCACCTGTTCGAGTATACCTTCACGAGCCAGATGGAGACGCGACTCGATCGGATCGAGAAGGGCCAAGAAGCCTGGAAGCAGGTTCTCAGAGACACCTGGGCGACCTACAAAGACAAATACCAAACTATGATAAAGGCCCCCTCGAAGGAAGGGGCGAATCCTAAGCTCAAAACGTTCTCGAATGGACTGAAAGCGGTCATGTCAAAGAAGGGGCCGCTCCTGTTGACAGAAGGAGCCACAAAAGACGATACCACCTTTCACGGCTGGCCGCAAGGTGTTCTGTTTGACGCCATAACAGAGGAGGTTGCCCTGGCCTTTGTTGGCAAAGCAAAAGAAGAGGCTCAGGGCGAAGTTCTCGGTGAATGGAACGGACAGCCTGTGATACGACGAACAGGGAAGTTCGGACCCTATGTGAAGGTCGGGGATGTGACCCTGTCTTTAAGTCCTCAGGATACGTTCGAGGTGGTCCTGGAAAAGTTGGAGGCCAAGAAGGCGGCAGGAGGCTCGGGCGTCCTCAAGACCTTCAAGGAATATGAGATTCGCACGGGGCCCTACGGACCCTATATCTATAAAACAACCCTTAAGAACAGACTCTTTGCGTCTCTTCCAAAAGATATTAAGATTGATGGGTTAACGGAGGCTGATGCGGCGACCTTGTATAAAGCTGGACTCGAGGCTAAGAAAAAAGCGAGTAAATTCCAGAAAAAATAGGATAAATAATCTGTCGAACAATTAAGGATGGAACTTATTGGAAACCTCCTCATCCTACTGCATCTAGCAATTATTGGAATATCTATGGGATTTCTTGTTCTTGGAACAAATTTAAATATGACCCTCATCATAACAATTTTTGTGGGGCTTATTTGGATGGCCTGTATCTATTTTCATGGATGTATAATTACAAAGGCAGAGTGTGAATTGCCACTGATCGGAATAAAACCAACTGAACTGGTGAAACGATTGATGCTTGTTGATTATTCGATTCAAATCAAAGAGATCGAAAAGATCTTGATTGGCGTTACATTTGCGGCATATCTCATAAAATCAATAGTATTGCTTGGTGTCAACTATATTTTTAACCAACCCCTATCAGAAGTTTTGTCTCGGTTTAAGCAATTAAAGGGATTAGGGGGCGATATAGCACGCCTATTAGTCTAAATGGAGCGTAGTCTTGAATCCCATGGCAATTAGAAAGGCAAAGATACTATGAAGGATTTCATTCGACATATTTCGATAAGGGGTGCCCGGTTCACAGCGTGTCTTAAAAAGCGTATCCATAAATTCGGGATCATAATTACAAAATGTTCGTTCATGATGTAGAATATGGCCTGGATTTCCTATGAGACTAAAATCAAGTATATGAATTGTTATATAGAGAAAGGCAGCACCCAAGATCAAGCTGGTACTAAAGATATGAATGCCTGTCAGTTGTTGGATAATAACAATAAAGAAAAATCCCATGAAATTTACGAAGGTCTCTAGGATCAGATTAAACCATTGTGGGACCGGAATTACATGATCGTGGTGAATACTAACATGTGAATTGAGAAGACTAATAGGATAGGTGGCTGAGATGGTGTGTGCGAATCTATGACCCCAATAGCTCCAGAGAAGAATAAGTATAGTTTGTAAGAATGCTGAGAGAAGACTAAATGCAGGGAGGGCGAGTGTCATAGATAGGCCGATCCACGCAATGATAACAGGACCATATGCGATTAGAAAATCGATCGGTCGAATGGAATCATCCATACTACTAGATACAAGTGTTAAAAAATTTGATACTTGTATGCGTTTATAGTTTAGGCATAAATGTCTGGATTATATCGTGTTGCTTGGAGAATTGTTGAGACGGGGTTTGAGGGACACGGGGAGTACATGACCTATGATTTAGCAAAAGCATGGGTCACATATGGGAATGAGTGCTTTAGTCGCGATTCATGGTCTCGTAGAGAGGCAAGAAGCCTAAGGTATGATAGGAGTGATGATGGAACAGTTATTGAGCACTGGCTGGAGGAGAAGCCTGCGGAATAGAGAGGCGGCTATTGATATTTTTAAGTAGGCAATATATAAGGAGTAGATGGTTCAAAAAACCAGAAAGAACAGAAAGAACACACATCAGCTGTTTAGTGATAATCCTCGCGGGCATCCACGAACAACTGGCATAGGATACGGCAGTGCAACAAAAGCGCGTTCATCGCTCAAAAAGATTCGCAATAAGCCACGCGCCTATCAGCAACAAGTGGCGACTACCATGTATTATAGGGCCAAATACCATAAGTATCAGACCCCTGGCATGCGAAATGCTATGAAGGTATATGGAACATTTTTAGGAAAGCCAGTTAGCTCATAGGTGTTTGAGAGTCGATTCAAAGAACTGGAGAGAGGCCGCGATGGCCTCATCCATATTGAAATACTTATAGTTGGCGAGGCGGCCGACAAAGAACACATTCTTGGCCTCCTCGGCTTTTGCCAAAGCCTTATAGGACTCATAGAGCGCCATATTTTTTGCGTTTGGCACAGGATAGAACGGCTCACCCGACGCATTTGTGGTCTCCTTCACAATGACCGTGTCCTTGGATTCCTGATTCAAAAAATGCTTGTATTCTACGATGCGGGTAAAGGGCACCTCCTTACCAGGATAGTTCACAACGGACGCCGGCTGATAATAGTTCATGTTCTTGAGAACTTCAATGTGAAAATCGATGCTCCTGTATTCGAGCTTTTCAAGATTGGGAAAATAGGAGTCAATAGGTCCCGTGAAAATTGTCAGATCATAGGTATTCTGAGAACTCTTGATGTGCTCGAAATAATCCGTATTAAGATGAACTGTAATATTCGGATGATCGAGCAGCCTCTCAAAGAAATGCGTATAGCCGCGTTCTGGAAGCGCCTGGTACTTGTCATTAAAGTAGCGCGTATCGAAATTGGGACGGATAGGGATGCGGGCGAGCACTGACTTATCCAGGGACTCAGGATAGACATTCCATTGTTTGAAGGTGTAGTCCTTAATAAGTTTATTGTAAAGAGTCGTGCCAATGCGACTCTTCGCCATCTGTTCGCTGTTCTCAATAGTCTCATACTGGATCTGATGTGTGGCAAGCCATTCATTCACATCAGATTCATTCTGTAAGTGCTCGCCACAGAGCTCATTGATCGTTGTGATATTGACGGGCATCGGCACAAACTTCTTGTCGGCGTAGGTTAGCACCTTGTGCTCCCAGCGGACCCAGGTATCAAATTGGTTGACATAGTCCCAGACCTGTTCGTTGTTCGTGTGGAAAAGGTGAGCGCCATACTTATTCATGAGAATGCCCGTTTCAGGATCCCTGTAGTCATAACAATTTCCCGCAATATGATCGCGTTTTTCAACAATGGTGACCTTAAATCCTAGAACGGTTGCAAGCCGTTCTGCTAACACGGCACCCGATAGGCCGCACCCAACGATCAAACAATGCTTCATCTACTTATAGGTGGTGGGATAGGTTTAGGTGTGTTATACCTTGAGATATTTGATAATCGAGAAGACAATGGCAAACAGAGCGCCTCCCCACAGCGTGTCCGCCGCAGCCATAGCGAGTTCGTATTTCTTTAGGATCGCGAGTGATGTAAAGTCATAGACCGCATAGGTTGCGGCACCTAAGAGGGCGGCATCCTGGACGGAGGAGACCTGATAGATAAGGTAGGCCAGGGCCACGTAGACCACAAGGCCCGCGCCAAGATTAAAGGATACTGGGAGGCTCTGGATGCGCTCCGTCATTTTGAGCGCATATTGTCCCGCTGTTAAGAGCCAGACACTGTCAACGAGAACGAGTAGAACAATTGCTATTGCTATCTGTTTTAAGGAGGGGATCATCTACTGTTGTGGCTTAAAAATGATTGGTTATGGATCTATAAGATGGAAACGGTTCACCTCGATGCCTTTCAGACGAACCTTCATGGAGCCAAGATTCTCTGCCAGGGTCCCTTTGTCAAGGGGAAACTCCCGCCCCTAAAGGATGCTATTCATGCGCTCAGAGCCCCTTTTAAACGCAAGGTGCTGCTGACGAATACCCCCGTGGCCTTCAATAAGCTATTTGCCTTTCAATACGATGCGACCTTCCAGATTCGAGAGGGGGCTGATTGGTCGTTGGCCCTCACCTATATTTTACACGCACCCAAGGATGTTCTCGTTGTCGCCGAGGACATTGCCGTCCCTGATGCCGTATGGTTAAAACTTACGAAGACCATCACCCTTCTTCACATTGTAACGGCACCTCTGAGAACGGTTCAGCCGTATGATGCCATCTTTTTCGCACCTATTGATGATACGAATAGCGCGTATGTTGATACAATATTCAAAGCACTGGTATCTGTTTATAAGAAAACATATACGCAGAAAGACCTTCGCGATATTTTACAGGAGTTGCGAATAGCAAAGGCCGGACTGGCTTGGACGAAGGTGGAGGAAGAGGCAGGAGGAGCGTTATACTGGTATGACCCGGATGCGAGTGTCGGAGAGGAGGCGCTCAGCAAGAAGCAACTCTTTGACCTCTTTCAGTGGCTGTCGATGCAGTTCGCTTAGATAGGATTAGGTTCTTCCTAATCCTTCCTGCGCCGGGTGGTACGCATGCCCTTCTTCATGGCCTTAAATGTCCCCTTTGTAGGCTTATAGCCCAGCTTGAAAAGGCGCTGAATGGCCTTCTTGCCTGCCATCATCTTCTTGCGGCTCACAATGCGCCCCGCCTTGTTCTTCACAAGATCCTTCTTGTGGAGGCCGCCGCTCGTATGCTTGGCCGTTCCATGAAATACCTCTGCCTTAGAGCCAACTGTCTTTGCGTGATCCATGTCTATTTACGCAGGCGAAAAAGATCGCGGCATTTCCCCTACCTAAAAAAAATTGAACTACTTAAGGCCTCCTCGACTAGTAACCGTAGATACCATATCATCCATATTCACCATGCCAGGTAAGCGCAGATATGTTAGGAACGATGCGGGACTCTATATGTGCCCCGAATGCAACTACACGGCGACGAAAAGCTCAACGTTGTGTATGCACTTGAATAAGCACGATGAAAATCGTCAGAACAAGTGTAAGCATTGTGATAAAATCTTTCTCCAGAAGCAGACCCTCGAGAAACATTTGATAAACTTTAGCGGAAAGGGCGATCATCCAGCCCTCAAGAAGACAGAGAAGTTTGAGTGTCCCTGCGACACCTGCGATTTCAGCAGCAGTAGCAAAGGAAATTGTCGCACACACTATATGCGAACGCATATGGGTCGGGAGATAAACCCCTTGTTAGAACGAGAGGATGGAATAATATCCTGTAAAACGTGCCATGACACCTTTGACAGTCTAGGGGCATTCTATTATCACAGCATCGCCTGCGTATCCCTACCAATAACGGATCCTCGGCACAGGCTCTTGGCAGATATAATCTAACGGTTAATCATCGTGTGCGACATTCAGCTGTTTCACCAACATATAGAGATGGTAGCCAAGAGCGGCAAATCCCACCATAATCGCAAGTTCATAAGAGGCTCTACCTGCTTCTTTTTGTTCGAGACCGATGTAAATCAGCAGGGGCGCCACGATAAGAACATGAATCGCATTCACCCAGGCCCAGGGGGAGTGCCTGGCAATCTTAACAAAGAACTTATAGGCGTGGTAGACGAGAACGAAGAGTCCAAGAACAAAGATACTACGAAAGGCCCAGATGGGAAGATCCGATCGGAAGAAGGCGATTGTAAAGAACAGGGGAGCGACGAATAGGATGTGGAAGAGGGATACTATGGAATGAACGTCGAACATCTATCTACTTTATCTCTTTCAACATATTTGCTGCGGATTCCAGGGCCGATTCGACCCAGCATTGTTTGTAGGCGAGGCTCTCTCCACAGGCGAAGACACGGTCCGTGACCTTATAGGCGGTGCTTAGAATCGTCTTGGGACAATAGAGACCGGGGGTCCAGTAGGTGCATCCACTGGACCAGGGATAGATCTTGAAGGTGCGCGGCTCAGGAATGGATCTATGAGGAAAGGTATGTCGGATGAGGCTCATGATTTGCCGTTTGACCTCTGCGAGCCCCTTTTTCTCATGAACGTTTATCCAATGGCGTGCATCATCGCCGTCCGTATACGAAATCATTATGATTCCTTTGGCAGAATTCACAGGAATGATATAGCGGAGCTTATTGTGGACGACTGTCGATGGCATATCCGAGAACCATGTCTGGCCCTTGGTAACTGGAAATACCGCATACATGCGAACAAGAGGGGACATTGCCAGATGCTCGAGAATTGGCATTTTAGGACGGATAGAGGGTAGGGCTTTCAAGGACTCGGAGGGGAGCGCCAGGACGATTCGCTTGGCCCTGATTTGGCCGTCTTTGAGAATCGCCGTGACACCCTGTCCGTCTTCCAGAACATCCTGGACCTCCGCCTTCATCTGAATGTCTCCGCCGAGCGTTATAAACTCCTTCTTGAGGCCATCTGTGACTGCCTGAAATCCTTCCGCAATAACGCAGAACTGCTCTCCGCCGCCAAATTCAGAGAGAAAGGATTGGAGCGCAAGGTCCGCTCTCAGAACGTGCATTTCCGCCCAATAAGGAAATCGGGCATAGAACTCGCGGGCCTTTGGTCCATGGACCCTCAACAAGAGTTCGCCGAGCGTGGACTGTTTGAGAACTGTCGGGGATAAGGCTTGAAGCGGCGCAATCCAGGTCGGAATAAGCGATAAAAAAGAATTGGGTTCATTGTACCAATTGGTGGACCCGTTACCAATCGGATGTGTATGGAGATCATATTTCTTAATAAGAGCATGTGTCATGGCATGTGAATCACCAATTCTTCCCGCTCCATCTTCCCACTGATAGGGTGTGCCTCGGACCTTCTCTCTGTGTGTGAGAACACGGCCGCCGATATAGTTGTATTTTTCTAGGAGCACCACGGTCGGCTTGGGCTCCCGCTTTAAGAGTTCAACGCCTGAAAAAAGACCGGCTGCGCCAGCACCGACTATAATGAAATCATAGTCCATTCCCTATTCGTGATTGAGAGGATTTATGAAGGGTTGGTGTAGCCTGTTGTTGCGATCCTTGCCGCGATATCCGTTGCCGCAGCGGCGGCGGTTTGTGTTGTATTTAGATAGGGCTGTGCTGCTGTTGTGGTTGTTGTGATTGCTGTTGCTGCTGTAGCACCTCTTGCTGCGGCTGCCAATCTAGCATTTTCTGTGTCTATCGCGGCCTTTCTTGCCTGAGCGGCAGCCGCAGCTTCTAAGGCTCGCTTTTCCTCCGCCTCGGCCTTGAGCCTACGATTCCGCTCCGTTCCATGAACGATCTCCCACTTTTCGTTGATCCAGGGCACCGAGCAGTTGAAGTATTTCCCCACCTCGCTCATGGCATCGAAGGAGAAGCGGCGGAGCTCCTCGAGTTCTATACGCAGAGTGACAATGAGGTCCGTTGCCTCCTCCTTCGTATAGGTCTTTCCCGTATCAATGCGCCGAAAGAGATCAATTGCCGCACCATTGAACGCATCCAGAATATCACGGATCTCATTGGACTTCTGGCGATCTCGCTCGACCTTCCCCAAGTGCTTCTTCCAGTCCTCCTCTGTTCGCTCTTTCAAGAGATACTGAACGCCGACATCCTGATTATTGATGGGATCCAGGTGGCGCTCATAGCGATGGCGCTCAACATCCATGACGTGCGTACAGATGCGGAGGATTTCCAGGATCTCCTTGCGATCCTCCTTTGTCGCATTTCGAAGACCGCCCTGAACGTGATAGGCGTTCGGGAGACCACCACAAGGAACAAAGCCAGGATTTTGCGGCGCATGCTGGCCGCCCTTGGCGAGCCACTGAAAGTAGTGGGGATTATGGACAATTCCCGTCTTGATGGCCTGGCCTGAGGTCCAGGAGAAGGGGGTATGACAGGAGACGCACCACATTTGATCGCAGCCATCAATCTTCGATATCATTTCTCCGCAACTAGGACAGGGTTTCGTATCCTTGCGAATCATTGTGGCCGTCGCCAAGGCATCCGCCGAACAGGTATGAGCGACATCACGATCGAGCCCCTTGATCTCGAAGCAATCCGGGCAGGCCCACGTATTACAGAGACCGCACTTCCAGGCGCTCGATAAGAATCCATTACATTCGGGGACCGTACAGCGCCGAATGAATTTGGTGACAACCGTGGCCTTCGCGGGACCTTCCGCACTCTCTTCGCGGCCCTCACGCACATTACGGATGCGGCGAAAGAGCTGATTACGCTGCTGCTGAATGACAAGGAGCTTCTTATTCATCTCGGTCTCAATATCACGATACTGCTTCATGAGACCACTGTCCTCCCTTTGCATGTCGCGGGCCTTGAGCTCCCGCTCAGCAACGACCTGGTAGGTCGGCAGGAAGCTCTTTTCGCGATTCAGCAGCACCGTTTGGCGATGAGTGAAATAGGTCTTGTTGAGGAAGGTGGACGTACAGATGGTGTTGAGGAAGGCCCGGGTCCAGGTAGTGCGACAATGCATACAGTGGGGATCTTCGATCGACGAACACATATAGGTCTCCACGCACTTGATACAGGCCTTCTTGTGACATTGGCCGCATTCCGTCTCCTTTCGCACCACTGCTGTATAAGGCTCAGCGCAAATGGGACAGGAGGGGACTTCGATGACCTCGTTCTTGGGCTTTCGTTTAGCCGTCTTTGGCTCTGGAACTGTCGGCTCAACTTTTGGCTCAACCACCACTTTTTTCCGCTTCAAAACGAGTTTAGTCGACATTCTTACTATAGAATCTGGATATGAATCGCTCAAATTTATCGACGCGGGTGCCCTCTTTAAGTGCTCGAACCGAAGTTCAATTTTTTCAGCGGCGTAAAATAGCACTTTTGTTTATCCGAAACTAATAGGATGGCTGATACGGACAAGTACAAGCAAGTAATCGAACTTACAAGGAGCATTCAAAAACGTATGGATGCACTCAATAAAATCGTGGGAAATAAACCTGTTAGCGCAAATTTCAAGGAGGAATTTAAGGCACCCGAGGAAGATGGCATCGATCCTGGAGGAATGCTTATATCTTTGGCAGAAACTGCCGGTGAAATTGGTATGATGGATACAGAAATGAATAGGTCATTAGCAACTGGATTAGTAAATGATGTAAAAGAATTGACAGATTCTACAGCCTCTGCCATTGATAAGGCAGGAGCCGCATTGGGTCCGCTAGATGATAAAATAGCGGCTGCGCTGAAGGATGCCGCCCCTGGAGCCGCGGCAGCGGCCGCAAAAGCCGCTTCCGACTCTATAAATGTTGCCTCTGCCGCCTTAGCCTCTACCGAAAAAGTGATACAAGATAGTCTGAAGGATATCCCTGCCGATCAACTAAAGGAAGGGGCAGCGGCGGCCATGATAACTGTTTCAGAAGAAGCGCAGAAAGCAGCAGATGCTGCTGCTAAAATTGCTGCTGCGGCAACACAGACAAATCCTGAAATTGCTGCAAAAGCGAAAGCAGTTGCGGACTCTCTAAATGGAGCCATTAATAAGGCAAAAAATGCGGTAGGTTCTGAAGCGGCTCAGGCGACTGCTGCTCTTTCTAAAGCGGTCACAGAAAGCGCATCATCGCTATCAAATATTACCCGCGACGTTGCGACCTATGCGGCATCCCTAGATCCAGAAGCTGCCGCTCAATTAAAAGAGACCATTGGTACAATTACTTCTTCAGCAATCGATGCCGCTCAAGCTGCTAGCGGGGCCATTCAGGGTCTCTCACAAAAGCTTGGACCCTACCTCCATACGGCGGCGATGGCCCTTGGAGCTACAAGTCTCACCGCTCTTGCTGCTAGTCCAGCACTTCCAGTGATTGCTGCGGTAGCATCTATTATCATGGTAGTTATGCATCAAAAGAAAATGCATTCCAAACTTGTTTCAAAAATGAAGGCCTACTTCGAAACATTAATGCAGATGATGGAGATTTATCGAATTATGTCTATTATTGGAAAACGTATGAAGTATACTATTGACGACGGACAGTGTATTTTGGCTCTCAATGAGTTCAAAGCCTATCTCTATTTAACATCTCCTCCCTCCATACGAAAGGCATTTGAAGATGCCAATGAGAACACAGATAGATCTGGTAAGAAAAAGGAACTGAAATGGATTGAAAAGACCTCGGGGCTACTACAGCGTGTCTTTGCATCCTCCACAATTGTAAGTAATTTACAGGATCTCTTTGATGATATTATAACGTCTTTCCTATTGACTCTTTCAAAATTCAATATGGTGACCGCTATTCACAGTGATGTCTTAGCGTCCATGAAGAGTGAAATAACACAACTCGACGAAGTAATAAAATTCTTTGATAGAATCCAAATAAAACCTGTAAAAGAATGTACTACCGATGAAGAATGTCAGGCTGCCGCTGCTGTCACCGCAAAACAGTTGGAGGACAGCATGAAGATGGCCGGTGTAAAAGCGGAAGATGTAAAAAAGAATCTGATAGCATCTGAAAAGGTAATTGCGAAAGTGGAAGCGAGCGCCGAATTCAAAAAGGATAGTAAGACAAAGGGCTGGTTTAATTTATTTGGAAAAAAGGAAACGCCAAAAAAAGGTGGGAGTCGACAGATCAAAATCAAGGGCAAGTTTCGGACGAAACGGTTGCCGCGTTCAGGGTCAAAGAATTAAATGATACGGATAGGTGTGTGGATCACACAAGGGTCCCATAGCTCATTCGGTAGAGCGTGTGGCTGTTAACCGCAAGGTAGACGGATCGATACCGTCTGGGACCGGACTTTTTATGAATTATTGGATGTAGTTCATAAAAAGTGCGCCGCACACCTATTCGTCAAACTTGAAATATTCACACTGTGCCGCATATAATTCATTCGCCCATGCCAGCAGCCTAGTCGGGAGGGGCGCATTCAAGGACCCCTTGACGCGATATTTTTCAGGAGTGAGCCTCTTTTGTTCGAAGAATTCTTTCCAATCAATGTGTGGATTACAACAGGCAACGCATAGGGTCGCATGTAGGATTATGCCGTCCTTTGATAATTCAGTAGGGCTCCAATGGTAATGGGGCTTATATGCTCTGTATGCCTTATCATTTACCGTAATCCGATCATCTTTGTGTACGAAGCCACAGGCGCAGCAGATTTCTAGTAGCATATGCTATATACAAGAAAAATTGAAGTGATATTTGCACACTAAGAATATAAACAAATATCCATAGTCTTCATTAGAATGTTGAGAGCACTTCTAGCGTTAGCGTTTACATTCGCAGCAAGCCAAACAAGTCCAGGGTGTAATGGAGCGAGCTGCCCTACACCTAATCAAAGTCCCTGCCCTTATGGTGTGGTCGGTTGTTCTACAAATAGCAGTAAGCCAGCCAATACGACTGTACCAAGTCCCTACTCAAGTCGAACTCCTGCCCCTATAAGTCCCTATATGAGTCGAACACCTGTTCCTTCTTCTTCAGACATCTCTCTTAGTCCTTACCCAAGTCCCTATCCGAGTCTTAGTCCTACGCCCAAATCGGATCTCTCCTCAAGTCCTACATCCAAATCGGATCTCTCTCCGAGTCTCTCTCCGAGTCCTACATCTAAATCGGATCTCTCTCCGAGTCCTACATCCAAATCAGATCTCTCTCCGAGTCCTACATCCAAATCAGATCTCTCTCCGAGTCCTACATCCAAATCAGATCCCTCTCCGAGTCCTACATCCAAATCAGATCCCTCTTCAAGACCAAGTTCCTCACCGAGTGGTTCACCTAAATCAGATCCCACTCCAAGTAAAATTCCCTCGCAAAGTTCTCTTCCTCGCTCTAGTTCCCTTCCTTCTACAAAACCCGCCCTTTATTCTGCTGTAACTTTTCGCAACATCGATCCTAGCCGCATTACAAATCAGACTATTCGAGGGATCCAAGGGAATATCTCGTGTGCCCTAAACGTTCCACCGTCCACCGTTGTTCTAGAGAACGCCACCTATACGGATAGGGCAGGATCCTATTCTGTTCCCTTCAATGCCTCTCTTGTCAATCAACAGACTGTGACTTGCTCCCCTGTTCTAATGAATCCTGCGCGTCTTCTCCGTCAACTCCAGACATCTAGCACTGATTTCACAATCAACTACTATATTCTGAGCGATACACTCAATGCAACAACGATCGATAAACTTATTACAGACGGTTCCTTGATGACAATCATCGGCCAAGGATTGACAGCATCCCCTAGTTCATCGACCATTGCTGCGAATGGCTCTAATAATCTGATAATGGCAGTTGCTATTCCTCTCGGTGTTCTTGCGGCTGTATCGGTGGCCGCCATAGTCATTCAAGTCAATAGACGGAAACAGAATCCTATTCGCAGTCCTAAGACGATTGTCTATGTCACTGAAACACCCCTGTCTGCTTCACGAGAAGTGCGAATTCATGATATGAATGAAGAACGTATCTCTCATAATCCTACCCGAATTCGCATCTAGACGAATAGGACTGTATTTTATATTTTGTGTTTTGTTATTTTCAAAGAAGATCTAATCTGCTCTGAAAATAGGATGTCAATAATTCTGTATCGGCGGAAACCGAATGAACCTGTATCAGATGAACCCATGTATTATAATGGCCTCTATACGGGAATTAAGTATCAATGTGTTGAACTAGCCCGCCGCTACTACCTCATTTACTATGGGGCCATCATTCAACAGGTCGAGAATGCCAAGGATCTGTTTAGCGTTCACACCTTACGCGACTTCTTAACCGGCCGACTGTTCTTCTGGGATGGTTACATGAATATCTCCACAAGTCCGAAACCTGTTCCAGGATCCCTGCTAATCTGGGGGCCCTGTAATGAATTCCCTGTAACGGGCCACGTGGCAGTAGTAATCAATGTAACGCGCAACTATGTCTACATTATCGAGCAGAATTACGGACAGGGGCGGCGAAGACTCCCTATTCGTGACGGTGTAGTTGTTAGTCAGGGACTCATGGGTTGGAAGATGCCGAGAATGGGATTCGTTTAATAAAAGATTTAACTGATAGAATATTCATTAACATAAAATATATACTGTTAGTTTAAAGAAAGCCATATTTATTTATATATAATATATAATGAATAAGGAGGCAATTAAAGATATTATTTTAAAATATAGTAATATGAAAGTTAATAGAGCAGATGGCACTTCAGATTGCTTATGCGATAAGGGGTTTTATCATTGTTATCATTTAATATATCCAGATCTATTAGAAAAATATGTAAATAGCGATAGATCATTAAATATTTTAGAATTAGGCACGTATTATGGTGGTTCAACACTTATTTTTGAAGAATTATTTCCAAAGGCAACTATATATACATTAGATCATGATTTTGGAAATTTGAAAGTTGATATTAATAGGGATAATATTATAAAAATAGAATTAGGCCAATCAGATCCACAACTTAAATCGATTGTAAAAGATATAAAATTCGATATTATAATAGATGACGCATCACATCAATCACGTGATCAAATAGCATCATTTAATTTATTGCGCGATTCTGTAAATACAAATGGCATATATATAATTGAAGATGTCTATCCAGAACATATTAATAATAAAGAATACCCTGAATCATTTATGTCACAATTCGAACATATTGATTTTAGTCATATAAATGGTCGTGGTGATGATCGATTGTTTGTATATCGTAAAAATACATAATTTATATATTTACAGATATATTTATAAGTATATATTTTATACATAAATATTTAAAATACTTATGTATAAATAACTATAGTATTATATCTAACCTCGCAGGCGGAGCACAAGATGAAGTGTGGACTCCTTCTGGATATTGTAGTCGCTCAGAGTGCGATTATCCTCGAGCTGTTTGCCTGCAAAAATCAGGCGCTGTTGGTCCGGTGGGATGCCCTCTTTTTCCTGGATCTTTCCCTTGACTGCCTCAATGTTATCCGAAGGATCCACATCAATTGTAATAGTTTTCCCTGTCAAGGTCTTGATAAATATTTGCATGGTAATATATTATTATATTAGAAACTTTTTAGGCCGGGTCAATCTAAAAATCAACGATTATTATATTCTAGAATGGTCGAATACTTCTGTGGTCGCTGTGGCAAATTCTTCTATCAAAAGAGCCATGCGGACGCCCATCAGCGTCGAAAGAAGCCCTGTTCTAAGCCAAACGTGGCCGATGAAATAAGTCATCGGCCCGATTCTCAGCCCTCGGGATCCACCGAATCCCACACCAATCTGTCTTCAAAGAAAGTTCCCGAATCTTGTGATGGTAATATCGCGCATACTCCTTCTTCCCAGGGGCTTGGAACATAATCTCTCGCACGACCCCCAGGCAGTCGTTCTCTAATCCCATTTCCTTCTGATCCATATCAATACCTAGCTGAAGCCCATAATAGACAGAGGCCCATTCTGCCTCCGTAGAGCTTTCGAGCTGATACAGGGGCTGGACGTATTGATGCTTAGAACCCACGGGAAGATTTAATATGGCCGCAACAGCCCCCTGTTTGTTCTTTGTATAGAAGGAACCATCCGTCTGAATCTTTGTTATGGGAATACCCTTTTGCCAATGAGTCGGATTCTTATAGGAACGCCCCCCAAAATACGTATAGGGTAGGCGCATTCTCTACTTAAACAAATATTGATTGTCTTTCTCAGAATGTCGACCCAGAAGCAAACCAATGGAAAGAGGTCAGCCCCTCGACAGGAACCCAGCTCCTTTCAGTTCTCGGATTTGACATTCGAGGAGCCCAAGGTGGAAAATGTTGTCGTTCAGCCAGTCGATTCTAAGAGGCCTACTGGTCCCTGGTCCGATGATCTCACTCAGGACCGCGATGATCCCTCCTGGACGGTGGTGGTGCGTAAGAAGCGTAGGACCAATCCCAAGTAAATTTGACGGATAGGGTGGTGCGTTGAGATAACAACTATGTTTGAAGCCCGCTTTGTAAACGCCATTCTCTTAAAGCGTATCTTGGATGCGATCAAGGATCTCGTCCAAGATGTGAATCTGCTGTGCACGGAGGACGGCATTGAGCTCCAGTCTATGGATTCGAGCCACGTGGCCCTCGTGAACTTTACCATTCTAGCAGAGGCCTGTTCTGTCTATCGGTGCTCGGAGACATTGACGCTTGGAATCAATGTTGCCAATCTCACCAAGATTGTCAAGTGTGCGGAATCCGATGACTCTGTTGTGTTGCGGCAAAGCAAGGATCAGTCCAAACTTGAGATCACCTTCGAGAGCAAGTCCGGCAGTCGCAAGCATGAATTCGTCATGAATCTCATGGATATTGACTCCGAGCATTTGTCGATCCCGGACCTGGAATACACCTGTTCGATCACCATGCCGAGCGCGGAGTTTAGCCGATTGGTGCGAGATGGAGCGACCTTCGGGGAAACGGTTGTCTTGGCGGTAGAGGAGGGTTTATTGACTGCGGAGATTCGAGGGGATGCGGGGAAAACAACGATTACGGAGAAGCAGGATAAGACCTCGAAGTCGGCGGCTCTCTGGACGGATATTGTGTGCTCGAAGCCGACGTCGATGATGTTTGCGCTCAAATATCTTGTGGCCTTTACCAAGGCACAACATATTTCGGATTCGGTCAATCTGTATATGATCGAGGGGTCGCCGCTTTATGTGAGCTACGACATGGGAGATAAGGGATCGGTGGGATTCTATCTTGCTCCCAAGCAAGACGAATAATGTAAAAATAGAATAGAGATGCCATCCTCCAGACGCAAAGACTCCAAGAATAGTTTAAACAATTCCAATGCCTCTACAAGGCGCCGCATGGCCCTTCATAATAGAAGTCGCAGTGTCAGGATCGCAAATCAAATTGACATGAAATCTGTTGAGGATCAACGGGCTGAAATGTATGAATTTATTGAAGAACAGTTAGCAGCATATGCTGCTAAAAAAAAGGGAGCTGTCAATGAAGAATATATTACTGGTAAACGCAAGGCGGCTCTTACAGAGATTGATGATAAAATAAAACGAAGTATTCGCTTTCTATCAGATGTCCGTGATGATAATACACGGCAGATCGCATATTTTATTCAAGAAATAAGGGACGGAAAGGGTCTATATCTTAATATCCGTTTAAAGGATGGAAGAACCGCCCTTGATATATTTTTAGAATCCGACATCCATACGGCCCTATTATTATTGGAAAATGGCGCTGAACTTTTAGGAAACGGCAATAAACGATTTGATGCTGTTGTAAAAGCGATTCATATATGCCATGCAAAGGCAGAAGGAAAGAAGCATAAATTAAAGTTCTGTAACCGACTGGTGGCAGCCGTTAATAAAGCAATTGAGGAGGAGGAAGAGGATGAAGATGTTATAGCGGATTTGACAAGGCAAGTAAATGTGGCTATTCTACGGCCAAATTCCTCCCTTTCTCATAAGACAAAAACACGCAAGAACCACTTGAGCCCTGTCATTGAACGAAACAATAACAATAACAACAACGCTTAATCACAGTTCCAATCATTCTGTCCGTATTGATCGTCCGTTAAAGGATATCCCTTCTGCCGTAGGAGACCTTTGACAAGAGGGACTGTCTGCTGATTAATACCATCCGTCACATAATTTGGAATATTCTGTTGGAGATTTGCGATATCTGCTTTGATCTGTCTGATATTGGCATCCACATCGCTCGGCGCATAGACAACCTCATCCACAAATCCTACGCAGGGTGGAAAGGGCGCCTGAGGAACCTTGGTGGAATTTACAATCTCTACCGTATAGTCATTAGGGACTTCACTACTCCTCGCATCATCATATACGTTGCTATCATACAGGCTTTGCCTAATACTAGCATCAGCAATGGCAGTCAGATCGATATCTGTGCTGTCTCCTATCTTATTTCCAGCACTATCAGAACTTACATCAAAAAACATTTCCACCACTTTTTTCTCATGTTTCGCCGCAATAATAAGACCTAACATGAGAATCGTTAATAACCCAAGCCACAAAAATGATTGCATCCCTATTTATAGTGGGACAAATTATACCACTGTATTCACCGTTGGTGCCTTTGGCTCATTTTCCGTCTTTGGCTCATTATCCACCTTTGGCTCATTATCCGCCTTTGGCTCATTATTCGCCTTTACCTCCTTAATATCCTCTTTCACATCCGCAACAAGCTCACCAACCGCCTTTTCTACAGATGCCAAAACAGCCGGATCGGCAACTACCTTCTTGGCCGCAATTATCACATCCTTTTCTAAAATCGCAATATTTGCCTTGCTACAGAGTCCTCCCATTTCTACTGATAGATGTGATAATATTTTGGATCTAAGGTTCGATAGCATATATTATATAATGGACGTCGCAATTGAGGTGGCTCCTCTTGTAGAACAAGAAGATCAAGAAAAAGGGGATGATTCACCGACCACATTAGATCGTATCGGAACCTACCTAAGCAGTCCAAAGAGTATTCTTATAATTTCTATCCTGTTTTTCACAGGGTATATTATATTTATTAATCTAGAGGGGGGATTTTCGCAACAGTTCCTCCATTTCGGCCCAGGAACAACTGAAGAGAACACGACGCAGTTCTTAGGAATTACACTCGATACATGGCCCAAAGTGGGCCTCATGTATCTAGCGGGATTTATCTCTTCGCTGATGTCGTCATATTATTATTACGCTATGAGTAACAATCTACATTCCTATATTTGGAATCGGGCTATAACAAAAGTCCCCTTTAGCAAACGATGGACCTATGTGATTATTTTGGCAGAACCCCTTTTCATGCAGATTCTGACGATTATAAGTTTTTTCACAACGCTAACGCTCCAACTTCAATTCATTCTACCCCAATTTATCGGGAGTGTTATTGTCGAAATTCCCTTCACCCTTCAACGACTAAAAGAGAAGGAGTTTGAGTTTGTCTAGAGCAGCTCTGCTGCTCTAATCCTCGGTTTGTATGTCCTAAAGGACATACAAACATCTGGATTAGGACTACGAAGTAGTCCTAATCCTCGGTTATCGTATGCTGAAAGCATACGATAATATTCGGATTAGAAACGCTTAGCGTTTCTAATCCTCGATTCTACTACGCTTTAGCGTAGTAGAATATTCGGATTAGAGCAGCAGAGCTGCTCTAATCCTCAAACAACTTCTGGCACAATCCATTCTCAAATCGTAGCCAATTCAGATGAATTGCATACACGAATACCTCCCATCCTTGAGCCACATCCGCATCAAATCCACTCGGAACAGGAACAGCCTTCGGCACTTTCACCCGCAAATCGAGACGAACAGAGGAGGCGCGGCTCATATTGACAGATCCCGATGGCTGATGTGCGTCAGGATCCATAGCAAAGGAATAGCCATACGTATGCGTCGCCCAGGCATTCCATCCCCCCTTGTGAACCTTCGAAATGGACTGTCGCCACCACTCTCCTGGCGCCTGCTGAACGACCATACCATTCACTCTCAAGGTTGCATAAACCAACCAATCTTGAGGAACACTGATAGGATTGTATTGTGTCTCGACGATCGGGCTGTAATTGAACCACTCGTTGTTGATGGTCGTCGCCTTGCGCCGAAACGCCCACATGATTTCCTGGGTCGGATGGTTGAGCTCCAGCGGCAACGAGACTTCGATCGTGTCCGAGTTGGAATTGGTCTTGCTCGTCAGGAATTTGTATGGTTCATCGAAATGGTAGCGTGTCAAGAACTTGCTGATCTGTTCGAACGGCTTGTGTATATAGGCCTTTCGCACGGCCTCTGAGACCAGACCCGTATAGGTTAAAACACGGAAATCCTGGAATGGCGGAACCTGGTCGGGGTTAACGTAGTTAAAGGAGGAGTCCGCCGTTAGAAACCGTGTCGTGGTGCCAAGGGGCGTGTCCGTACAGGATTGGCGGAACCCTGCGCTAGACCTCACGCAATCTGCGAATGATCGGAGCTGGATATGGACTCTCACAGAGCCCTCCGCACAGGCCACAAGGGGAAAGACTGCCTTCAAGCGTGTTCTCATAAAGAAAAAGGGGAGCAGGCAGAAATAGACACCGTCCTGGGTCGGCCAGGGCCGGTTCGGATTCATGGAGGCCCTGTTCGTTGCAACATTCGCCAGACTCGTGATTCCGTATCCATCGGTTGAGAATCCGAAGAGCATGTTGACATCGGGAATGAGGGATGCGTAGGCCTTAATGAACTCCCCGTCAATTCGTTCAAGCGTCTGATCGCCCACCTCGAACTCGGCATACTGTATAATGGAGGAACCGAGGGAATTAATGTAGGTCCAGGGATTGGAGGACGGATCCACTACATAGGTTCCGCCGGCAATGTTCTGAAGAATCTGCTGATTATACCAGTGACCGAGGCGAATCTGGACGGATAGGGCCTGGAGGAGGTCGCCTGTTTGGAGCGCTCCCAGTTCAAAGGTCAGGCGGCCACCCCAGGCGGCTGTGCCCTTGTGCGTGAACTCCTGGGCGGACATCGTTGCGGGATAGGTCGTGTAGCCCGAATCCTGATGAAACCAGGATTTATTGGAATTAATGGGGAAAAAAAAGTCGTCCTGGGCGTTTCGGGAGGCCAGGTCAATGACCGTTGTCACATCACCGCGGGGTCTGGTCGACATCTCCTTACTGAAGGCGGGCTATTTTTTAGGCAGGGTCTGTCTCCACAAAGGCCCATTTTGATCCCTTGTCGACTAGGCGCCAGCCCGGTGCGATATCGAAGTATAGGTTATAGGTGTCGAGGTGATCGAAGCCGGCCAGCTGCATCGAGATAAAGGAGGGATGCATGGGCTCCAGATTCTCCTCAATGTTGACAATGGCGATAATGGAGCTGTCTTCCATGGGAAGCGCAGGGATCGGCATGCGGATCCGCATCCAAGTGCCACGACTGATAGGTGTGAGCTGGGTTAAAGGGATCATATCGGTTGGCGTTAACGCCACGATATGATACGATGCGCTAATCTGCTCGGCGTTCGGCCACATGAACTTGACGTGCGTCCAGGTAATGAGGGGCTGAGTTCGGGTCTTGGTGTCAGGGAAGGTGAAATCCATTATATCATGCTTCGCAATGACCTGGTTGTCTATGTAGATGTGGCTGTGTTTGACAGGGTCCTCATTTGGCTTTAAAAGGAGTGCGATATCGGTAGGAATTTCCATTGCTGTGTTGCTGGTAAAATGCTGGGAAGATGCTGTCAAATTTAGGCACAATTACAATCGAATAATTGTTTCAAGTGAGCCTTAAACTTAGTTCGGATCTGCTCTTCGATATCTTTCGCCACATCTATTTCCAGCGCTATTCGTCGAATAAGGGCATTGTTGGCATCTGTTAAGAGAAGCTTACTGTATCTTGAGATGACTTTCAAGAATAGCGTATCAAGGGAGGTTGCGCCACGTTTGATTTCATAGATGAGTTCGTCTTGACAGACGGTGTATACACAACATTCGTTCATCCTGATCCTATTACTAGTGATGATTGCTTTATATGGGTGGGGGGAGCAAGCTCCCCCCATACCCCCCTTTTATTAGGAGAAGGGCAAGCCCTTATAAATTTGAGAAAACGGGGGGTATGGGGGGAGCTTGCTCCCCCCACTATAAATTTGATCGGATATTCCTACTAATAGGAAGGCAACGAGATGTCTAAAAAGATTCAATCAAATGGGCTAAGCCTTCTTGAAGAAGGCCTCAAGAGCCACACAATTCCCGAAGTTGCCAATAAGCTTAACCTCTGCGTCGGAACGGTTCGGCGCTGGATCGAACTAAAGAACGTTCCAAATCAATACATCTTCGACCTCTCCAAAATTATTGGCAAGGAAATCGACTATTCCACATTCAGCTCCGCCGCCAAGGACCAGTTCTTCACGCCCTCCACGATTGCCGAAGAGTGCTGGAACACCTTTCAGCAGGAGATCGACGTCGACCTCTCGCAATATACCTTCATCGAACCCTCCGCCGGCGACGGATCCTTCCTCAAGGTGTTGCCCGCCGGCTCCCTCGGCCTCGATATTGAGCCCCGTGCAGCCGGCATTGTCCGTGCTGACTACTTGACCTGGACGCCCTCCGATCTCACGAAAAAATACATTGTCTTCGGCAATCCCCCCTTCGGTCTCCGAGGCCATCTGGCCCTCAACTTCATCCATCATTCCCTGCCCTTCGCAGACTACGTGTGCTTCATTCTACCCCAGCTATTCGAGAGTGACGGAAAGGGATCACCGCGCAAGCGTGTCAAGGGCTACAACCTCATCTACAGCGAACTGCTAACCGGCATGTTCCATACGCCCGAAAAGCAGGAGGTCAAGATCAATGGAGTCTTCCAGATCTGGTCCAAGCACACCAAGAATCCCGACTACGAGCTCGTCAAACAGTCCGAGGACCGCATGAAGGTCTATTCTCTGTCCGATGGAGGCACGGTCGCAACTACGCGCAACAAGGAGATGATTGGGAAATGCGACCTCTATCTCCCCTCCACGTGCTTCGGTAAAGAGACCATGCGCCTCTATCCGTCATTCGAAGCGCTCCCTGGGAAAAAAGGATATGGTGTAGTCTTCTTCAAGGACAAGGCAGCCATGATCGCGAAGGCGCGCAGCATTGACTGGGGCTCCGTGGCCTTCTTGTCAACCAATTCCGCCTACAATTTAAGAACATCTTTGGTCTTCCAACAGCTCTTATAGGATCTTGGCTCTCATGAAATCCCCCAGTTCTCGAACAGGCGTTGTTTTATCAAAGCGCATGGCGTGGCCTGCCGTTGCGAGGCGCGTAATATGAAGTTCCGAGAAGTCCCACTTATAGACATCTGTGGTTCCCTTTCTTAAAGTGGGTGTTGTTCCTGTGACAGGATGCGCGATAGTCATATTGAACGGCGGCAGAATGGTGATGGCCCCTCCCTCGGGCTTGATGTCGAAGAAGAGCATGTAGTCATATCCCGCAGTTTTCAGGGTCTCATGCTGATATTTGCCGCCACCGAGGCGCCCCGTCTTGATCTCCGTTTTTTTGAGGGCGGCCCCGATCTTCTGGTCGTATGTGCCGTCCTTCGAGTTCTTGTCTCCCGTCGACTCATTGGGAATTCCCTCTGCCAAACAGATGGCCTTGATGAACTCCTCGCCGACCTTTCCCGCCAAATCGGGCTTCAGCTCGTTGATGGATTCGAGCGGTGTGCCAATCCAGATATTGGAACTGGTCTGGGCGGCGTGAAGCTCGTCGCCGATGCGCTTTAACGTTTCAAATGCGGTTGACATTTTATTGTGTTAATATGGATGTGCTTGCCTTCAATGGAGGGCCAAACGGAGTTCAATTTTTTCTTCAAAGGACTTTAGTCTAAGCATAGAATCAGAGAGATCTCTATGTCAGTTCTGATTCTATTGCCCTATACAGCAGTGTCCTTTTCAATTGTGGCACGGTTTATTTTTATGTATTTATTATACACGAAAAAAAGCACTAATATCTATTCGTTGACATTTTGTGCTCTAAGTATTATATCGTCTTCCATTTGGATCCCCTATGGACTCCTTGTCGATGATACGCCAATTATTGTTCGAAGTGGGGTTGAAATTCTATTGTTATCTGTGTCTGGAATATATATAATCAGAAATAGGTGTCTAATGCCTGTTATTTCTGTTATTTCTTCAAGTAATTTGCCTGATAATCGGATTTTTTAATGGGTTCTTGTATGATATATTGGGATTCTATAATCGTACATGTGCCGCAATGATCGGTGTTTGCCATATCGATTTTAATTTGGGTTGCTTTGTAATCATTTAATTTCCATCTCCCTAGAAGGATTTTATCTATCTTCAGCATATCTGCAATTTTATTTCTAATAAATCGGATAGGCATGTTACTATACTATAAGATATTAAATACGTTCAATTTTACATTCACAAGGTTTTATTCGTTCTAGTTCGGGCATAAAATTCGGCCAGATATATTTGAGAGGGCAGTCAAAATAGATCGTATTCGTGGATTTACTAAAATGGACTTCGCAGGGATATCCGTGGTCGCAAACGGGTCTCTGATCGACCTCCTCAGGTTTGAGTCGATTGGCTCGGTGATGGGCTGAGTATCCTCCCGTGGTCCCGTGTTTCTTATAGCCTGCCTCCACGGATGCCATCCAACTGTTTTGCTTTAAGTCCCCTGTGCGGACCTTGTACCATGTATTGTTGTCTTTCCGATCGTAGAAATAGCGATCTGTTATAATTGTTTCAACTATCTTTGCTGGACTTGGCTCATACAGGAGCTTATCTAGATGAGTAATTACAGGGGTTCTGGTAAGTCGATAATATGCATAGTTCTGGCTGATATTATATAGGCCAATAATTCGTTTTGGGACAAGGTCGTTTTCCTTGAGCCGAATATTTCGCACATCTCCAATATAGATGTGGTCGTCATCGCATTCTATGACTACTATGTAGACGGACATAGTAGTCATAGAGGTTTTGGGTTTAGACTTAGAACTAAGTCTAAAGCTAATAAAATGGTACACGGAAGAATGCCGAACAATTGCGGGAATACTGTTACTATTATCGGCCATGAGGAGGACCTGGATCTGTTTGCGGAGAAGCAACTGGCTTTTTCGTATTTCTATCCGCCGCCTGAAAATGCCGAGACCGATTGGTGTACCGAGCACTGGGGAACCAAGTGGGATCCTTATAGCATAACAATGGAACGTAATGGACCGAATGGAATTGAATTTAATTTTTCTACAGCCTGGGCTCCTCCTATTCCCTTCTTGAAGTATTTACTGACAAAGTATCCTCGGTGTTGGATCAAGATACAGTTTGGTGAGGCCATGTCAATGTATGCGGGGATTTGGATCGGGTATATGAAGAAGGGAGAAATGAAGGAACGGGATTTGGACTGGATAGAGCCCATGGCGGTATTAACGACAGACGGAAAGGTTATGTGTGATTTCGAGGAGGATTAAAATTGAATTACTAATTGTATTATACTACAATATAACATAAATTAGTATACACTTGAAATGCCAATATATACACCAAAGTATGGTATCCTTGTTGATAAGATTAATAATTGGGATACTGGAAATAGTATACTCAATTCCTCAAGATTTGTCGAAGATATAAATGGGCCGTGTATTCCTACTTATAAATCATTAGCGCAGTTAGAAGTTGAAGGTAAATGGTTTATCTGTAAAATAAATTATTCTACTACTCATCAATCAAATAATCTATTTATTGATAATTGGGCTGGCATATGGGTAGATAGAATCTATGATAATTCTATATTTAGAAAACATCCTGGATTTACAATACCCATACCAGATATATGTATTGAGAATATAGTATCTAAAAAATGGCCCCTCCCTTCTGGACTAGATACAATTAGTGATGCATTAAAGACATATGTTTCAATGTTCTTAGAATTAGAAGAACTAAAAAGTAAAGTAGATAATACTGAAGATTTATTGATATTCTTTAATACAAAATAAACTGAAAAGCATTCTTTAAAATAGATCTTGTCTTAACAAGAACATTCTTCAAAGAATGCCTTTAGATCTTCTTTCTTAAATTCTTTTTTAATATATTGTGTTATTTTATCTTCTAAATTATCGAGTGATATAGTAGGATTAGCATTTAGCCATCTTGCTATAATACGCTCTAGATTAATTCCTTTTCGTTTAATTAGAGCTTGCTCTTGATCTGTAAGGGGCCTATAGCTATATTCTTCTACTTTTTCAAAATAGAGTTCATCAAAATGTGATTCATCACCTAACCAATATTTAAACCATTCAATATTATAATATATTTTTATCTGTTCATTAATAGCTGTAGTTAATTCATCTATGCAAATATGAAAAAGACAAGGTTCTTCTTGGTAATTCATCTACTATATATTTTATATTAACTTTAGACTAAGTTACTTTAGATCAACGAGCATTTTAAATCGGCACTAAAATTGATTAAAACGAATTATATTAATTACTTAGCACTAATATAGAAATGGCAAAGCAACGCTTCAATAAGGAATATCTAATTGAAATCTTAAAAAAAGAAAATGCCACTCTTCTAGACAATTACACTAGTTTTAACAGAGATATGAAACCTAAATTTAGATGTTATTGTGGTAAAGAAGAAAATAATAGGACATTTAGAGATATAACTACTAAGGGAGCGTTCTGTCATGATTGCATATATGAAAGAGGGTCAAAACAAAGAAATAAAACTGTTAAAGAAGTATATGGCGTTGAATGTGTCAGCCAAATTGTATCTGTAAAAGCAAAACGTGTAGCAACAAATATTGAAAGGCGTGGTGTTGCTGTACCATTTCAATCAGCAGAAGTAAAGGAAAAAAGTAGAATAACATGTTTAGAAAGATATGGAGTAGACCATCCTCTACAGAATACGATAATTATGGATAATCTGAAGACAACAAATCTAGAAAAATACGGAAGTACATGTTCGCTACAATCAGATTCAGCAAAAGAAAAAACTCTTATAACTCTCCAAGAAAAATACGGGGAAAATATTATTAATGTATTTCAAGCAGAGGAGGTTAAAACCAAGTCAAAACACACAAATATGGAACGACTTGGTGTAGAATATCCAGGTCAGTCAGAAGAAGTTAAAAATAAGATTAGAGGCACAAATATGGAACGACTTGGTGTAGAATACACTTTCCAGTCAGAAGATGTCAAGAA
>Ga0209084_1000459_pt1 | contig 38408 bp, 36 predicted proteins | sample C_130820_MF_Meta_FD_187309 | JGI IMG/M metagenome (GOLD analysis project Ga0209084, IMG submission 187309) | Freshwater microbial communities from Lake Croche, Canada to study carbon cycling - C_130820_MF_MetaG (SPAdes) (version 2) | ecosystem: Environmental > Aquatic > Freshwater > Lake... | reverse complement strand
TAAATACTATTCTTTTTAACTAATTCCATTTTAGACTTTTTATAGCGTTCCATTTTTTGTTGTGTTTTTATTTGGAGTTGTAAATACTATTCTTTTTACCTAATTCCATTTTAGACTTTTTATAGCGTTCCATTTTTTGTTGTGTTTTTATTTGGAGCTGTAAATATTATTCTTTTTAACTAATTCCATTTTAGACTTTTTTAGCGCTGCTTTATTAGCAAATTTTCAATAAATTATAACAATCGTTAATCGTTTTGTTATAATTCTTTGTGTAAATTTGTATACAATAAAATTTATCTCATGAAACCAGACCTTTTTCAAGCACCCGATTATTACAATTTAGACGATTTATTGACTGAAGAGCATAAACTAGTACGTGATGCTGCTCGGGAATGGGTAAAGCGGGAGGTATCTCCTATTATAGAAGATTTTGCACAGCGCGCGGAGTTTCCAAAGCAAATCATAAAAGGCTTAGCTGATATTGGTGCTTTTGGCCCTTATATTCCGGAAGAATACGGTGGAGCTGGTTTAGACCAAATTTCATATGGCCTGATCATGCAAGAAATTGAGAGAGGTGATTCTGGAGTTCGATCCACCGCTTCGGTCCAATCTTCGCTTGTGATGTATCCTATATGGAAATTTGGCACAGAAGAACAGCGGACGAAATATTTACCTAAACTTGCTTCTGGAGAATTCATGGGTTGCTTTGGCTTGACCGAACCCAACTATGGATCTGATCCTTCGAGCATGATTAGTAATTATAAAGACATGGGTGACCATTATTTATTGAATGGTGCTAAGATGTGGATTTCGAATGCACCTTTCGCTGATATAGCTGTAGTCTGGGCGAAGAATGAAGAAGGGCGAATTCACGGCTTGATTGTAGAGCGCGGTATGACTGGATTTACCACACCTGAAACCCACAACAAATGGTCACTTCGCGCTTCGGCAACAGGTGAATTGATTTTTGATAATGTACGAATTCCAAAGGAAAACTTATTGCCTGGAAAATCAGGCTTGGGTGCTCCTATGCAATGTTTGGATTCGGCACGTTTTGGAATTGCTTGGGGTGCTATTGGTGCTGCTATGGATTGCTATGATACTGCTTTGCGGTATGCCAAAGAAAGAATCCAATTTGACAAACCCATTGCGGGAACTCAATTACAACAAAAAAAATTGGCCGAAATGATTACCGAAATCACAAAAGCTCAATTACTAACTTGGCGCTTGGGTGTTTTGCGAAATGAAGGAAGAGCCACTACTGCTCAAATTTCGATGGCAAAAAGAAACAATGTAGATATGGCTATTACCATAGCACGTGAAGCCCGTCAAATGCTAGGAGGTATGGGAATCACCGGAGAATATTCGATTATGCGCCATATGATGAATCTGGAAAGTGTGATTACCTATGAAGGTACGCATGATATCCATTTACTTATTACTGGTATGGATATCACGGGAATACCCGCTTTTAAATAATATTCAACAACTATTTAACTATTACTAAATATTATAGAAAAAGCTTTTTGGAAACAAGAAGCTTTTCTACTTTTACATAAAAAAAAGCAAGATGAACATTGATACTATAAATAATAGCATTCAAAAACAAAAAGAACAATTGTTGAACCACTCTTTGTACCAAAAGGTACAGAATATGGAAGATTTACATTGTTTCCTTGAAAATCATGTTTATGCTGTTTGGGATTTCATGTCTTTATTGAAAGCCTTACAATCTAAATTAACCTGCACGACAACTCCTTGGTTTGCTACACCAAATCCAGAAACTCGTTATTTGATAAACGAGATTGTCTTAGCTGAAGAATCTGATTTAACTTTAGATGGGAAACGCCAGAGTCATTTTGAAATGTATCTTGAAGCGATGCAGGATTGTGGTGCCAGCACTCTAGAAATCGAATCTTTTTTAGAGCAGGAACACATTACACAAAACATATTTGTCAGCATAAAAAACAGCTCTATACATCCTAATATCAAAGCTTTTTTAGACTTTACTTTTCGAACTATTGAGGAGGGGAAAGCACATGAAATTGCTGCCGCTTTTACTTTTGGAAGAGAAGATTTAATTCCGAGTATGTTTACTCAGATTCTGAAAAACTTCCAAGCTAATTTTCCAGAAACAGATTTGCGAAAACTAATCTATTATTTCGAAAGACATATCGAATTGGATGCCGATGATCACGGGCCAAAAGCCTTGCAAATGGTTGTTGAACTCTGTGAGAATGACGATCACAAATGGCAGGAAGTCGAGGCTATATCAATATTAGCACTCGAGAAAAGAATTGGACTTTGGGATGCGATTGAAGAATTGATCCGCAGCAAAGAAACGGTTTTAAACTAAAAGGAAAGCGCCATATATTCTCGATTTTTTAAAAATTACAGGACAAAAGCTTTACAAAGAGTTGTTGAACTCTGTGAGAATGACGATTATAAATTGTATTAAGTCGAGGCCATTTATTGTTGTTTTTTTCTGGTCACCGTCTAAAAGCTTTATAAATGATTGTTGAACTTTGTGAGAATGACAATCATAAATGTCAGAAGGGCGAAGCTATTTATTCTCGATTTTTTTTGATTATTGGACAAAAGCTTTACAAAGGGTTGTTGAATTCTGTGATAATGACAATCATAAATGGAAGAAGGGCGAAGCGATTTATTCTCGATTTTTTTTGATTACTGGACAAAAGCTTTACAAAGGGTTGTTAAATTCTGTGAGAATGACGATCACAAATCGTAGGAAGTTGAAGCTATTTATTCTCGATTTTTTTATGATTCGGGAGCCAACTGGATTTGCAAACCTTCTAAGTCTTCCGTAATATGGATTTGACAACCCAGACGACTGTTTGGTTTCACGTTAAAAGCTTCGGAGAGCATCGCTTCTTCATCATCCCCTTTTTCAGGTAGTGGAATGTCATTTAAAACATAACATTGACAGGAAGCGCACATGGCCATTCCGCCACATATACCAATAGTCCCTTCGGGAGCCAATTCGTAGGCACGAACCAATTCCATGATATTCATGTTCATATCGGTTGGCGCTTGTACTTCATGAACTGTGCCTTCCCGGTCGGTAATTTGTATTAAAACATCTTGCGCCATAGCTATTCTAACGATTTTACAACTGCTTTTTCGGCTTCTTTTCTGGTCCCATCAAAACCATCCACTCCTGAAACCGTCGTGTATTTTAGCACATATTTCTTTCCGGGGTTTAGTCTTTGATAGACACTTTGACACATCAAAGTTGCTTCGTGAAAACCACACAATATTAATTTTAATTTACCAGGATAGGTATTTACATCACCAATGGCATAAATCCCTGGAATATTAGTTTGATAATCTAGGGCGTTATCTACTTTGATAGCATTTTTTTCAATATCTAATCCCCAGTTAGCGATGGGGCCTAATTTTGGCGTCAGACCAAAAAGCGGAATAAAATAATCGGTTTCAATACGTTGTTGTTGGTCGTCGATTTCAATGGTGATTGCATTTAAATGAGTTTCGCCATGAAGACTAATTACTTCGGCAGGCGTCACTAGATTGATTAAGCCAAGCTTTTTAAATTCCTGTGCTTTTTCAACTGAATCTAGTGCACCACGGAATTCATTTCTACGGTGAATCAATGTTACGCTTGATGCTACATCGGCCAGAAAGATACTCCAGTCAAGAGCAGAATCTCCACCGCCAGCTATAACTACTCTTTTGTCACGAAACAATTCCGGGTCTTTCACAAAATACTCCACCCCTTTGTCTTCGTAGTGTTCTATATTTTCAATCAAGGGTTTTCTAGGATCAAAACTACCCAATCCACCTGCAATTGCAATTGCTTTGGCATGGTGTTTTGTTCCTTTATTTGTTGTTACAATAAAAGTCCCATCTTCTAGTTTATCGATTGTATCTGCTTTTTCATTGAAGGTAAAGCCCGGTTGAAACTGTTTAATTTGTTCCATAAGATTATTCACCAAATCACCTGCTAAAACTTCGGGATAACCGGGAATATCAAAAATGGGTTTCTTTGGATATAATTCGGATAGCTGACCCCCTACTTGAGGAAGCGCGTCAATAATATGGCATTTTAATTTTAAAAGTCCTGCTTCAAAAACGGTAAAAAGTCCCGTTGGTCCTGCACCAATTATAAGTAAATCTGTTTCAATCATTTCTTGGAAGGTTCTAATGTTCTGCAATTCAAAAAGCAAATTTCTTGAAAAAGGAACGCTTATACTATGATATTTATCAGTTAAAGCCAAATCTGAATTTAAACTGAATCTTATTTTGAAATTTTTAAAAGGGGAAATCATTAGAAAGACCTCTGTCCTATTTCTATTAAATCTCCGGCAATTTGGATTATACAAAATCAAATTGCCGTTGGGCTAAATTGCATTTAAGTAATATTAATTACGGTCTCAATTTGTGGGGCAAACTTTTTAATCGTTGTTTCAACTCCGGCTTTGAGGGTCATTTGGTTTACGCTACAGCTGATGCAAGCGCCTTCTAAACGAACGGTAACATGCTTGCCTTCGGCTATGGAAACCAAACTAATATCTCCACCATCTGAATTTAAAAATGGACGGATTTCTTCTAATGCTTTTTCAACGTTATTTGTTAATTCTTCTGTACTCATTTTTTTTGAATTATTTCTTGTTAACTGCTGAACAGCCCGCCATGGTTGTAATTTTTACTGCTTCAGTAGCTGGTAAATTTTCATTTCTGTTCACCACTTCCTGAACTACGTTTCTAGTCAATTCCTTAAAAACAGCTTCAATTACAGAACCTTCTTGCAGGGCTGCAGGACGTCCATAATCTCCAGCTTCCCGAATGGATTGTACGATAGGAACTTCCCCTAAAAAGGGAACTGCTAAATCTTCGGCTAAATTACGGGCCCCTTCTTTACCAAAAATATAATATTTATTATCGGGTAGTTCTTCGGGAGTAAAATAAGCCATATTTTCAATAATACCCAAAACCGGAACATTAATTGCTTCGGACATAAACATGGAAACTCCTTTTTTAGCATCTGCTAAAGCCACGGCTTGCGGGGTACTAACAACAACGACACCCGTTATAGGTAATGATTGTACTATAGAAAGGTGAATGTCTCCTGTTCCTGGAGGCAAGTCTACCAAAAGGAAATCTAAATCCCCCCAATCGGCATCAAAAATCATTTGATTTAAGGCTTTAGAAGCCATTGGGCCCCTCCAAATTACAGCCTGACTTGGAGCTGTAAAAAAGCCGATGGATAGTATTTTAATTTCGTAGCTTTCGACTGGTTTCATTTTAGATTTACCATCCACGGTAACCGAAATTGGTTTTTCCGTTTCGACATCAAACATAATCGGCATGGATGGACCGTAGATATCGGCATCCAATATACCTACTGCGAAACCCATTTTGGCCAAGGTAACCGCTAAATTGGCGGTAACTGTTGATTTCCCAACACCACCCTTACCCGAAGCAACGGCAACAATATTTTTTATACCCGGGATTGATTTCCCTTTAATTTCAGGTTTATCCGGAGTTTCTACTTTAGAATTTATTTTTATTTTAGCATTGGGATCAACTAGTTCTAAGATTGCTTTACGAATATCATCTTCCGCTCTCTTTTTGATGTGCATTGCTGGTGTATGCAGCAGTAAATCAATGATCACTTCCTCTCCAAAGGCAACCACATTTGAAATTGCGCCACTTTCGACCATATTTTTTCCTTCACCTGCAATAGTGATCGTTTCTAAGGCTTTAAGAATTTCTTTTTTATCTAGTTTCATAAGTTGTATTTCGCCTTATTAAGACTAATTTTAGATTACAAAGATACTGTGAAAAGTTCTTATTATAAAGGATTTGGATTGGATTTATTGATGTGAAGATTGGGAATACTTATTTATTTAATAATTAACATTTGATAAAAAAAGGGGTTATAAAAGTCAAAAGCGGCAATTAAAACTTTTGCACTTCTGGCGTCCAAAAATGTTTTTCAAAATCTATAATCTGGTTATCAATAACTTTAATTCCTTCATTTTCGAGTAATTGCTGCATGAGATTAGTTCCTTGAAAATGGTGTTTTCCGGTGAGTAAACCTTTTCGATTTACCACACGGTGGGCTGGAACGTCCTGTAAATTATGAGAAGCATTCATCGCCCAGCCTACCATACGAGCTGATCTTGCTGTACCCAGGGCTTTTGCTATAGCGCCGTAAGAAGTCACTTTCCCATTGGGTATTTTTCGCGCCACTGCATATACTCTTTCAAAAAAATTATCTTCCAAAACTAGGAATAAAATTTAATAATATTAAACAAGGTAATCAAAGCGACAATTGCAGTAACTGATCCAATAATTTTATTGGTATTTTTAAAGAAGAAATCCGTTTTCGTTTCAATCTTTTTGAAAAAGCTGATGTAATAATAGAAAATCAGAAAAGAACCTAAAGTCACTCCGAATAAAAACAAAAATACTGGGATAGCTTCAAAAGAGAAAAGCTGAAAAGATGCCAAACTAATCGTCAAAAAAACATAATAAGGAATAGGAAAAAAATTCAAAGCAGAGAGCAGCATACCCAAAAAAAACCGATTTGTTTTACTTCTCATTTTCATTTCTTCTTTCCTCGTTTTCGGTTTTTTGGCCATTACCAAAAAATAAAATGATAATACCGTAAAAATCACAAAACCAATTTCACGCAATAAAGCAACAATCCCAGGTCTCGAATCAATATAACGAGCAAAAGAAATGGCTATTAGGGTTTGAAAGAAAATTATAATTACAGCACCGGTAATAAAAAGTAAGGCCCGTTCTCTACCGTCGCGCATACTAACTTTGGCCGCGGTCATATTAATCAGTCCCGGCAAGGAAACGCCTGCCGAGGCAGAGAAAAAACCTAAAATCATCGGCAGCATAAATCTCATTCTATTTAATTTTAAATCTAATATACGTAATTGCTTTGTTAATTAGCAGATATTGTTTTTCATAAAAAGTCTGAATTCCGGTCACTTCCTCTGGCGAACCTTCATTGACATATACGTTATGATTGGCATACAAGACTTCGTGGCCTTCACCATGAAGCAGTCCCAAAGTATAACCGTGCATAAACTCACTGTCGGTTTTCAGGTTCATGATGCCATCTGGTTTTAGTATTTTTTTGTACAATTGAAGGAATTCCGAATTCGTCATTCGGTGTTTCGTACGTTTGTATTTAATTTGGGGATCGGGAAAAGTAATCCAAATTTCGTCTACCTCATTTTCAGAAAAAATATGATTAATCAATTCAATTTGGGTACGAATAAAAGCTACATTGTTCATTCCTTCGTCAACGGCCGTTTTAGCACCCCGCCAAAAACGAGCGCCTTTGATATCAATACCAACAAAATTTTTATTGGGGTATTTCTCGGCTAGCCCAACAGAATACTCCCCTTTACCACAACCCAGCTCTAGGATTATAGGATTCTCATTTTTGAAAAAATCCCTATTCCATTTACCCTTCAGAGGAAACAAGTCGGAGACTACGTCTTCTCTTGTTGGTTGGAAAACATTTGTAAATGTTTCGTTCTCTATGAATCTTTTTAACTTATTTTTACTTCCCACGATATTATTTAATGTTTTGGCAAAATTAAGGAAATATACCCAAGAAGAAATGGTTTTATATTTACAATTTAAAAAAGGGTACTATCGTGGACGGAATTTTGTTTCTTTTTAAAGTTCCTGCTTCAGATTAAGTTCTTTCAGATACTAAAAAATGAGCTTCAACTGGTTTGGAAAAACCATAGAAGACTCCATTAAAAACAGGATAAACATTGGAAAAAAAAACTAAAAATATTCTTATCGCTCCTCTTAATTGGGGATTAGGACATGCTACGCGCTGTATCCCTATTATAAAAGCATTGGAAGAAAATGGATATAGCCCTCTAATAGCATCTGACGGAAACGCATTAGCACTTCTTAATAAAGAATTTCCACATTTAAAATGTTTGGAATTGCCCTCCTATGAAATAAAATATGCCAAAAAGGGTCGTAATTTCAAATGGAAATTACTGCAGAATACTCCAAAAATAATTCAAGCTATTTTCAAAGAAAAAAAGGTAGTCCAAAAATGGATTCAAGAATTCGAATTGGACGGAATTATATCAGACAATAGGCTCGGTGTGTATAGCAAAAGAGTACCTTCTGTATTTATTACCCACCAATTGAATGTACTAAGCGGGAACACCTCTTGGATCAGTAGTAAATTACATCTACTGTTTTTAAAGAAATATACTGAATGTTGGGTTCCGGATTTTGAAAATGAGCCCAATCTAAGCGGAAAGTTGGGTCACCTCAAACGCCCAATTTCAAACGTTCGATACATAGGGCCCCTGAGTCGGTTCGAGAAGAAGGAAGTTCCTATAAAATATGATTTGATGGTATTACTGTCCGGACCCGAACCACAGAGAGGGATACTTGAAATGCGTTTAAGGGAAAAGATATCTGAATTTAAAGGAACGGTAGTTTTCGTACAAGGGAAAATAGGGCCAGATCAAATTAGAGAATCAAACGATACGGTTCACTATTATAATTTCATGACCTCTGAACAATTGGAGCGCACCTTTAATGAAAGTCAGATCGTACTATGTCGTTCGGGTTATACGAGTATAATGGATTTAGCAAAACTTGGAAAAAAGGCTTTTTTCATCCCCACACCAGGGCAATACGAACAGGAATATCTTGCCCGGAAACTTAAGCGAGATGGATTATTTACTTTTGCCAATCAAGATCATTTTAGAATTAGCAATTTGGACGAAGTCGGTTTTTACAAAGGAATAAAAACAGTCGATAAGAATATTAACTGGGAATCACTATTCTATCTTTTTAACTAAAACAGCGTATTAATTTATTTTAAGGAATTACAGCATCTATTCTTCCTCCGCATTTTTATCAGTGTGTTTTTCGTGTTTGATTACTTTAGCATTGATCATAAAATAGACCGATTCGGCGATATTGGTACAATGTTCTCCCATTCGTTCTATGTTTCGTAATACCATAATTAAATTCATTCCTGAAACTATACTTTTAGAATTGGTTTTAATATCATCAATAATATTTTGGACTGCTGCAGTCGCTTTTTGTTTGATACTATTGTTTAAAATATAAATCTCCCCAATAGCCTCTGCGTCTAGGTTTTGGAAACAAACATTTGTTTTAATGACAATTTTCTCCACTTCTCTTCCAATTTCTTCAATATTAAATTTGGTTACTAATTCGTATTTTGAGTTGATGTTTTTATTCAATTTAATCATACTCATGGCCAAGTCTCCAATTCTTTCAATCTCGTTACTTATTTGCATGGCCGACATAATAAATCTTAAATCAGAAGCTACAGGCTGTTGCAAGGCAAAAATACTTTGACAGATATCTTCGATCTTAACTTCTAATTTATCTATTTTATTTTCGGTTTTCTTAACTTGTTTTTTGTCTGATAAGGGCTCGGAAAGCAAAATTCCAACGGCTTCAAAAACTTGGTTCTCCGCTAAATTGTTGATTTTTACAATTACGTTTTTTAGTTTTTCTAATTCTATTTCTAAGTGTGATGCCATTTTTGATAATTTAAAGATTGAAAAATAGTAAAATTAAAGATACGATATTATCCAAATCTACCTGTAATATAATCTTCGGTTTGTTTTTTGGAAGGTTTTGTAAATATAGTTTTTGTTTTGTCGATTTCTATCAATTCCCCCAAATAAAAGAAAGCGGTAAAATCACTTGTTCGGGCCGCCTGTTGCATGTTGTGCGTCACTATTATTATCGTATACTGTTCTTTTAGCTCGTGTACCAATTCTTCAATTTTAGAGGTAGATATTGGATCTAAAGCACTAGCTGGCTCATCCATCAAAACAATATCTGGGCTAACCGCCAAAGTTCTAGCAATACAGAGACGTTGTTGTTGCCCACCTGAAAGCCCCATTGCAGAATCAAACAAACGGTCCTTGACCTCCTCCCATATAGCGGCTTGGCGCAAAGAGGTTTCTACAATTTCATCCAAATCTGTTTTATTTTTCATTCCATTGATCTTAGGACCGTAGGCAATATTTTCATAAATCGATTTAGGAAAAGGATTTGATTTTTGGAAAACCATTCCGATTTTTTTTCGAATGTTAACAACATCTACATTTTTATCATAGATATCAACCCCTTCTACCAGCATTTGACCTGTTATCTTAACACTAGGGATAAGATCATTCATTCTATTAATACTTCTTAGAAAAGTAGATTTTCCACAACCTGAGGGGCCTATTAATGCAGTAACCTTATTAGATGGAATCAACATGGAAATATCGTTCAATGCTTTTTTTTCTCCGTAGTATAATGATAAGTCTTTAACTTCGATTTTAATATCTTTCATTTTTGAATTGTATTTTATTTAATAAATCAGTTTTGGAAACTACCATTATAGTTTCTTACTTCTAATTCTTGATCTGATAATAACGGCTATAACATTTAATGATATGGTAAGAATCAGCAAGACGAGAGTCGTTGCAAATTGAATTGGCATTGTTTTTTCGACATCCGATGACTGAGTCGACATGATGTAAATATGATAGCCTAAATTCATAAACTGATCACTCACTGATTTTGGTAAAGTTGCTAAATAATAAGCGGCACCTGTAAATAAAATAGGTGCAACTTCGCCGGCACCACGACTCACGGCCAAAATGGTTCCGGTCATTATTCCAGAAACGGAACCCGGCAAAACCACTTTTTTAATAGTCTGCCATTTAGTAGCACCGAGAGCTAAACTTGCTTCTCGCAATTCCCTTGGAACCGTTTTAAGCGCTTCTTCAACTGAAACGATTACCACAGGCAAAGTCAATAAAGCCATTGTCAAACTGGCCCATAAAATATTAGGTTGCCCCCAATGAAGTTCCCCTGCATTAAAAGCAGTATCCATTCCAGAACCAATAAACTGAATAAAGAATCCGAGACCAAAAAGTCCAAATATAATAGAAGGTACTACTGCAAGAGTTCGAACTGAAAAGCGGACTGCAGTTGCGAAAATAGAATTTTCTTTAGCATATTCTGTAAGATAAATAGCCGTTATTGTACCGAAGGGCACCGCAGCGATCGACATTACAATTACCAAGATAAAAGTACCGATAATTGCTGGAAAAATTCCCCCTTTAGTCATTCCGTCAGTTGGAAAAGCACTCACGAATTCCCAAGAAAAAGTTTGCCATCCGTTGTAAACAATAATCCCGATGATCAGAAATAAAACGGCAATAATAAGAATTACGGAAGCCAAAGTAGACCCTACAATAAGAGTTCCTTTTAAATCTGATTTTTTGTTATTGGAAGAAAAAAAAATATTTTCCTCCGTTTTTTCAATTGTATCCATGATTATTTCCCTTGGAATTTTTTGATTAATTTGCCTTTCACATAAAACTCAGCCACTGCATTCAATCCAAAAGAAAAGATAAAAAGCAAAGATCCAATAAAAAATAACACGCTGTAATGGGTATCCCCAAAAACCGTTTCTGCCATTTCGGAACCGATTGTAGCAGCAAAAGTACGCACACTTTCAAAAGGGTTGGCCGAAATTAAAGCGGCATTCCCCGTTGCCATTAGGGCAATCATCGTTTCACCAAAAACGCGGCCTATTCCTAAAAGCAAGGCTGCAAAAATACCGGGTATTGCCGCAGGTAAAGTCACAAAAAAAGCGGTTTGCCATTTACTGGCTCCGAGCGCTAAACTGGCTTCGGTATAGGTTTTAGGAATTGAAGAGAGCGCATCTTCGGCAATGGTATAAATAATAGGAATTGCAGCAAGCGCCATGGCTACCCCACCAACAAAAGCATTTAGTCTGGTTTCATAACCAAAAAGATCTTGGAAAAAAGTTGCTAAAACCATCAAGGCAAAAAATCCAATTACTACAGAAGGAAAAGCGGCTAATAATTCGATAATTGGTTTTATAATTTCCTTAGCTCTTTTGGAAGCAAAAGTTGCCGTGTATAAAGCTGCTAATACCGCAATTGGACCGGCAATCAACATGGCTATTATAGTCACTTTTAGTGTACCTATTAACAACCCTAATAAACCAAATCTAGGATTATCGGAAACCGGAACCCATTCTACTGAGAAGAAAGAACTCCAGGTATTGTCGGCACCGTCGCCAGAGACTTTACTTTCGGAATTAGTATCGGCACTAACTGCCGTCTTTTCGGCTGTTATATCGCCATATGTTTCCGGTTTTAAATCTACTTTAGCGTCTGGAACAGCGACTTCATTTCCATATGTTTCGGGTTTTAAATCTTCCTGACTTACTGGATCCGAACCGTAGGATTCTGGTTTTAGTTCCTCTGAAGGTTCAGCACCATAGGCTTCTGGTTTTAAATCACCAGCGGCTGAAGTGGTATTTATTTCCGTTTTAGCTTTCTCTTTATTTTGAAAATTAAATAAAGGCAAGGATTCTTTGAAAACAAAGATAAAAATTAAGACAATTATAGCAATTGACATATAGGCAATCGAAGTAATTATCTTTTCGGCTAGAAACTCCGAAAGCCTGAATTGTTTTTTCAGGTTTTCTTTGGTAAAATTATTGTTAGCTGTAATTTTAGGATTCATTTAATTTTAAATAAGTGATCAAAGTATCAAAAGTAATCAAAAAGCACAAAGCGTTTAAAAAAGGATTGTATATCTGATTATTTTAGAGGAAAATAACCTACTTCTACGACCATTTTTTGACCTTCCGCACTAAGAATCCAATCTACAAAAGCTTTTATTTCACCTGTAGGTCTCTCTTTTAAATACATGTACAAATATCTTGAAATTGGATAGGTTTTATCTTTAATGGTTTTGGCTGTTGGAAAAACACCCGGAGTTTTCGCGTCTTTTTTAACTTTACAATCTTTCACACCTTCGGCATAAGCTGCTCCACCGTATCCAATGCTGTATTTGTCTTTTTTAACTGCATTAACAATTGCTGCTGTTCCTGGCAAAGTTTGACATTTTGGCGCGAAATCTGTTTTCACTACATGGTCTTTAAAAAACTCAAAAGTTCCAGAACTACTTTCTCTACCATATAATTGAATGTTAGCGTCAGCTCCACCTACTTGTTTCCAATTGGTAATTTTACCGGAAAAAATAGCGCCTAGTTGATCAATTGTTAATTCGGATACTCCATTTGCTTTATTAAGAAAAACAGACAGACCGTCTTTAGCACAAGGAATTTCAATTCCAACTGTATTGTATTTGGCTTTTAATTTTTCGACTTCAGTAGGTTTAATCGGACGACTGGAATTGGCGATATCGGTAGATCCATTTAGCAAGGCCGCTAATCCCACACCAGAACCACCACCAGTAACCTGTATCACTGATTTTGGGTGTTTTATCATATAGGCTTCTGCCCATTTTTGAGACAAAATCACCATGGTATCTGAACCCTTAACGGTTACCTTATCTACAGAAATAAAAGAACAGCCTATGGAAACTAATACTAATAATACCGCTGCAATACTAAATTTTGTTGTTTTCATTTTATTCAAATTTATAAGTTAAATACTGTTCTATTTTATATGAAATAGTGTTAAATAAATATCTGCAAATATCAAATCTCCATGTTAATTTATCGTTAATTCAATATTAAATATTAAGATTTTACTGACTGGATAATTTACCTATTGAAAGAGTCGTTATAAACAGTAAATTAATAACTTATTTAATATATAAAAAAACCTCTTTTGAGAAAGAGGCTTTTTTTAATGGTGATATATACAATTATTTTACTGGGAAATAACCTATTTCAGTAATAATTTTTTGACCTTCTGGACTCAAAATCCAATCGATATATGCTTTAGTAGCCCCTGTAGGCTTGCTTTTTAAATACATATATAAATATCTTGAAATTGGATAGGTTTTATTTTTGATTGTTTCAGCTGTTGGAGCGAAGGCTGGACTTTTATCGTCTTTTTTAACTTTACAGTCTTTCACTCCTTCTGCATAAGCAGCACCACCGTACCCAATTCCGAATTTATCTTTCTTAACTGCATTCACAATTGCTGCAGTTCCAGGTAAACTTTGACAACTAGGAGCATAGTCTGATTTAACAACATTGTCTTTAAAATAAACAAATGTACCAGAACTACTTTCTCTACCATATAATTTTATGTTAGAATCAACACCACCTACTTGTTTCCAATTGGTAATTTTGCCAGCGAAGATATCTCCAATTTGTTTTACAGATAATTCAGAAACACCGTTTGCTTTATTTAAATAGATAGATATTCCATCTTTAGCACAAGGGATTTCAACACCCAAGGTATTGTATCTTGCTTTTAACTTTTCAATTTCAGTTGATTTCATTGGACGGCTAGAGTTTGCGATATCTGTAGAACCATTGATTAAAGCTGAAATTCCAATACCAGATCCACCACCCGTTACCTGAATTATAGTTTCAGGATGTTTTGACATGTATACTTCGGCCCACTTTTGAGCTAAAATAACCATAGTATCCGAACCTTTTACGGTAATTTTATCGATAGATGTGAATGAAAATCCTATTGACATTATCACAAATAGGAATGCTGCTACTTTAATTTTTCTTGTTTTCATAATATGTATTTGTTAGCTGTTTAAAATCTGGCTTGAATTCTGATTGTAAAGGTATTGTCTCTTTTATCTTTAAGGAAATCGCCACCAACAGTTGTACTTGTTTCGTTTATTGGCAATGAATATCCTGCAACAATTTTAACATTTTCATCATAGTAATACTGCCAAGAAAAAGAGAAGGTACTTATTTTTAAATCTCCGGCAGAAGTTACAGCGTCACCCGTAAGTTTTGTATTTGGATCAAAAACGTCATATCTAAAAACGGCCTGATGTTTTTCACCGATATTTTTAATAAATGTAGCATAATAACCTGAAAATTCTCTTACTTTATTGAAATTAAAAGCCGAATTTACCTGAGCTGGATTGGTTGTTTCCGATATTGTACCTGAAATATATTCCCCTTTTAATGCCATTCCACCTAAGAAATCATAGTAAATTTGCATCTCAGCACCATACCAACCTTTCTTTAAGTTATCCCCAACATTGGGTGTAAAACTTTGGTTGTTCACATCTGTAAAAACGGTAGCTGGAGTAGTTTGAGCTAAAATTTTTGTAGATCCAAAATAACCGTGTGCCCCTAAATCAATACCAAGTCCTTTAGAAGGTAATTTTATAGAATATACAGCTCTAGCCATTACATCTTTATTACTATCAATATCTTTAGTTTGATTAGCAGTAGTTCCCAAATTAAAATTACCATTTAATACCGCCAATTGCAATTTCAGTGGAAAGTTGTAATTTGTATCAAAGTTTGCTTCTAATTTAGCCCCTAATTCTTTTTCACCCGGGTAAATGATAGAAGCCATTCTTGTTCTTTCTAAAGTTTCCATTGAGCCTGAAGAATATTCCAATTCATAATTAGGACGGTCAAATTGACCTAAGAAAAGAGAATATGTTTTAGTCCATCGGTCATTTAGTACCACATAAGCATCTTTTAAAGATACTTTATCGAAAGCAAAATCTGGTTGCAAAACAAATTTTACACCATCAAGAGCTTCGTAGGAAAATTTGATACGTGCTCTTCTCAAATAAAAAGTATTTGTTACTGGAGCGGCTTGAGTAGAGGAACCAGGTCCGATATGATCTTTAAAATCATATTGATCAAATTGAGCTTGAATGTAACCCGATACTTTAAATTTTGTTAATTTAGAGAGATCACTTTCCATAGTAGAAAGTCTTTCGTCCAATGCTCCAAATTTCATGGAGTGTTGATCTACTGATTCTTTAAGTGAATCAATGCTAATTGATTTAGCTACATCTTGTGCTTTTGACAGAAAACTAGTTGCCAATAAAAGTACTATTAATAATTTTTTCATTGTTAGAGGTTTAGTTAAATTTCTGAGGCAAAGTTGCTTTCGTAACATTAACTTAACGTTAATTGAATATTATTATATCACAAACATACTGTTAATTTATTGGTTTTGATTTTATTTAATATCTTGAATATCATTGGTTTGACTATTTTTACTTAAGGTTTGATTAAGATTAATAACGTTAACTTAATATAAATCGATAAAAATAAATTAAGTTAAATAAAAAAAGTATTCTGAAAAAAAGTGTTAATTGACTTATTAAACTTACAAAATCAAAAATTAGAAAGTTTTTTAAAAATTAAATTGAGCCTGTAAGCGCAATAAATTACCGCGCTGTCTATTATTTGGTACTGCACTGTCTTCGAAAGTTCTATCGGCGACCACCCATTCGGCTACCAATTCAAACGCAGGAAAAGGCTCCCAATCCTTTGATTTATTTTTTTGCAAATGTGAGTCTAGAAACGGCGCCTTTTTATTAATTTAGTGTTAATGTAGGCAAGTTGGATACTAAAAAACTAAAAATAAATGATTAGCGATTAAAAAACTTATGTCTTTGTTTTAAATATCACAAAAATTAGTGTAAATCAAAGTAACCGTTATTTAAGATAAGCGATTCTGTTTGATTTAGACGCTTTTTCGATTGTGAAGGAAAACTCAGAACCATTCTCCAACTCGCTTTCCACATTTATTCGTTCGTGATGGGCTTCAATAATATGTTTTACAATAGCTAAACCTAGGCCGGAACCCCCTTGGCTTCGAGCACCACTTTTATCCACTCGATAAAAGCGTTCGAAAAGACGTGGAATGTTTTGTTTTGCTATCCCTTCTCCATTATCACTTATTCGAACAATAATCTTTGCTTCTGTTAGACTTTCGATACTGACTTCAGTAGTCCCTTTTTCTCTTCCATATTTGATGGAATTAACGACCAGATTCATGACTACTTGTTCCATTTTCTCCCGATCCCCCATAACCAAAATGGGTTTATTGTACTTCATATCGAACATTAGAAGAATGTCTTTTTTTGAAGCTTCCATTTCTAATAAATCAAAAACATTTTGGATCAGTTTGATTATATCAAATTTGGTAATTTCGAGATTTATCACCCCTATTTCTAATTTGGATATCAAATCCAAATCCTGAACGATATAGATCAGGCGCTCTACACCCTTTTCGGCTCGTTCAATGTATTTTTTACGTATACTTTTGTCATTAATCGCTCCATCTAATAAGGTGGAGAGATAACCCTGTACGGTAAATAATGGTGTTTTAAGTTCATGTGAAACATTTCCCAGAAAGTCTCTGCGGTATTCTTCCCTTACCTTGAGCATTTCAATCTCCAACTTTTTATCGGTAGCGAATTTTTTTACTTCTCTAGTCAGCGTTTCCATGTCAGTGGTTATCGGCTGATTTCTAAAGGAAGATGATTCTAATAAAGATACATCGTCATAGATTTTTTTAACTCTTCGGTAAATAAAATGTTCTACTCTGTATTGAATCACAAAGAAGGAGAATATGGAGACTATAAATCCAAAAAGGAGACAGAATTTTAAGGAGAATTCAAATAAATAATAAGTAAGAAAGCCCACTAAACCCATTGAAAAAAGGGTTATATAGAGGGCTGACTTAACTGCGAACTTATATGTTTTCTTGTAATTTATTTTCATTTACACTTCAAACTTATACCCTACCCCTTTTATTGTTTTAAAGAAGTCATCACCAATTTTTTCTCTTAATTTTCGAATATGTACATCTATGGTTCTTCCCCCAACAATTACTTCATTTCCCCATACTTTATCTAGGATTTCTTCTCTTTTGAAAACTTTACCAGGTCTAGAAGCCAATAAATAAAATAATTCGAACTCTTTACGAGGCAAAATGATTTCTAAATCATCTTTTACTATTTTATATTCTTCCCTATTAATTTCGATACCACCAACATTTAAGGTTTCGCTGTTTACATTTTCTTCATGTTTGAGTCTGCGTAACAATGCTTTTACTTTACTAACTAATAATTTTGGCTTAATTGGTTTTGAAATATAATCATCCGCTCCCGCTTCAAAACCAGCCACCTGGGAATAATCTTCACTACGAGCCGTAAGGAATGTGATAATCACTTTGCTCAACTCCGGAATTTTTCTAATGATCTCACAAGCTTCCATCCCATCCATTTCAGGCATCATTACATCCATTATAATGAGATGCGGAAGTTCCGATTTTGCTTTGGCAACGGCTTCTTTTCCGTTTGCGGCCGTAATGACCTGATAGCCATCCTGAACTAAGTTATAACCTACAATTTCTAAGATATCCGGCTCGTCATCGACCAATAATATTTTAATATCTTTTTTCTTCATTTTAAGTAAACTTTATGATTTTCGATGTAAATGTAAAAATAAAACAATAGCCACAAAGCTGTTAACTGTAATTTAATATGTTAACATTAAATTGGCTATTATCGAACATTTTGATAACAGTTCAATAACATACAGTTCACTATGTAGTCTTTCCTTTGCAAAAAATTAAACAAAACTACAATGAAAATTAAATTATTGTTTATAGTTCTTTCTATTTGTTCAATCACATTTGCTCAAAACAAGGGCTCCGTTAGCGGAATTATCACAGATAAGGATTTCAATAACGCAACACTTCCTTTTGCTAACGCAATGATCAAAGGAACCTCCATAGGAACGACCTCAGATGAGAATGGAAAGTACGAATTAAAATTGGAAGCAGGAACTTATATTCTTGTTTTTAGTTTCCTTGGGTATGAAAATTCTGAAATAGCACTTACGGTACTATCGGGTGAAAACACCATTATCAATACTGCATTAGGATCGGGAAGTTACAAATTGGATGATGTTATTGTAAAAGCTATTGGGAATCGCGAGAAAGAATCGGCCCTATTGCTGGATCAAAGAAATGCAGTTGAAATAAAACAAACAATAGGAATTCAGGAAATGTCCCGAAAAGGAATTACTGATGTAGCGGCGGCTGTAGCTAAAACTAGTGGCATAACAAGGCAAGAAGGCAGCGGAACTATTTTTGTGCGTGGTTTAGGCGATCGATATAATTCTACGACTATGAACGGTTTGCCAGTTCCTTCCAACGATCCGGAAAAGAAAAACATGAATCTGGAACTTTTTTCAACCGACATATTAGAATATGTATCTATTGACAAAGTATACAGCAGCAACTTATTTGGAGATTTTGCTGGAGGAAATGTAGATATCGTCTCAAAAGATTACAATGGAAAAGGATTTGTCAAAGTAGACATTGGTTCTGAGATAAACACAAATGCTATTTCTAACAATGATTTCCGCTTACAAAAAGGACCCGGTTTTAGTGGCTTTAGCAATTCGGCTATCCCTTCTAACCCTTTATTAGGATACAATTATAACAGTCTACAACTAGAAAATCGGACACCAGTAGGAACTTCAATAGGTATTTCGGCAGGGAAATCTATAAATGTAGGTTCCGAGGGGAAAATCAATTTTTTTGCAACTGCTTCTTTTGGAAATAAATTCAGCTCCAGAGGCGATGGATCCGCAAGAGCAGGTGTTAACGGAGCTGGAGTAGCCAACAGGGATTTTGAAGAATACAGTTCATTGGGTTATACCACCAACACTACGGGTATGGCGAACATTAATTACAAAATAAACAACAACAACAAAATAAGTTTTAATACGGCTATAATTAACACCTCCTCACAAACAAAGGAGGAGTATACTGGTTATATTGTTGATCTTGCTAATAATGGAAATGGACTAATTCGTCGTTCAACTTATGTGAAAAACAGTTTATTTATCAATCAGTTATTGGGCGATCACAAATTTAGTGATCGATCTAAATTTAATTGGGGCGTTTCACACAATATCATTAATGGAGACATGCCAGACCGGACACAGAATATTTTTAGAAAAGAAGCCAATGGTTATATACTTTCCAGTATATCTGCACCAGAAAATCACCGTTATTTTCAAAAACTAAAAGAAAGTGAATCGGCCTTAAATGCTTCTTTTGACTACAAATTCAATAAGGTAAACGAAGGAGAGTACAAAGGTAAAATCACCATTGGTTATAACGGTCGATTTAAATTCAGAAATTTTGAAGCCACACAATTCAACTTCAAAACAGCTAGTGAATATACCAATACGGTAGTAGATCCAAATAATTTAGATGCTTTTTACAATCAGCAAAATTACAGTAATGGTTTTTTTGACATAACGACCTTTAGAGGAAATTCCCAGGTATCCAATGCATTAGCACCTCAAACCTATAGTGGCGATCAATTTATAAATGGAGGATTTCTTAACACGACTTATAAATTCGACAAATTAACCGCTGTTTTAGGATTGAGAGGGGAATATGTTTTTCAAAGTGTGAAATGGAACACCCAATTGGATCCATCGGGAGGCCTAAACGAATTGGACAAAGTGGCTTTTCTACCTAGTTTGATACTGAAATATGAGTTGAATGAAAAACAAAATTTACGTTTTGGATTTAGCAAAACCTATACTTTACCACAATTTAAAGAAAGAGCCTTATTTGTATATGAAGATGTAACCGAGGTAAAAGTAGGAAACCCCAATTTATATGCTTCGGATAATTACAACTTTGATTTAAAATGGGAGCTATTTCCAAAGAGTGAAGAACTTATATCCGTTACTGCTTTTGGAAAATATATTTTGAATCCCATAAACGAAGTTACTATTGCTTCATCGACCAATGATATTTCCTTTATCAATACAGGAGATTTTGGATATGTAGCTGGTGCTGAGCTAGAATATCGAAAATTACTTTTCGATTATGACGAGCAAAATTCAAAAAAACTATCTGCTGGAATAAATGCCTCTTACCTTTACAGCCATCAAGAATTAAGCACAGAAAAAGTAATTAGAGAAACGGATTATAATGTTGTTTTTACAGATTCGAAAAGCAAATTTACCGGTGCCAGTAATTTATTATTAAATACAGATCTAACTTTCATCAACGAATGGAATGAGAAGAAAAATAATTTAACTACCACACTTGCCTATACCTATTTTTCAGATCGTGTTTATGCTATTGGAACAAACGACCGAGGAAACTTAGTAGATAAGGCAGTAGGAACATTGGATTTTATAACTAAAACTAAACTCAATAAGAACTTAGGTTTGGGCTTGATTGTTAGGAATATTTTAGATCCTACTATAAATAGAGTTCAAGAAAACACCTCTGGTGATGTAAATGTACTTTCTTATAAAAAAGGACTTATTATGAGTTTAAACCTCAATTATCAATTTTAAGGAGCAAAAGCGTCTTTTTTTATGACTCTTTTTTTTATAAGAAAAAACTTAAATAAAAAACAAAACGTTTAAATAATAAAAGCCCGTGTTAATTGAAGCTATAGTGATAGTTCCTTAACAATATGGAAACAAAGAGCAAGTATCTTTACATTAAACAAACAAAATGTTAAAATTAAATTAAAATTATGAAGAAATCAATCTTACAGTTATTCGGAACTTTTGCTATTACGGCAAGTTTAATCACAGGATGTTCTTCTACAGAAGACACTGTTTCAGCATCCTCCTTTGTCGTTGATCCTACTAATTTTCAAGGTACCATCACCAGTGGAGAAGTAATTCTAAATGCGGGAACTGTTTATAAACTTACTGGAAAAATACAGGTAAATGAAGGAGCAACTTTAACCATTCCTGCAGGAACCCTAATTGACGGTGTTGGGGGAACATCGGCCTATATTGCAGTTGCACAAGGCGGAAAAATCTTTGTGAACGGAACAGCCTCTAATCCTGTTGTAATGACTAGCGGATTAGCAACTAAAAGAGCTGGTGACTGGGGTGGCTTGGTAATATGTGGAAGAGCGCCAATTAACCGTGTTACTGGTGGAACCAGTGTAGCACAATCTGAAGTAGCCGATTTATCATACGGTGGAACTATTGCCAATGACAATTCCGGATCAGTTAAATATTTACGAATAGAATATGCAGGAGCTGCATTTAACACTGAAAAAGAATTTAACGGAGCTTCATTATTTGGAGTTGGATCAGGAACAGTTTTTGAAAACGTACAAGCTTACCATGGATCTGATGATGGATTTGAATTTTTTGGAGGAACTGTAAACACTAGTAATTTAGTTTCAATTGGTAATGAAGATGACCAATTTGACTGGACGGAAGGCTGGAGTGGAACTAATATCAACTGGTATGGTAAAATAGATTTCAACAGAGGAAACAGAGGAATTGAAGCAGACAACTTTGAATTAGGTTATGGAAATACACCAATAGCCAATCCAAAAATAACTAACTTAACATTAGTAGGACCCGGAAACACGGCAGACGCAACAATCTTTACTGAAAATAACGCTTTAAAACTACGAAGAGGAACAAAAGGAATGTTCACAAATTTATTTTTAAGCGGCTGGAATGTTGGTTTAGATGTAGAGAATGACGAGACTATTGCTTTTGTTGGAAATGAATTGAAAGCAACTAACGTAACATTTGATGCAATTACTACAAAATCTAAAGGAAAAACAACTTTAGGAGTTGCAGCAAATGTTTCAGCAGTATTCACAGAATCATCATCTGTTTCTACTGGAGCAGGAGCGGGAAAAAGCGCACCCACTTGGTCACTAAACTGGGCTATAGGTTTTTAAGTAAAAACTAAAAAATAATCCACTAAAGCATCCTGACTTGTTCAGGATGCTTTTTTTTGGTATCATTTTTGAAATATATTTTATATCTTTACATTAGATACTAACATCATGGTAAAAAATTACTTTTATATTATACTCTTATCGGTTTTTTTATTTTCATTAAGTGCTTCTGCACAGGAAAATAAGCCGCAATCTAAAAATCAGGATACTTCAATTGATGGTCTGAGTTTTTATCCTAATCCTGTGAGTAGTGGCAAAATTTACATCAGTTCAAAATCTAGTGCTGATAAAGAAGTCACCATTTTTGATGTTCTCGGAAAAAAAGTACTACAGGCTACCTTAAACACAAAAGAGTTGAACATTGCCAGTATTTCTCCAGGAGTTTACATCATCCGTATTCGAGAAGGAGATGCCTTAGCCACCCGAAAATTAATCATTAAGTAAGTAAAAAGGAGCACTATTTTGTCTACTGTTAAAACATAACATTATACAAAAGTTATTATTTACATTAAAAAATCCAATTCTAAAGTTGGAGTTTTTTTATTTAAGTACTTTTGTAAAAAATAATTTCTTGATAAGTCCAACCGATATCTTTAGTATTCGCAGCCAAAAGCAATTTGAAAAAACAGCCTTGAAAGTCTTTCGTTTTCAATATGAGAACAATTTGGTCTATCGCGAGTTTTGTGATTTATTAAAAACAGAGGTCGCAAAAGTAAAATCAATAGAACAGATTCCGTTTTTGCCTATACAGTTTTTCAAAAGCCACAGCGTTTTATCAACAACCGATGCTGTTCAGGAAACCTTTAGCAGTAGCGGAACCACGGGAATAATGACCAGTAAGCACTTGGTTACCGATGTTAATTTGTATGAAGAAAGTTATCGAAAGGGCTTTTCCCAATTTTATGGCAACATTGAAGACTATGTCATTTTGGCTTTACTTCCCTCTTATTTAGAACGAGAAGGATCGTCCTTAATCTATATGGTTCGGGATTTAATCGAACTAAGTCAGAATGCTGATAGCGGATTTTATCTACACCATCAGGATGAACTGGTACGAAAACTAATTGCTTTAGACCAAAGTGGACAAAATGTCATTTTGATAGGTGTCACTTTTGCTTTATTGGACTTGGTTGAAAAACAGCAATTTGAACTCCAAAACACCATCATTATGGAAACAGGCGGAATGAAGGGCCGCCGCAAAGAAATGATTCGAGAGGAAGTACACGAGCAACTCACTAAGAGCCTTGGTGTCTCCTCTATTCATTCCGAATATGGCATGACCGAATTATTGTCCCAAGCCTATTCTCTGGGAAATGGAGTTTTTGAATGTCCGCCCTGGATGCAAATTCTGATTCGAGAAACGGAAGATGCTCTAACTTATGTTGGAAGTGGAAAAACAGGTGGTATAAATGTGATTGATTTGGCCAACATCAATTCCTGTTCTTTTATCGCTACCCAAGATTTAGGCACAAAAAATCCCAATAGCACTTTCGAAGTATTGGGACGTTTTGATAATTCGGATATCCGAGGTTGTAATTTAATGGTTTTATAAACTTAGGCCACTCTCAAAACAAAATAATTTTTCTTCCCGCTTTGCAACAAAACAAATTGATTATTGATTAAATCATTGGCAGAAAGCACGAAATCTTCCCCAACTTTTTCTTTATTTACTGAAATAGAATTGGCAGTCAACGCACGTCTGGCTTCCCCGTTCGATTTCATAAATGCTGTTTTCTCGTTTAAAACCGTTACGATATCAATTCCTGCTTCTATATCCGTTCTACTGATTTCAGCTTGAGGAACCCCTTCAAAAACATCTAAAAAAGTTGCTTCATCCAATTGTTTCAAATCGGCCGAAGTCGAATTCCCGAATAAAATAGCCGAAGCTCTAATCGCATTTTCTAAGTCGGCTGCAGAATGCACCATTACCGTAATTTCCTCGGCTAAGCTTTTTTGTAACAATCGCAAATGCGGCGTTTCTCTGTGTTCAGCAGTCAGCGATTCAATTTCTTCTTTAGTTAAGAAGGTAAAGATTTTAATATATTTTTCGGCATCCACATCCGAAGTATTCAACCAATATTGATAAAATTTATACGATGAAGTTCGGGCTGCATCGAGCCAAATATTTCCTCCTTCTGATTTACCAAATTTTGTTCCGTCCGCTTTAGTAATCAAAGGACAGGTTAAGGCATAGGCTTTACCACCGGCTATTCTTCTAACTAATTCCGTTCCAGTGGTGATATTTCCCCACTGATCGCTACCTCCCATCTGAAGGGTACAGCTTTTATTTTGGTATAAATGCAAGAAGTCATACCCCTGAACCAACTGATAGGTAAACTCTGTGAAAGACATTCCTTCGGCAGCTTCTGAGGACAATCTTTTCTTTACAGAATCTTTAGACATCATATAATTGACCGTAATGTGTTTTCCGATATCGCGAATGAAATCCAGGAAAGAAAAATCTTTCATCCAATCGTAATTATTCACTAATTCGGCTGCATTTGGCGCATTGGAAGTAAAATCTAAAAACCGGGCTAATTGCGCTTTGATTGCTTCCTGATTGTGGCGCAAAGTAGGTTCGTCTAACAAATTTCTTTCATTAGATTTTCCGGAGGGATCCCCTATCATTCCTGTTGCACCACCCACCAACGCTAAAGGTTTGTGCCCTGCAATTTGAAAATGTTTCAAAAGCATTACCCCTACTAAATGACCAATATGCAGAGAATCGGCCGTAGGATCAATTCCTACATAGGCCACCCGCATTTGTTCCATTAAATGTTCTTGTGTACCTGGCATAACATCATGGAGCATTCCCCTCCATGTCACTTCATCAATAAAATTCTTCATTAGTCTACAAATTTGTGCAAATATAGCAGATTTAGATAATTGTAGAATTAGATATTTAGATAATTCTTATCTGCCGATGTAAACGTTTAATTATTACCTTTGACCCTATGATTTTAGTAACAGGAGCAACGGGTTTAGTCGGTTCGCATTTAGTCCTACATTTGTTGGAAAACAAAGAAAATGTACGTGCTATTTACAGAGATTCCAAATCGATTGCTAAAACGAAATCGCTCTTCCAACTTTACAATAAGGAAGCGGAGTTTGAAAAAATAGAATGGGTTCTTGCCGATATTACGGATGTACCGTCCTTAGAGTTGGTTTTCAAAAACATCCAAGCTGTTTACCATTGCGCCGCTTTGATTTCTTTTGATCCAAAAGAGGAATCAAAACTCCGAAAGATCAATATTGAAGGAACGGCAAATATAGTCAATTTTTGTCTTGCCAATCAAATACAAAAGTTGTGTTATGTGAGTTCCATCGCTGCCCTTGGCGATTTGAAGGAAGGAGAAACTAAACTAAATGAGGAATCCGAATGGAATCCGGAAAAATACCACAGCGATTATGCCATTTCAAAATATGGTGCTGAAATTGAAATTTGGCGGGGACAGCAAGAGGGTTTGGAGGTAGTAATCGTTAATCCGGGAGTTATACTCGGCCCTGGTTTTTGGGACAGCGGGAGTGGATTGGTATTTACAAAAGTAAAAAACGGATTGTCTTTTTATACCAAAGGCGCTACAGGCTTTGTTTCGGTTAATGATGTTGTAAAAACCATGTTTCATTTAATGAAAAACAAGGTAAATGGGGAGCGTTTTATTGTAATAGCCGATACTATTAATTTCGAAAATCTATTGAATACTATAGCTATATCCCTGGGTGTAAAACCCCCTTCGGTCTATACCAAACCTTGGATTACTGAAATTGGATGGAGGCTGGATTGGCTGTCTTCCAATGTATTTTTCACCAAAAGAAAATTAAGTCGAGCTATGGCCGAATCCCTTCATCGATCGGATTGGATTTCGAATGAAAAGGTAAAACTGCAAATTGATTTTGAATTTGAAGACCCCCTCCAGTGTAGCCGCGATGTAGCTCGTTTTTTAAAAAAATAATTATTTTATCGGCATTAATTTTGGAGACTCCTTCTTTTTCAAAATAGACTGTTTGGCTCTTTTACTAATTAAGGTATCTATTTTTGCTTTATTAGCATCTATTCGTTTACCAACCTCGGTGTAGATTTCTTTGTATTTTGGCACATCCGAAGCATAAAACTGGGTACTTTTAGCAAACTGCGTACTGTCTACTTTATATTTTTTATAGACATATTCATTCGATTTTATACTTTGACCTGCTAGGTAGTCTTGTGATTTAATCCCTTCTATAAGGGCCAAATCATATATAATGTCAATCATTTTTCCTTCTTGAATAAGGTTGTCCGGTTTTTTCACAATCGCATCCTGACAACTCATAACTAAGAACATCAAACCAAAAAGACTCGAAATTATTTTCATGTTCAAATAAATTTTTGAATTAAATTAACGGTCAAAAAGCAATCTTTTTCCTTGAGGATCCCCTAATACTTTAAAGTTATTGTACACTAGTTTTCCGTTAATAAAGGTATGGGTAATCCTGGATTTAAAAGTATACCCTTCAAAAGGAGACCAGCCACATTTGGCTAGGATATTTTCTTTTTTAACACTCCAAGGCAGCCCAGAATTTACTATAACCAAATCGGCGTAATAGCCTTTTTTAATAAACCCTCTTTTTTCAATTTGGAATATTTTAGCAGGATTGTGCGCCATTTTTTCCACGATTTTCTCAATAGAGATTTTACCTTGATGATATGCTTCAAACATAGCCACGACAGCATGTTGTACTAATGGACCACCTGAAGGCGCTTTTAAGTAGGTTTGGTTTTTTTCTTCTAAAGTATGAGGAGCGTGATCGGTAGCGATTACATCGATGCGTCCGTCATTTAGTGCATCCCAAAGTGCCTGTCGATCCTCCGGTGTTTTTACTGCCGGATTCCATTTGATCAAATTGCCTTTGGTTTTATAATCTTCATTTGAAAACCAAAGATGATGAATACAAACTTCGGCTGTTATTTTTTTCTTTTCTAATGGAATTTTATTCGTAAACAAACTCATTTCCTTGGCCGTAGAAAGATGAAAGATATGCAAGCGTGCACCCGTTTTCTTAGCCAAGGCAATTGCTTTGGAGGAGGAAATATAACAGGCTTCGGCAGATCGAATAAGGTGGTGCATTTCGATTGTCACCTCCTCACCAAACTCGGCTTTATATTTTTCTAAATTATTCTGAATCGTAGTCTCATCTTCGCAATGAACAGCAATTAACATTGGAGTACTGGAAAATATTTTTTCTAAAACCGCTTCATTATCTACCAACATATTTCCCGTTGAGGAACCTAAAAAAATCTTAATTCCGGCAACATTTTTAGGATTCGTCTTTAGAATTTCCTCTAAATTATCATTTGTAGCGCCCATCATAAAGGAATAATTCGCATAGGAATTAGTGGCTGCAATTTGGTATTTATCTTCTAGTATTTCTTGAGTAACTGCATTGGGTACGGTATTCGGTTGTTCAATAAAAGAAGTAATTCCGCCCGCGATAGCCGCTTTTGATTCGGAAGCAATATCTCCTTTATGGGTTAATCCTGGTTCTCTAAAATGCACTTGATCGTCTATAGCCCCTGGAATTAGATAATTCCCTTCGGCATCAATTATTTTAGTTGCATTTGATTTTACGCTAATAGATTCGGCTATATCAACAATAAAATCATCCTCTATTAATACATCCCCTTCAAAAATAGTTCCTTCGTTGACTATTTTTGCATTCTTTATCAAAATCCTGTTCATTATATATTTTTTTTTAGAATACCCTACGTATTCTTCTATAATCGATTAAAAAGCTTTCTAATTCTCAAAGAGATCACGCCAAACACAGCCTCTTTAATAATAGAATTACTCATTTTGGATTGCCCTTTGGTACGATCTGTAAAAATTATGGGTACTTCTACGATATTAAAATCTTTAGCGAAAGCCCTATATTTCATTTCAATCTGGAAGGCATAGCCTATAAATTTAATTTTATCCAGGTTAATTTGTTCCAACACCTTCCGGCGGTAACAAATAAAACCTGCGGTAGCATCATGAATTTTCATTCCTGTAATTATCCGCACATAAACAGATGCAAAATAAGACATCAGCACCCTATTTAAGGGCCAATTGACCACATTTACTCCTGTCACATATCTTGAACCTATTGCCAGTTCGGCCTGACCAAAGTGACAGCTGTTGTATAATTTCACTAAATCGGCTGGATTGTGAGAAAAATCAGCATCCATTTCAAAAATATAATTGTATTTTTTTTTTAATGACCATTTGAAACCATGAACGTATGCCGTACCCAATCCTGCTTTTTTGGCTCTATTTTCTAAATGCAGTCGGTCCGGAAACTCTTCTTGCAGCTGATTGACTTTCAAAGCGGTTTGATCTGGCGAATTATCATCAACAATCAAAATATCAAAGGGATGATGTAGTGAAAACACGGCTCTAACGATACTTTCAATATTTTCAATCTCGTTATAAGTTGGTATTATGACAATACTATCGCTCATTGTGTGTTTAAAATTTGATGCAAAAATAAACTTTTTATGGCAGTTGCATCCAAATAAATTTATAATAAAACACAGAAACCAGCAAAATGAAATTTTAAAGAATAGGAATAGGGCAAAATATCTCGGACGAAAACTCGAAAACAAGGGAATTAATGAAATAAAATTTTAGTAATTTTACAGCCATTATGATTGAAAATGTATTTCATCCACGAATTATAGAAAACAAAGATTGGGCAATCCTTTTATTTGTTTTGGCTCTACTTTTAATTGCTATAAGTAAATCGGCTTTTGAATCAAGATTCAATGATTTTACAAATTTGATAGTTTCTGACAAATACATCAAAATTTATAAAGACTCAACGCACTTGATTAGCGGCTTTACGGTGTTTTTATTTATTGTCCAATTAATCTCCTATTCCTTTTTTATACAGTTAACGCTCCATTGTTTTGGTTTGGCTTCAAAAAGTGATTGGATTGTATTTGTTCAAATTATCACTTTTCTTATCTTTTTTATAGTGTCAAAATATCTAATAGAACAAATAATCGCCACTTCTTTTCAGATGGAAGAATTTGTAAAACAATATAATTTATACAAACTCAGTTATCGGTCCTACATAGGATTGATACTTTTACCTTTAGACATTGTCCTTTATTATAATGAAATATTATCAAGGACGTTCTTTTTTACGATAATTATCGCTCTTCTAATAATTAACTCGATCACCTACCTGCTTTCATTAAAGAATTATCAAAATTTATTATTTAGCAAGTTCTTTTATTTTATTTTATATCTTTGCACTCTTGAAATAGCGCCCTACTATTTTATGTATTATTGGTTTACAAAAAAGTTAGCACATTAGAAAACATTACATATGAAAGTGAAAACAATTTTGGTGTCACAACCAGAGCCTAAAGTAGAAAACTCTCCTTACTTTGAGCTCCAACAAAAGCATAAAGTTAAAGTAGATTTTAGACCTTTTATTCATGTAGAAGGAGTTAATGCAAAAGACATTAGACTGCAAAAAATAGATCTAAACCATTATACCGCGATTATTTTAACGAGCAAAAACTCGGTCGATCACTTTTTTAGAGTGGCTGAAGAAATGCGCTTTAAAGTCCCTGAATCTTTAAAATATTTTTGCCAATCAGAAGCTGTTGCTTTTTATCTACAAAAATATGTGGTGTACCGCAAGCGTAAAATCTATGTGGGACAAAAGGATTTTGCTGATATGGCTCCACTTATTAAAAAATACAAGGACGAAAAATTTTTATTGCCTGCATCGGATCAATTGAATGCTGATGCTCCGATAACGCTAAATAATTTGAAAGTAGACTGGACTCCCGCTGTTTTTTACAAAACGGTAATGAGTGATTTGTCTGATTTGGCTGATGTCTACTATGATATATTAGCCTTTTTTAGTCCAACGGGAATAAAATCTTTGTTTATGAATTTCCCTAGTTTTGAACAAAACAATACCCGAATAGCTGTTTTTGGTAGTACCACACAAAAGGAAGCTTTGGAACATGGATTGCGAATAGACATTCTTGCCCCAACACCTGAAACCCCTTCTATGACCATGGCTCTTGAGAAATATATAGCTGAAGCCAATAAAGGAAAATAAATTTCATATTATATATATAAAAAAGCCCTGCAAATGCTGGGCTTTTTCATATATGGGGGCAAAAAGCATTATCTTTTATTATAATGGAGATTCTTTTTTTGGATTGATGAAGCGATGCAATTATTTGAATATAAAAACATTCCTGTTAAGGGTGTTGTTCTAATTAAATTAAAGAAGCTATCTTAAGCTTTCTCGTTGATTCTCTTTCTCTCAATTCGGTTTTTATAAACATTGTGCTGTAAGGCATTTGAGCTTCTTTACTTTCCAATCTTTCGATAAGTAACTTGGTTGCAGCTTCGCCAATTTCTAATCCGTGTTGACTTATTGTACTTAAACTTGGAGACACTCTTTTTGAAGCAAGAATTCCATCGGCAAAACCAATTATGGAAATATCTTCTGGTATTTTATATCCTTTATTAAGGCTAATTCTCAGAGCTGCTAGAGCGTCATTTTCATCTAAAGCAAAAATTCCATCAATTGTATTGCTGTCAAATATATTTTCTATTCGGTTATTAAGCTCCACTTCGGAATTGGTTCTGACAATTATATTATTGTTCACCGTACTATTATTAGTGTACAATGCTTTGAGATAACCTTGTGCTCTTAGTTTTCCAACATGTAGATTATCAACAGAAGAAAACAAAGCAATATTTTTACAACCTATCGCTATTAAATGTTGGGTTGCATTATAGGCAGCATCAAAATCATCAACCATAACCTTGTCACATTCCACTTCATTAGCTATTCTGTCAAACATTACGATAGGAATTCCTTCGTTGATAATTGCTGTAAAATGATTAAACTCAAGGCGTTTTTGAGCTTCTTCGGATACTGACAAAATAAACCCATCAATTGTCCCGTTACTTAACATTTCTAATGTATTTATTTCTTTTACTATCGACTCATTAGAGATGCATGTAATGATATTATAACCATTCTCATAGGCCACTTTTTCGATTCCACTAAACACTTTTGCATAAAAAGAATTTAGAATGTTGGGAATAATAACACCAATAGTTTTTGTCTTTCTATTTTTTAAATACTGTCCAATACCATTAGGCTTATAGTTTTTAAGTTTTGCATATTCCTTAATCCTTATTTTTGTTTGCTCTGCAATTTCAGGACTATCTTTGAGCGCTTTTGATACTGTGGAAACTGAAATATTTAATTCTTTTGCCATTTGTTTCAGCGTTGCTTTAACTTTCATACGTATATTACTTTTAAGCCATTAGATTTAATTAAAATAATCATCGGTTTCTAATCTTCTGTTCCCATTTCCAAGCACTTGCCATAGCTTCATTCAGAGTCGAGACCGTTTTCCAACCCAAAACTGTATTCGCTTTATCGGTATTGGCGTAAGCTTCGGTTACATCTCCTTCTCTTCTTGCTACAATTTTGTACGCTAATTTTGTCCCACTCACTTTTTCAAAAGAAGTGATCACTTCTAATACGGAGCTTCCGGTTCCAGTGCCTAGATTGAAAATTTCTAATGGCTCCGTATTCTTTTTGTTCAACAATCTTTGCAATGCAATTACGTGTGCTTTTGCCAAATCGACTACGTGAATATAGTCGCGAATACAAGTACCATCAACGGTAGGATAATCGTTTCCATAAACTGATAATTCGGCCCTCAAGCCCATTCCGGCTTGAGTGATAAACGGCACTAAATTTTGTGGCACACCAATAGGCAGTTCTCCAATTTCGGCAGAAGGATGTGCCCCGATAGGATTGAAATAGCGAAGTAAAATTGCGTTGATAGCGCTTACTTTCACAACATCGGCAATAATTTCTTCGCCTATTTGTTTTGTATTTCCATAAGGAGATAATGCGGGTTGGATTGGGGTTGTTTCGGCAATAGGCATCCGTTCGGCTTGACCGTAAACCGTACAAGACGAACTGAAGATAAAATTAGCTTCTTTCTTTTTCTGTAATTCTTGTAAAATGTAAACTAAAGATCCCAAGTTATTTTCATAATACAACAAAGGATTTTTTACACTTTCGCCAACTGCTTTCGAGGCAGCAAAATGAATTACACCAGCAATATCATGGTGTTCCATAAAGAAATTCTGAACTTCTTTTTTCTCTCTTAAATCGATTGCAGAAAAAATCGGTTTCTTGCCTGTAATTCTTTCTATGCCATCCAAAACTTCAATGGAAGAATTAGAAAGATTATCTATGATCACTACATCAAAACCTTGATTTTGCAATTCGACAACGGTATGGGAACCGATAAAACCTAAACCACCTGTAACAACTATTTTGCTCATTTTATATATTTTATTGCGACTTCTTTATAGCGCGTTGAGATAGAAATCAAATTGGGTCTCGAGTTTCAATTCCCTAATTCACGGAGATCACTTCTCACATCTTCTAGCATTAAACCTAATAATTTATGATAGTAATGGTTTTTAAATTATAATACCTTTTTTAAAATCACAAATAGTTATTACTAATTAAATTTCAAAATTATATTATTATTTTTAAAATACATAACAGTACCTACTGGTTTTTTTTTAAATTGCCAAAAATTTCAAGATTATGAAACTAATTTCAATTCAAAATAATGTTGGTATTCCAAAATACAAGCAGGTAATTTCCTTAATTGAAAAATCAATTGAAGAAGAAAAAATGGTTAGGGGAGCGAAACTACCCTCAATAAATAAAGTTTGCATCACGTATTCCTTATCAAGAGATACTGTTTTACAAGCCTATGAAGACTTAAAAAAAAGAGGTGTTATTTATGGTATTCCAGGTAAAGGATACTATGTAAAAAGCACTGAAATAAAGACTAAACAACGCATTTTTTTGTTGTTTGAAGAGTTGAACATTTTCAAAGAAGACCTTTATAATTCCTTTTTAGAAAACATAGGTAAAAATGTTCAGGTGGATATTTTTTTTCATCATTTTAATCTTAAATTTTTTCAAAAACTAATCGATGATAATAACGGAAACTATACCAAATATGTTATTATGCCCACTAATTTAGCTGGTGCCGAATTGCCTATAAAAAGCCTACCTGCTAAAGAAGTTTTCATATTAGATCAAACAAATTCAGCGCTTAAAAACTATCCTGCGGTTTATCAAAATCACAAGAAAGACATTAATGACGCTTTGTTGAAAGGGAGACATAAATTATTAAATTATAAAAAAATAATTTTAATCTTTCCTGGATATCGAGAACCAATAGGAATGAAGGAAGGGTTTGAAAAATTTTGCACTGATTATTCCTTCGAAAATGAAATAATTACGGAGTTTGTCTTAAGAGAAATCCAAATAGGTGACGTTTACATTATTCCGAATGATAGAGATTTGGTGAGTGTTATCGAAAAATCAAAACTTCAAAATTTAACACTTGGCATTGATTTCGGGATCATTTCCTATAACGAAACACCCTTAAAAAAAGTTGTAGAAAATGGAATCACAACCATTTCGACTGATTTTAGCGCTATGGGAAAAATTATGGCAGAAATGATTTTGAATGGAAATAAAAAGCAAATAGAAAATAAATGTTCTTTGATTATCCGGAATTCACTTTGATGTCTTTTAAGAAGTTTTTTACAGAAATAAGCATCCATTTCATTTAATGTGAAGTTTAAAAGTTAGCAAATAAGATCATTTGGGGAAAAAATTTATTAAAATATCACAAGAAATCTAATTGTAGAAGTTGCTAAGTTTATCATAAAAAGGTTTTTGCTTTTTTTTATTAATTATGTTTTTTTTAAATAAAAAATTTATATAATTGCAATATATTTTATTGATTAAAAACGTATATGGAAATAAAATTTGACATAAAAAACAAATATCGAATTTTGCTTTATAATATTTAACAATAAAATAGCTGTTAAAAACCAAAAAATTATTTTGAATGGTAGTCACAGAAAAAGAAGAATTGGAATTACTAAGGAATGCTTCTAAACAATCATTTGAGGCTCTCTATAACCGCTATAGTGGAAAACTTTACAATTTTGTCATGAAAGTGTCAAAAGGGGATACTTATATTGCCGAAGAACTGGTTCAACGCACCTTTATAAAGGTTTGGGAAACGAGGGAGTATATTAATCCGGACAAGTCCTTTATTTCCTATCTGTGTACGATTTCAAAAAACATGCTTTTGAACGAGTACAAACATCAAACCATTCAATTTATTTACACAGAATATTTAAAAGTGAAAGCAATCGACAATGACAATAGCACAGAGAAAGAGGTAGACAAACATTTATTAGAGGAATACATAGATAAATTGGCTGATAAATTACCTCCAAAACGAAGAGAAGTTTTTATTTTAAGTCGAAAAGAAGGACTTTCCAATAAGAAAATTGCTGAGCGCCTTCAAATCACCGAAAGCACTATTGAAACACAACTTTTGAAGGCATTGACCTTTATGAAAAATCAAATGCAAAAACATTATGATATGAGTTGATGTTGATAATTTTATTTACGCTATCTTTAAATTTATGTTAATACTTTTTTTTTGAGTAGTGAAAAAGAATCGAATAGATGTATACGTATATATAGACCAAAATTTTATGCAAAAAGAAGAATGTATTTACCTATTTGAGCGTTATGTTAAGAATCTTGCAAATGAAGATGAAATAAAACGATTAAGTAGATTGATTAAAATTAATCAAAAAATTCCACTATGTCTTGAACAAGAAGTATTGGCTTCGTCCCCTATTATAGATGATGAAGTAAAATTGCGTATGTTTAGAAATATTGAAAGCAAATTAAATTTAGAAATAGAAAGTACTAGCAATCCTACTGCTCAAAGAATTATCCGTTTTCAGTTTAAAAAGTGGATGCGTGTGGCAGCGATGTTCTTTCTACCATTGCTTACTGCTGCGGGAATGTATTTTTATATGGATAAAGCAGCAGCACCTTCTAATGCACCATTAGTTATTGCTGTAGAACGAGGACAGAAGGCAAATATAACGCTACCTGACGGAAGTAAAGTATGGTTAAATTCTCAGTCCAAACTTACTTATTCATCCAATTTTAATATAGAGAAAAGAGAGTTGAAACTCAATGGTGAGGCCTATTTTGAAGTTGCCCATAATCCTAACAAACCCTTTATTGTTCATAGCAATGATATTGCAGTAGAAGCATTAGGTACTGCATTTGGAATAAAGGCATATAATGAGGATAACCTTATATCTTCTATACTTATGAGAGGAAAGGTAAGGGTTACTACCCCTGATGGTGCGTCAATTTTGATGCCGAACGATAGATTAATGTATGATAAGACTAGTCATAAAAAAGTACAGAGTACAGTAACTAATGCGACTGATTTTACTGGTTGGATTCATAACGAACTGCGATTTGAAGATGAATCACTTGGAGAAATTGCCAAAACCCTAGAACGTGTTTATAATGTTGAAATAATCTATGCTTCAGAAAAAATCAGGAATCAACGATACACGGGAACTGTAAATAATAACAGTTTAGAAAGTGTCCTTAATATTATAACCTTAACTTCTCCCCTCTCTTTTGAAATAGACAAGCATCAAGTTAAACTGTTTGAGAGAAAAAAATAATTCATAAGTACAACCCTTAAATTTTGAAGGGTATTGGTTAAAATTAAAACAGCAAGTTGATATTTATTCGGCTTGCTGTTTCTTATTTATAATATACCCAACCGCTTAATTAAAATTTAACTTCATTACTGGGTAGTGGAAATTTGTTCAACAATTGTATACTAGATATAAATGTTAAAATTTTAACAAATCTATTAAAGAAAGTACTAACTAATTAATTTTTACAAAATGACAATACATCGCATAATTAAATCTATAATTTTAATTACAGTAATCAGTATTGGGACTTTTACTACTGTTGTTGCACAGGGTTTCTCAAATCCCATATCCCCCTATTCACCAGAAGATTTTGCTGACCCTTCTGTTGTTTATAATAATGGTTATTATTACGGTGTGAATTCAGAAAATGGTTCATCAAAAATAGCTGTTTATAAATCGCAAACTCTTAAAAATCTATATTATTCCAGTTCAAAGACTATCGTATGGGTTGCGCCATCAACTGGCGATCATTCTGAAGCAATATGGGCCCCTTTTTTACAATATATTCAAGGCAATTGGTATATTTATTATACTGCAACTTCGGGAGGTGTGACGAAAAATCACAGGATGTTTGCATTGAAAGCAAACACCCAAGATCCGCAAGGTTCTTATCAGGATGCAGGGAGTATTTATGCCACAAATACGGATTTTTACGCAATTGACGGGAAAGTTATTGTTAAACCAACAGATGGATCTTTATATTTTGTATGGTCAGGAGCTCAGACGCTTCCAAGTCAAAATATTTATATAGCAGCAATGTCAGATCCAACGCACATAAGCGGCTCAGCAGTTATGATAAGTGGTAGTACCGCAAGTTGGGAAAATCAGGTTCATGAATCCCCGGATTTTATTTATAAAAACGGGAAATCAATTCTATCTTATTCCACAGGAGAATTATTGACTCCGGGAGCAGCAGGTTATAAAACAGGAACGCTCACCAATACCAATGGAAATTATTTATCTGCAAGTTCTTGGGTCAAAAGTTCCAGTTCGGTCTTTCAGTATTATTCCGGATCAGATGGGGTTGTATATGCTCCAGGAGCTACTCGTTTTATAAAATCACCTGACGGAACTGAAGATTGGCTGGTTTATCATGCTAAACATTTTAATGACTACAATTATAATAGAGAAATAAGAGCTCAAAAGTTTACCTGGGATAAAAATAACAATCCGCTTTTCGATCACCCCATTCCATCAGGAGTAATTATGCCAAATCCATCAGGGGAAGATCCTTTACCTGCCGAGATTATATCTGGAGGAAACTATAAAATTATAGCCCGTAATAGTTCATTGGCCGCAACTGTCCTATCAAGTTCTTTACTAGCGGGAGCCAAGATTGAGCAGCGAAGTTTTACGGGAACAGAGAGTCAAAAATGGGTAATTACAAATTTAAGTAATGGTTTTTATAAAATAATTTCAAAAAATAGCAGCCTTGCATTGGCAATAACTAATAGTTCCATTGATAATGGAGCTACTTTAGAACAGCAAACCTATACCGGTCAGGATAATCAACAATGGAAAATAAGTACTTTAGGCAATGGATACTATGTGATTAGTTCGAAGTTTAGTCAGAAATGTATGGATGTAACTGGTAATGTAGTAACTGAAGGTACTTTAATTGATCAATGGCCTTTTCTTGGATTCAACAATCAGCAGTGGTCTTTGGTTAATTTATTAGAAACTCCGGTAGTCACGCCAATAATAGGAACTTACACTTATTCAGGAGCACCTCAGGGGCCAAATGCCGCAACTAATACGGGAACAGGAAGCAGTTATACTTTCAGTTATGCAAATTCTGGAGGAACCACTTATGGACCAAGTGGAACAGCGCCAACCAATATAGGAAGGTATACCGTTACTGCCACTGTAGCTGCCAATGGCAATTATGGTTCAGCGACTTCATCAGTAAGAAGGTTTAGCATAGAAGCCGCAACTCCAAACACCGTGGTTTATTCTGAGAATTTTGAGAATGCGTCCGTTGGCGCTACAACTTTAGGTAACGCAGATGCCATGAATTATGGCGGAGGCGCAGCTTGGACTTTTGGATTGGATACGAATAATCCAGTTACGGGTTTAAAATCAGGTTATTTTAATATAACAAACACTGGATCAGACTGGTGGACCTTGCAATATCGGATTGATTCAAGGTTTGCGGTAAAAGCTGGTGTCCAATATAAAGTTAGTTTTAATATTCAGTCCTCTGTT
>Ga0209084_1000457_pt1 | contig 38559 bp, 37 predicted proteins | sample C_130820_MF_Meta_FD_187309 | JGI IMG/M metagenome (GOLD analysis project Ga0209084, IMG submission 187309) | Freshwater microbial communities from Lake Croche, Canada to study carbon cycling - C_130820_MF_MetaG (SPAdes) (version 2) | ecosystem: Environmental > Aquatic > Freshwater > Lake... | reverse complement strand
TCGCTATCGCCGCCACTTCGATGCTTTCCATGGCAGGCATCATCGTCGCGCTCGACGCCTTCGGCCCCATTACCGACAACGCGGGCGGTATTGCTGAAATGGCAGAACTCCCCGAGGAAGTGCGCAACATTACCGACCCCCTGGACGCCGTGGGAAACACCACCAAGGCTGTTACCAAGGGTTACGCTATCGGTTCGGCCGGTTTGGCTTCTCTGGTACTTTTTGCCGATTACACCCATGCCTTGTCGGCCAACGGGGCCAACGTCACGTTTGACCTTTCCAATCACATGGTGATCATCGGGCTGTTCATCGGTGGAATGATTCCCTACCTGTTTGGCGCCATGGCCATGGAAGCTGTGGGACGAGCTGCGAGCGCCGTCGTTATCGAAGTGCGCCGTCAGTTCCAAACCATCAAGGGCATCATGGAAGGAACGGCTAAGCCGGACTATTCACGGGCCGTCGACATGCTCACCGCGGCTGCCATCAAGGAAATGCTCATCCCATCACTGTTGCCGGTTGGCATCCCCATCCTTGTCGGCCTGCTTCTTGGCCCCGTGGCTTTGGGCGGTATGCTGGTCGGTACCATTATCACCGGCCTATTCCTTGCCATCAGCATGACTAATGGTGGTGGAGCTTGGGACAACGCCAAAAAATACATTGAAGACGGCAACCACGGCGGTAAGGGCTCCGATGCCCACAAGGCCTCGGTCACCGGCGACACGGTAGGAGACCCCTACAAAGACACTGCCGGACCGGCCGTGAACCCGCTGATCAAGATCATCAATATCGTGGCCCTCCTTATTGTGCCGCTCGTGACGATGGTCCACTAAAGGAAGTTGCTATGGAATACAACAAACACCTGTACGCGATTCTGTACCCCAGCGCTGCCTTGGTGGGCTCGCAGCTCTCTGCCACCGATTTTGCGCACCACTTTATCACCGGCTCGAGCAAGTTTTTTAGCGGAAAGCTCATTTTCGCTGAAATTGATGGGGGCTTTCGCAACCCCTACTTCCCCATCGAAGAAAGCCTGGCAGAGCTGACTCACCACGAGGATGGCCGCCCCAAGGCCACCAAATACATTTCAACCTACCGAGTGCTCGAGCATTTGGAGTTCAGCGCCATCAAGAAGCTTTACATCTCCACTCCTGAAGGACACACGCTGGAACTTGCCGAAGGCGCCTACGACAAGCACCATGAGCCAGGGCTGATTCGGGTGTATGCCGAGATTTCGCCCATCTCGATGATGCTCCTGTCGGATTACAATTTTGCCGAGTTCGGCAAGTTCATCACCGACCCCAAGAATCGGGTCGGAGCTCCGGCCATGTTCTACACCCAGATTGAGCTAGAAGTGGACGAGTTCCTCAAGGAAATCCAGGCCAATCCGCTGTTGCCTTCTCCCATACCCGATCTGCACCCCGGCATTCTCAGCAAATCGCTGCTCGAGCTCAAACATGCTCCCGACAAGCACACCAAAGGCTTGTCACCAGCGAGTAGCTTGGGCAAGGTCAGCTTCCGTAACATCCGCCACGGGTTCATGTTCGCCAGCCAGAAAGGCACGAAGTTCTTCCCCATGCCAGAGCTGAAGACCATCGAAGAGAAGAATTTTAAGTTCTGGAAGACGATGTAGGGAGCAAAAAAATAGTCAGACGGGAAGTGCTAAGCGCACCCTCCGTCTGACTGATTTCTTTTTCGGTGACCGGACCAGTTATTTGGGCAGGAGAACCGAATCGATCACGTGGATGACGCCATTGTCGGCGGCGATGTCGGCGGCCACAACCTTGGCGCCGTTGATGGTTACTCCATGAGCGTGCGCAATGGTAACCATTTGCCCTTGCACGGTCTTGGCGCTGGTCAGCTTTGCAGCGTCAGCGGCCATAACCTTCCCTGCCACCACATGATAGGTGAGGATGCTGGTCAACTTGGGGATGTCTTTGAGCAAGGCTTCCACTGTGCCTGCGGGCAACTTGGCAAAGGCCTCATCATTGGGAGCAAACACGGTAAACGGGCCGTGGCCCGTCAAGGTGTCTACCAAACCAGCAGCTTGCACGGCCGCTACCAACGTCTTGAAACTTCCCGCTCCAACTGCCACTTCTACGATATTTGCCATGGGATCCTCCTAGGATACTTGTCCTTGGGGGCGGTGTCTCAGCCTCCGCTTTGATCCACCCCGAGCGCGAGAACATAAGCCCGCATATCCCTTGGGTCAAGCGAATGTCTAATAAACTCATCTATTTTTCATAGACACGTTGAGGCGAAGCTGCAGGCGTTCCACCAGGGCTTGTGACGGCTCGCGAAGACTGGCCCCTACTCACCACGCTCGAAGACCACCTCGAAGTCGCTGATATACTCGTGCGCGTCTGCCATATCCTTAAACCACAAACGCGCGCGCTTGCCCAAGCGCAGGCAAGTTCGTCGTGCCTGCACATCCTCGGGTGTGGCCAGCGGCTGCAACGAGGGGTACCAAAGGGTGTGTCCCTTTCGTTCAAAAAGCAGCTCGGGGGTGGACCACGCCTGGCTGTTGGCGCCTTCACCCAAATCGCGGTGAGGGTTGAACGAAATGTAAAGGCGGCTCCCAACCCAGTAGCCGGCGTCGACACGGCCCATCAGCATCACCCAACACTCGAGGTGCTCGTTCCAAGACACCGAAGGGCCCCAATGAAAACTTCGGTTGCCTGCCGACACAGGCCCGCCGTTGTCTTCCATCGGAACCCTGAGCGCAGCGATGGGCTGACCTACCCCATCGTAGGGGGCCGCAAAGGCCTTTCCGTTCCAGCGGTGAGCTGAGCCCGTCGGTGTGTCGAGCCTCGAAAGAGACACGCGGGCTACGGAGATGCATTGCCCACGCCATTCTACCACCGGGTCGTGAGCCTTCTCGTCGTACGACTCGGGGTAGGCGTATTCGCCGAAGAAAACGTAAAGGTAGTCACCGGAGGCCACGGCAGAAGGATCGCCGACGCCACCGGGAAAAGTGTTGTTCCGGTTAACGGGCCAAAGGATCATGCGCGGCTGAAGGTCTTCGAGCAGGATGCCCCGGTTGGTCCAAGATTCTCCGCCATCGCTGGAGTGCATAATACCAATCCGACACACCGCTTGAATTGACTTGTCTCCCTGCAGCCCAGGGGGCCATTTTTCGTTGCGGTAACCGCGCCCGGTTGCGGGGTCATACGGGAGGGTCGAGGGGTAGTTTTCGTTGTGGTAAAGCGCGTAAAGAGTCCGGCCGCTGTGGTCCGTTGGGTCTTGATAGAGCGTCTCGAACCAGACGGCACCGTGCAACCCTTCGGTGCCAGGAGGCGTGTTCGGGGGCATCGTCGGCGCCACAAAGTCTGCGGTGGGTAAAGCAAACGCCTCATCGCAAGTAGACCCATCGCCATACTTCAGTTCTCGGGCCTCACCCCAAACAGGGTCTTCGCCATACTTGCCGGGAAAAATCCGGAAGGTGTCGCCTACCCAGGCCTCGGCCATGTTGCAATCGACAAAAGAGCCAAACACCTGGCGGGGCGTTGGTACAAGCTTAAAGCGCGGTTGTGTGTGGTTCATCGCAACTCCTTTTGGTTCCTTTCAGACGAAATCCGGGTAAGTAGCAACAGATCGGAAGATTGTTCGGGCATCCCCGTGAACGTTAGGCCCACGGTGAGCTCGGCTCCGGAGCGCTCCTCGGTGGCTCCCCCTTCGGGATGGCTGAGTCGGTAACGAGCCGTCGGGTCGAGCCCCTTGAGCTTCAGCACCCTTGTTTCTTCTCCCCCCGGCAAACGGAACACGAAAAGCACCGCTTCGCTTTGGTTTGGCATCACATAGAGGAAAGCATTCCAGCGGTCGCCCCCGCCCGTCCTCAGGGCTTGGCCGGTGAGGCGGTGCAGGTTGGCGTCTCTCACAAAGCGGCCGGTCACTTCGCGGTAGGTACGCACATGCACCTCGAGAAGTTTGGCGCACCAAGGCGGTAGGTCGGGCAGGCGGTACGAGAAAGCTAGAGCTCCGAGCATAACGGCCCGAACCATGTAGGTGAGTTGATGCGCCGGCATGTCGGGCTTGATGGGGTCTTTGTCGAGATTGCTTTTATACGACACTCGGTTCTGCGACCAAACGAAGTGGTAGCACACCGAAGGGTGGAGCAGTTGCGTAGCGCCCCAAAAGGTCTGCAGGTGGTGCACTGTGGGGTCGGGGTCGCTCAAGAAGGCTAGGTGGGTGTGCCCGGCCAACCCGAGGTCGATCCGTAGGCCACCGGAAGAACAGTTCTCGAGAACTACCTGCGGGTATTTGGCCCGCACCCTGGCCAGCAAGGCGTAGTAACCCCGATAGTGCTCGAACAGGCCATCACCGGTGCCGTGGCCGTGGTCGGTACGGTTACAACCAGCGCGGGGATTGAGGTTGAAGTCGAGCTTAAGCCAGTCGGCGCCGTAATCTCGAATGAGAGCCTCGAGAACCCCAAAGGCCCACTCGGTGGCTTCGGGATTGCCGAGGCACAGGTAACCCGCCGGCTCGTCGTTGTGCAGCGCGAGGTACTCAGGGTGACGCAGCGCCACCTCAGCTTTCTTGCCGACGGCTTCGATTTCGCACCAGATGCCGAAGCGGAGCCCCAGCGAGTGCGCGTGGTCCGAAAGCGCCCGGATGCCCGAGGGAAAGCGCAGGGTGTTCACCCGGTGCCAATCGCCCCGCTTGAGGTACCAGTCGACGTTCTCGCTCCAGCCTGACTTGTCGTCGTTGCTGCCTTCAGGGTCGCCGAACCAACCCGCGTCGAGCACGACGGCCTGAAGCCCAATGGCGGCAGAGCGTTCGGCGTTGGCGCGAAACACCTGTTCGTTAATGTCGACGTCCTCGTAGGGCCACCAGTGGTTCCACACCACCGGCAAGGTGCCCAGGAACTCGTTGGCGGGGTACAAGAAGCTCTTGCCCCAACGGCCCAGCGCCACCGCCGCATCGTCGAGGTCGCCGGGCACGTGGGCCGTAATAACGTGCGGTGCCTCCATCGAGGCTCCAGCGGGCAAGGTTTTGGCAAACTCCCAGTCGCTGAGGCCGGCGGTCAGCTCGTAGCCCGAGGCTCCGGGGGTAAACCTCACAATCCAGTTTCCAGACCACGCGACCGCACCTGCCAGCGTGCCCCAGCCCTCGCGGGTGAGCGCAAACCATGGGTGCATGCCGTTCGATGAGCGCCCTGAGGTAACCTCTAAAACCTTGGTGCCCTCGAGGGGTCGACTAACCGGGGTGAACTCAACTCCCGCCGTCGAGTCAAACCAGTGGAGCTGGTAATTCCCCGGCGCCAGTATGGAACGCAACGAGTCGACGCGTGTGAGCTCGGTGGGAGTTTTGCCCACGTTGCGCACTACCAACCAAGCCTCCACCACGGGAGATTCGGGGTAGGCAACGCTGACGCAATCGATTTCGAGGCCGCCCGAAGTGAAAACTTTCGTCGTTTCCGTAGCACCGTCAGGGCGTCGCAACGCGGTTTGGTTCTGCATTTTCCAATGAGCGTCAGTGCTGATATGGCCGTCGAGGGTGAGCTGAAAGCCTGTTTGCATGGTTATTCCTTGACCGAGCCGAGGGAGATGCCCGAAATAAAGTAGCGCTGGAGGAATGGGTACACCAGCAAAATGGGAACTAGGCTGGTCAGAATCTTGGCCGAACTCACGGTCTTGTCGGAGAGCCGCGCCATACGCTCGATTTCCTCGCGGGTCATGTGGGCGTTGGCCATGGTAAACTGCACCACGATCTGGTTGAGATAGGTCTGCAGCGGGTATTTGTCCTGCGTTTTCATAAGCACTAAGCCGTCAAAGAAGGCGTTCCAATGGCCAACAACGCTGAACAGCGTGACGGTGGCGAGTGCCGGCAGCGACATGGGCAGGTAGATGCGCCAGAGGAGCGTCCAGGGGCCGGCACCGTCCATGTGGGCCGCCTCGTCGATAGCCGGTGGCAGGTTTTTGAAAAAGTTCATCACCAAAATGACATTGAACACCGGCACGGCCCCGGGGAGCACGAGCGCCCAGATGTTGTCCAGCAAGCCGAGCGACTTAATGGTCAGGTACCAAGGTATCAGGCCGCCCGAGAACATCATCGTGAACACCAAGGTCCACATGTAGGCCATACGAGCGGGGAACTCCTTGCGCCTGCGCGAAAGAGCAAACGCGGTAACCACCGTAAGCAACATGTTCACCGAAACGCCCAAGATGACGCGTTCTACCGAGATCGCAAAGGCCTGGAAGAACGCCCCGTCCTTGATCACGGCCTGGTAGGCCGCCAAGGTGAAGCCCACCGGGTACACGGTGACCATCCCGCCTGCCACCGCCGACTTGTCGCTCAACGAAACCGCTACAATGTGGATGAGCGGGAAAAAGGTTACCAAGGTGACCAGCACCAAAACGGTGGTAATCAACACATCCCAACCCGTGAACCTGGACCGGGAGCCTTTTGGCGCGGGGAGTCTTTTGGTGTTTTCCATTAGAAAATCCGGTAGTTGGCGAACTTCGACGCCAGAAAGTACGACACGGTGATGAAGAAAAAACTCACCACGGATTTCAGTAGGCCCACGGCCGTGGCAAGCTCAAACTGGAGCTCTTTGAGGCCCGCCCGGTACACGTAGGTATCAATAATGTCTCCCGACTGATACACCAGCGGGTTGTATAGGTTAAGAATCTGTTCTTGACCGGCGTTGAGCACATTTTGAAGGTTGAGCAAGACGAGGAGCACAATGGTTGTCGTGATGCCCGGAAGGGTTACCGAGGTCAGGCGCCGCAGGCGACCGGCCCCGTCGATCTCGGCTGCCTCGTACAGGGTGGGATCGATGCCCGTTAAGGCCGCCAGGTAGATCACCGCGCCGAACCCGAACTCCTGCCACACGTGGGTGCCGATCACGATGCCGGGAAACCACGGGTTGCTACCCAAGAACATGATGGCCTCGGGCGCGCCAAAAGCCGCGAGAGCCGTGTTCACGATGCCATCGAGGCTAAAAATGTTGGCCACAATGCCCCCCAACAGCACCCACGAGATGAAGTGCGGCAGGTAAACAACGGTCTGGATGACGCGTTTGAGCAGCCGCAGGCGCAGCTCATGGAGCAACAGGGCAAAGGTGAGCGCCGCGGCCTCGGTAAAAATGATTTTGCTGACAGCGATGAACACAGTGTTGTAGAGAATCTGCTGAATCTCGGGAATCTGAAACATGTAGCTGAAGTTCTCGAGGCCCACAAACGGAGAGCCCCAGATACCCTTGGACGGATTAAAGTCTTCAAAGGCCAAGATGACCCCAAACATGGGGTAGATGCTGAAGATGGCCAGAAGCACCATAGCGGGGAGCATCATGAGATGAAAGGGAATCGAACTCGACTTTCTACTCACAATGCCCCCCGATTGGTGATGTTTTGCTACTTCAACATGGAGTTGACTTCTTGGGTAACGGCGGTTCCTCCCATTTCCTTCCACTGCTTGACGAACTCATCGAACGAGTCGACCGGTTTGTCGCCCACAATGATGTTCAGGAACGACTGGACTTCCAGCTTGTCGAGGTTGACCTTGCGCTTTTCCAGCGTTGGGGTGGTGCCGTAGTAGGCGCTGAACACAGGTATGGTGGCCGCATCGATGATGGGCTGAACACCGATAAACCGGCTGAACGCATCGCCAAAGCTGTCGGGGTTGGCCTTGAGCCAGTCCTCACCTTTCACCCAGGCGGCCGCTACGTCCTTGTAGTACTTTTCGTTGTACTTGGTAACGGCAAAAGGCATCGGTTTACCTTCGGCATTGGCCGCCATTCCCATGTGGTCGCGGATGACTGCATCGGCACGCCACAAACCGAGCGCGACGGGAACAGCAGCCCAGTCAGCATTGGGGTCCTTGCCGTTGTAGGGGTCGCCACCGATGAGAGCGGGGTCGTCCACCTGAACCTGGAAGTAATAGTTAATCGATTTGATTAGGGCTTCCGGGTACTTATAGCCTTTCTTGAGCACCGCGATGCCGGCCACAGGGGCTTCCTGCTTGGAGTACGACTTGCCGTCGACATTCTTGATAACGTAAGCCCTCCAAACCGCCTTGGGGTTGGCCTTGATGACGTCGGTGAGGGGCGACCAACCAGCCCACCACGGACCGAAGAACGCACCAGCCCGCCCAGCTACGATAGGCTCCTGAGCCTGTTCGGGCTTGGTGATGGGGAAGTCCTTGGGTAACAGGCCGGCGGCGTACAACTCTCGCAGCTTGGCCAAGGCAGCCTTGGTCTCGGGCTGGATGGAGCCATACTCGACGGTGCCATCGGCCTTGGTGATCCAGTTCCTAACGTAAGACTTATACGCCGTGAAAATGGCATCGTAGGCGTAGCCTTGAGGCGATTCGTTGATGAAATCCTGCTGGCCGATCAAACCCACTGTATCTTTCTTTCCGTTGCCGTCGGGGTCCTTCTCCACGAAGGCCTTGAGCACGGCCTCGAGCTCGGCCATGTTCGAAGGGCCCTTCAGGCCGAGCTTGTCGAGCCAGTCTTGGCGGATCCACAGCAGGGGGTCGGAGTTGTGAACCGTGCCCATGGCCGGGATGCCGTAAAGCTTGCCGTTCCGGGTGACCATTTCAAGGGCCTTGCCGTTGTCGGTGGTGTAGTTTTCCCGGACGGGGACGCTGGCAAAGTCGTTGTACGACTCGGTGAGGTCTTGCAGCATGTCGGCTTTAACCATCTGGTTGAACGTGTCGATGCCAACAAAATTGACGTCGAGCAGGTCGTTACTGGCAATCATTAGGTTGAGCTTGTCGTTGGCCGCTGGGCCACCCTTCATGACGATGGGGAACTGGTAGTCGATGTTCAGCTTCTGGCCGAAGGTCTTGACGTACAGGTTATCAAGCTGCGTCTCGCCCTTGTTGAGGTGGAGGTCGTAGTCCGCCTCGGTTTTGAACACGGTCAGGACGGTTTTTTCGGGCAGGGGCCCAAAAGGATCTTTGTTGGGCTTACCTCCCGGGGCCACCGCGCTCTTCGGTGCAGCCACCGCCGCGTCTTGAGAGGCCTGAGGCGCGCAACCAATCAGGCCGAGAATGAGAGCGAAGGCAAGGGCCCACGCGAGGGGATTCCCCCAGTGCAAATTTTTCATCCATTCCTCCTGACCACCATGATGAGGCCGTTATTTCCAGCGGGCTAGGAGGTCTCTCGTCGCAAATGGTGTGATTTTTGGGATTTTTTACCACCCAAGTTCACACCTCTGGCCCGCCTACTCTACGGTACTCGGTGGGCAAAAACCCTGTGGCGGCGCGGAAAACGCGGCTGAAGTAACGGCGGTCACGGAAGCCGCATTCGTCGGCGATGCGCCCGATGGGCTCTGAGCCGGCGAGCAGCAATGCCTTCGCGCGGTCGAGGCGCAAGCCCCCCAGGTAGGTGCCAAACGACTGGCCAGTCACCTTACGGAAACATTGGCAGAAGTAGCTGCGACTCATGTGTTGTTGCCACGCCACCTCGTCGGCGCCCAGGTTGAGCTGTGGTTGGAGACGCAGGTAATCAATGGCCTCGAGGATGCTCTGTGCGGTTGAAGGGCTGGCCTGCGCCCGGAGGGTGCCCAAAAGCCTATCTCTCAGGCCAATCAACCAATGCTCCCAGTTGGTCCAAAAAAGCAGGCTTTCGGCTAAGCTGTGGAGCTCCTGCGCCAAATTCAGACACAGGAGGCGGTCCCATTCCAGAGCCACGGCATCGAAGTGGCTACAAAGGCGGCCTCGGTCCCAGACAGCCCGGCGGGTCTCGGCCAGCAAGGCCTCAAACCTCTGGTCCGACAAAACCCATCCTGTTTGGAACCAGCTTGTCAAATTGACGTTGGTGGCGGTGAGTTCGGCGTCGACCCACGCGAGACGCAGGAAGTTCTGACGCCCGTTCCACGCATAGAAAAGGCCGGTCGAGCGCAGGCGCTCCAGCCCCGGGAGAGCCGCTTCGAAGGATCCCGGCAACCCCGTAACCAGCGCGAACACCCACGGCTCGAAGGCTACGAGTTCCTGATGGTAGGCAACGATGAGCGATTCCCAAGTATCGGTCTGTCTGGGAAGCAAGGGCAGAAACCACGTCGTAGGGTCCACTTCGAGCAAACGTTGCCCGTCGGCGCTCGAGAGAACCACGGGCATAAGGTCGCCACGTTGCCACTGTGCTCCCCGGGCGCAAATCAGCACGCCCCGTTCCAATTTGGGCGCCGCGACTTCTTCGGGAACCCCGCGGAGTCCCAGCTTTTCCGAGATGCGGGCCAAAGACCGATCCAAGACCTCGTCCTCAAGCTCAGTCTTGACGATGTAGTCGAGCACACCCATGCGCATAGCCTCTTGCAGGTACTGAAAGCTGTCGTGGCAGGTGAGCACCACCGTGGCCACGGCCGGAAACTCGGTGCCCAGGGCGCGAATGAGGTCGAACCCCGAGAGCCCCGGCATAGTGAGGTCGGTAAACACGAGATCGGGTGGGTCGCGACGCACGAACTCGAGCGCGCTCTCGACGCCGGCCGCTTCGCCCGCGACGACGAAACCATGTTTCTCCCAGGGAAAAGTCGACATGATTCCCCGACGTACAAGCTTCTCATCGTCAACAACCAAAACCTTGCGCACCTAACCCTCCTTGGCCCGCTCGGGAATACGAAAAGAGAACCCCGTCCCTTCACCCGGTAGACTGGCAACCTCGAGCGTCACAATGGCCCCGTAATGCACCTCAAGCACCTTTTTGACGTAGTTTAGTCCTATGCCGAAACCAAGTCCGGGAACTGGAACTGGTCCTGCCCCGAGCTCTTGCAGGCGCGCCGCGGCCATACCAGGCCCGTCATCGCGCACCGACACCGCAACCCAACCGGCGCTGGGTCCTTCCACCCGAATCCTTATGGTGCCCTTTCCGTCTCGCAGTCCATGCGCGAACGAGTTCTCGACCAGGGGCTGAAGGACGAATCGGGGAATAGGAACCTCAGCGGCCCGTTCGTCGAGCTCAAACACCGCTTCGAACTGTTGGTCATGGCGGGCCTGCAGTAGGGCCACGTAGTCGCGCAGTGCCGAGACCTCCTGCCCCACCGTAGCCACCGTGCCCTCCTTTCCCAGGTTATATCGAAGTAGCCGAATCAGACTCGAGACCACGGAGACTATGTTCTTTTGCCCCTCGGTGCGGGCCATCCATTGCACCACATTGAGGGTGTTGTAGAGGAAGTGCGGGTTGATTTGAAACAGCAGGTTCTCCACTTCGAGCTGCTGCTTGGCCCTTTCCTTGTGCTGCACTTCGAGCAGGAGCAGGCGCACGTTTTCCTTCATGGCCTGAAATTGCGCCAAAATCGGGTCGAACTCGACCACACCGGTCTGGCGAGCCCCGATTGAGGGCGAAATATCGGCCATCAGGCGGATTTCCTCGCCCAGCACGCGAATTGGTCCGTAGAGAGAGCGCCATACCGAAGTGCCTACCACGCCGGCCACAGCCAAAAGAAATACGCCCAGCAGGGTGGTCAGCACGAACCAATCTCCGATCTCTTTACCGTAATCTGACTTCCGCACGGCCGCCACCAACTGCCAGCCCGAAGCTCCAGGAGCGACCAACGTGAGCAGTTCACCGCGCTCGAGCAACGCTCCAGTTCCTTTGGGGATGGCGATTAACTCGCCCACTGGCAAACTGCGAGGAATCTGGCTGTAGAGCACGGCACCTGACGCATCGACCAGCGCATACCAGAAGGGCATTCCGAGCTGATTGGCCGGCAGGGCTTCGCTTAGTGAAGTAGGACTAGACTCGACGTAAACTTCCCAAGGCTCCCCTTGATCGGAAAGCATCGCCGGGCGCGAAAGCGACACCACTAACGCAGGCCGGTCGCGGTTGAGGCTGGGGTGCGGGCCTTGCAGCGCAAAGGCGGGGTTGCTGTTGACCCGGCTTAAGGTTCCCGCCTCCATCGGGGGTTTTACCGAGCCGTTGGCGAAGAGCAACTCGGTCTTGGCAGAGTTGTAAAAGAAGTGCAAACCCGCAGTAGGGTTCGCATGGTCTACCAAGGCAAGGTAGCTGTTGATGCTGTCGAAGTAGCGGCGCTTTTCGGCGTAGCTCTGCGTGGTCAGGAAGCTGCCAAGTTCGTCGGCCAATATCTGGTCGTGGCTGAGCAAATGCGACACTGAAACTAGGTTGTCGTAGGTGCGGTCGAGCTCTTTTACGGCCCGCGTAAGGGTACCCCGCATGCCTGCCTCGATCTTGTTCGACAAGATGGAGTAGATGGCGGAGTAGGATACGACCCAAACCAAGATGAAGGGCAAAACCGCCGCCACAAGCAGCGCCCGGGCAAGATCGGCCCGTAGTGAGGACGTCTTCACGTTGGCCTCCCGCCTCATGTTGCCCCGCCTTTTTTGCTTGGCGCAAGAGGCTTGCCTTGATTTTCGTACGCCGGTTCATGGGGTCTGTCGAAAACACTTTCTCTTGACACGCACCATTTTTCGAATTAAAGTGAATATAGACACAATAAATAGGAGGACTTTTGTGAAGAAGATTCTTTCAGCACTTTTTATGGTGGCCTTGGTAGCTAGTGGCACTTTTGCCGCGGATGTAACCCTTGTGGCCAGTTTTAACATCACCGGCAAGGACGCAGTGAAAAGCGTCTTTACGGTCAAGGGCGCCCTTGGTAGTGTCGAGAACGACAGCGTTGACCCCAAACTCGTCGACGTGGTGGGTGGTGCTTCGCTTAAGAAGGGAACCGAGCTTTGGAACCTTTACCGCCCCGACACCACCGACAAAAAACTCGCCCAGTGGCCGGCTGGCTTTCAAAGCCTCGTGAAGTACGCTGTTTCCAACGTGGCCCAATATAAATCCGACAATTTTCAGGCCAAAAAAGCGGCCGATGGCGTGATCACCATTTACTACGCCCACCGAGGAACCGCCTACAAGATTGTTACCGACAAGACTGGCAAGCTCGACATGAACAGCCAGACCCAGTGGAAGCGCGCCATAGGCTTCATGCCCGCGGCTCCTGCCACCGAACAGCTTTTAGGCAAGGATTTCGCGCCTTCCGGCACCGCCACCGACCTCAACTTCCTCAAGGTGTTTGACGGAAGCGTAGCCAGTGGCAAAGTCATTGCGGAAGGCGCGCCCAACAAAGTGGCCGACATGTTCGTCGATGTAGCCCCCTCGGCAACCGCCTTCCAGGGCGCCGCTCAGCTGACACTTGTGGGCAACGTGCTCACCATCAAGGGTGATTTCAACCTAAAGAAGTAGACGGCCGGAAGCACGGGCAGGTGGGCTCGTGCGCTTTGGTTTGTGCACCGAGCCTTCAGGGAGGTCTCGGCAAAAGGCGCAGTAGGTCATGCTATACTCCGGCGACAAGGAGATGATATGGCTTCGAGGAAACGCGTTTTCACGGCATCGCTCCTGCTCTCACTGGCGGTCGGCCTTTATCTTCTGCTATCAGGTCTCCAAACCCTCATCGACTTCGATAGTGCCACCGCCAAGTTGGCGCGGGCCTTTTCCAGCCTGCTCGGGGCCGATCAGTCCACAGATCAGATTGCAGTGGCTATCGCGGTGTTCAAAATTCTTGCCGGAACCGTGTTGATCGTCGGCCCGTTGGGCATCTTGCCCTTCGCCCTGCGGACCTTGGCCTTTTGGATCATCGGGACTTTATGGCTACTTATACTGGTATGGAACTTCGCCCTGACCGGGCACTACCTGCAACCCACCGTGATGACCTGGCTGCAAGATCTAGCGCTCAACCTCGCTATCCTCGCTGCCCTTTGGAGTCTGAAACCGGAACAACCTCACTGAGGGTGAGCTTCTAACGGTGGTGATTAGCGTTTCCTGCGCCGCGTAGGAAGCGCTGATTTATCGCAGCGCTTCTAGTTCTTTCTCGATGTAGCTCTGCAGAGACCACTGAATAAAGGTCCTGATCTTATTTTTAATGTCCTGGCCGGTTTTGGGGTCGAACAGCAACACGTAGGTGAAAAGCTCTCCCTCCCTGCGGGTTCCCATCACAATGCCCGAAACCAGGCACAAGCTGCCTTTAAGCTTGAGTTGAATCGACTCGGCCTTGGCATGGGCTGAAAACTGCGGATCAGGTTCGAAGGTGCATGCCATACCCACCGAGCTGATGTCCATCACGGTGCCTGTATAAGCCCTGTTGCCCTCTTGGAAGTTCAAGGTGGCATGCCGATTGCCGCAAATGATCCTCAGGTACTTTCTTCGGCCGTGCGCCTCGTTGGCTTCCAGCACCTTGAGCACAATCTCGGTGCTTTCCTTGAGCCCGAGGCTAAGCTTCACAAACCCAGCCGAGACCATGAGATCCATCAGGTACATCCGGGCAAGTTCCGCATCGTTGTTGTAGGTGAGAATTCCGATTCTCAGCTCTCTAAGCTCCGGGTCATTCTGAAGCTCCCTGATGTACTGTTCCCACTGGGACTCTTTCATGCCGTCGTCGATGTTCATGAACACCACAGAGTCTGGGTATTTTTTAAAAATCAACCTGGCTTTTTCGTGGTCCTTGAGCAGATAGATCTCGTATTCAGCTCTGATGAGTTCGGAAACCATCTCGGTTTGGAGTACGGAATTGGGGTACAGGAAGAAGATTCGCTTCCCTCCGGCGTTTCCACCCGCGAGAGCCGTTTCCGCGCTCAAGGAAGTTTCCGGAAGACGACCACGCCGTTGTGTCCACCGAAACCAAGGGTATTGCTCATCACTACATTCACCTTGTGAGCGACGCCCTTGTGCGGCACATAGTCGAGATCACAACCAGCCTCTAGGTCGGGATTATCGAGATTGAGGGTGGGAGGAACCCACTGGTCGCGAAGCGCCAGGATGGAAAAAATGGCCTCGATTCCGCCTGCGGCACCAATGCAGTGTCCCGTCATGCTCTTGGTGGAGCTCACCTTGAGCTTGTAGGCGTGAGGGCCAAAAACCGCCTTGATGGCCTTGGTTTCGGTGGGGTCGTTGATTTCGGTGCTAGTTCCATGGGCATTAATGTAATCCACGTCTTCCGGCTTAAGGCCAGCCATCTTGAGGGCGTTGCGCATGGCGGCGATGGCGCCCTTGCCCTCGGAGTGGGGGCTGGTCAAGTGGTAGGCGTCGCAGGTCATGCCGTAGCCAACCAATTCAGCGTAAATTTTTGCCCCACGTGCTTTTGCATGCTCAAGTTCCTCGAGAATAAGGATGCCTGCACCTTCGCCCATGACGAAGCCGCTCCTGTCTTTGTCGAAAGGGCGGCTGCCTTTGGTGGGTTGGTCGTTGAACTTGCTTGTTACGGCTTTGAGAACACAGAAACCACCGATTCCCAAGAGCGTGATCGCGGCTTCGGTGCCACCGGTAATCATCACGTCACAGGTGCCATCCTTGATCCAGCGGGCCGAATCGCTGATGGCGTCGGTGGCAGCCGAACACGCGGTGAGCAGGGAATAACAAGGCCCTTCCGCGCCCACGAGGATGGCCACGTTGCCGGGAGCTTCGTTGCTGATCAGCTTTGGAACGGTCATGGGTGGAATGCGGGTAGGGCCGCCACCTGCAAAGATCTTTTGGTAGGCTGCCTCGAGGGATTGTACCCCACCGATGCCATTACCCAACACGGTGCCTATTCGCTCGTGGGTTACGGTTTCACCCACCTTGATCTTGGCATCCTCGAGAGCTTGCAGAGCAGCGTAGGACGCGAACACGGAAAACGGGTCCATTTTTCGCGCCTCCTTGCTGTCGAGGTACTTTGACGGGTCAAAATCTTTCACCTCGCCAGCGATCTTGCAGGACAATTCAGAGGAATCTACGTGGGTTATAGGTCCGATTCCGCTCTTGGAGGCCTTGACGGCTGCCCAAGTCGACTCCACATCGTGGCCCAAGGCATTGACGGTACCCAACCCGGTGACTACGACTCTTCTGTTCATCATTTTCTCCTCCTACATAAACATTCCGCCGTCGACCGACAACGTCTGGCCCGTCAGATACGTTGACAGATCCGATGCCAAAAACAGGGCGACATTGGCGATTTCTTCGGTACTACCCATTCGGGCAAGGGGGATGCGCGCGAACAACTTCTCCTTCAATTCTTCGGTCAACTTTCCTGTCATGTCGGTTTCGATGAAACCCGGGCACAAGGCATTGACCCTTACACCCCGTGGGGCCAACTCCTGGGCCAAGCTCTGCGTCAATCCGATAAGGCCAGCCTTGGAGGCGGCGTAGTTGGTCTGGCCTGCGTTGCCGTGCAACCCAATTACCGAGCTCATATTGATGATCGATCCGCCGCGCCGAGAAAGCAAGTGCATGGAAACGGCCTTGCAGACGTAGAAGGCACTGGCTAAGTTGACCCGAAGCACCTCGTCCCAAGCCTCGGCGCTCATGCGGGCGATGAGCCCATCGCGGGTGACCCCCGCATTATTGACGACGATGTCGATTCCGCCAGACTCCTTGAGAATCCCCTTGATGACGGCGGTGATTTCGGCCTCAATGGAGACGTCCGCCTTGCGGAAATGGAGCTCAGAGCCGGCTTGGTCGGCCACAGCCTGCAGGGCCGCCAGATCACCTTCACTCCGGCTGATGGTGTAAACCACGGCACCGTGTTTCAAGAATGTTTCCACAATGGCTTTGCCGATGCCCTTGGAACCACCGGTGATGATGGCTTTCTTACCTTTCAAAAGCATGGGGTTCTCCTAGTGCTTTCCAATCTGGAGTATCTGTTCGAGGGTGGAAGCGGAATGGCAGACAACCTCGGGTTGAAAGGCGGACCAAAGACCTTGAAGTACGGTTCCTGGCCCTGATTCAATGTAAAGCTCGTAACCAGCCTCAAAAAGGGCTTTTTCCTCGCTAATCCATCGCACAGGCGCGGTGACCTGCCTCACGGCAAGTTCTTTGGCCTGAGCACCAGTCTTCACCAAAGCTCCGGTCACGTTGGAATAAAGGGCCTTGGCCGGATTCCGGAACTCAATCGACTTCAGCGCTTCGGCCAAGCCTTCGCCAGCGCTGGCCAGGAGCGGTGAATGGAACGGGCCAGCTACTTTGAGGGCAATCACGCGGCGGGCTCCAGCTGCTTTGAGGGCTTCAGTGCCCAAAGCCAGCGCGGCCGCGGTGCCAGAGATGACCACTTGTGTTGGTGAGTTGAAATTGGCGCCAAACAAATCGGGAATCGCAGCTTGGGTGAGAGCCGACTCGACGGCCTCGGGCGAGAGCCCGATCACCGCTGCCATACCTGGTTCTCCGGCATGACGGTCGAGGGCAGAGGCCGCCTTTGCCATCAGCTCGCCACGTAGCTTGACCAGCGGAAATACCTGCTTGGCGTCGAGAACTCCGGCCTCCACGAGGGCCGCATATTCTCCGAGGCTGAACCCCGCCACAGCCTGCGCCACCAGCCCATGTTCCTTGAGCACCTGAGCGCTGGACAGGTTCGCCAGCGTGATCGAGAGCTGGGTGTTCACGGTTTCCTTGAGCTCGTCCGCCGTCGCTTCGAAGAGGAGCTTTCGGGCGTCAATTCCGGTTTCGGCTGTTGCTAGATCGAACAACTCGCGTACAACCTGGGAATGCTCGAACAAGTCCCGGGCCATTCCCGGCACCTGAGCCCCTTGCCCTGGAAAAAAGAAGACCGTCTTCATGGCTTTCTCCCGTTTCAAAGTTGGCGTTACCTTACCTGTTTACGCTCAAAAAGTGAAGTCCATGGACGATGAAGGCTCTTCGGCACTAGGATGGAGGAATGTCGACCCTCGAACAGCGCGAGATCCTGATTCAAAAACGTCAGGCGGAGAAATACATCAACGTTGTCCGCTTGGTCGTCTTTGGGTTTTTGGGGTTCATCTATTTCGTTCTCGATGCCTCCAATTTCAATCCATTGCACCCCGGCCCTCTTCCTGCGGTAGGTTTTCTGGTCGCCGTGGCCGTTGTCTACGCGCTTTTTGTGCAAGCAGCCGTGTCGCGGGGGTTTTTTCCGCGCTACCTGCCTTGGTTCACAACGCTCACCGACCTCAGTTTTTTTGTGGCGGGCTTTGGCCTGACCCTCTCGGCCTCCGACAACACCTTTTCGTCAATCACAGTCAACTTGTCGTGGGGCTACGCGCTGCTGTTCCTTCTCATCCTTTTCTCCACTTTGCGCGAGCAGCCGTGGCTGACGCTGTTCACTGGGGTCGCTTCTGTTGTGGTGTACGGCGGGTTTGTCATCCTGTATTTCTCCTTTGAACCGTACACCGGTTTTTACCGCGACCAAGAGTTCAGGGTGGTTTTTCTGTTCATCGCGGGAAGCTTCAGCACCTTTCATGCCCGGAGCCTGCGAAAAGCCTTTGACCGAGCCGCCCTGAGCGACCGCTTACGACGAGCCACCGATGCCAGGCTCAACGTTTTAGCCCAGCATTTTCCCGGTGTGCTGTTGCAAGCGGAGGTCCGCGAGGCGGAGTTCCACTTGCAATATGCCAGCGAGGGCAGCCGGGAACTTCTGGGCCTCGAACCCCCAGAAATGCTGCTCGATCCGATGCTCTTTTTCCGCAGGACGGACCGCAACTTCCGCCGCGCCCTGAAGCTGCATTTCGACAACTCGGTCACCGAAGCTCGCAATTGGGATCAGGAGTTTCCCTACCATCATCCGTTACGAGGCCGCATTTGGCTCAAGTTTAGCGTCACTACTCACGTGACAAGCCAGGGAGTGCGGGTAGTCAATGGCTTGGTCAATAACATCTCTGAGCAGCGAGCCGCTGCGGAGGCCCTTCGTCAAGCCAATCAGGCCAAGAGCGACTTTCTAGCCACGATGAGCCACGAGCTCCGTACGCCGCTCAACGCCATTCTTGGTAATGCGGATCACCTGCAGGGACTGGCTACTAGCGAAGATGACAAAAAGGCCTTTAGGGATATTTTGGCCTCGGGCGAAACTCTCCTAGGGCTCATCGAAGACATTCTCGTTTTCTCGCGTCTGGAGGCCGGCCGGCTCCAAGCCGACCTTCGGCCTTTTGAGTGGCGCCCTCAACTCCAACTGCTCGTCGATACTTTTCGGGGTCCGGCCCTGAAAAAAGGTGTTGTCCTGCTCTGCCAATTGCCCTCTGACGCTCCTGGGCTGGTTTGGGGCGATGTGCTCAGATTCCGGCAGATTCTCGGAAATCTGCTTTCCAATGCGGTCAAGTTCACCCACAAGGGTCAAATCTCCGTCGAAGTTGCGTTCCAGTCCGATACAATGCAGATCATCGTGCGTGACACAGGAATAGGAATACCTAGCGAAATTCAGGAAAAGATCTTTGAGAAGTTCGTACAGGGGGCCCAAGGCAAAAGCCGACCCTACGGAGGTACGGGTTTGGGCCTGGCCATAAGCCGGTCGCTGGCCACCTTGTTGGACGGAACCCTTACCGTTGAAAGTCAACCCGGATTGGGAAGCACCTTCTGCCTCACCCTGCCCGTGCGGGGCGAACTTGGCAGGGAGTCTGCCGGGGTTTCACCTGCCACGAACTCGGTCCCTTTGGCAGCCCGGGTCCTTCTCGTGGAAGACAACACGAGTAACCAAGAAGTGGCGACACGCATGCTCAGGAAGCTTGGGGCAACAGTAGAGTTGGCTACCGATGGTATTCAGGCGGTCGAACTCGCAGAAAAAAGCTACTTTGACCTGATTTTTATGGACTGGCAGATGCCGCAGATGGATGGTCTGGAGGCTACCCGTCGTATCCGCGCCCTTCCGAGTGGTCAGGATCTGGTTATTGTCGGGTTATCGGGACACGCGCTACCCGGCGACCGCGAGACTCTGTTGGCCGCAGGTTTTGACGACTACCTTTCAAAACCGGTGAGGATGGACGACTTTCGGATGATGCTCAACAAGTACGTCACCTTACCTCGTCGAGGTTGAGCACTGTCACCAGGTTTTTCCGCAACAAGTCACCCATGCTGGTGCAGGCTCTGAAGTCGTCATTTCTGTGAAACTTAGCCAGCCCGGTGCCGAGTTCCTTGACCTTGTCCGGAGTTGAGATGTCGTCGTGAACCATGCAATCGAGAACCTCGTTGATCCGAGCCCAATTATTCTTGGCACGGCGGGTCATGAGGGCACGTTCCTCCACCTGGTATTGCCGAATCGTATCGGGGGTGAGCAGTTCCCAAACCAGTTCGACAACCGGCTTGTTTTCCTTGTGAAACTGGGGCAGATAAACCTTTATGTCGCCCTCGTAACTTTGCTGGTCGAAGTCGATGGCGCGTACGCGGTATTGCTCCTCGTCGAAATCCAGCGTCACATCCATCACATAGTTGTACGCCCGCATGTCCCCGAGAAGGCGGGTAAAACAACGCTCGTTGAACTTCACAAACTCCTTGCACACCCTCACTTTATTGATTCCTGGCCGCTGGAAATAGCCGCCGAGGAAGTCGTCACCGGGAATTCCCATGATGTGTTCTTCCACCAAAGTGTCACCTTTGAGCAGAAAGTTCAGGTTGTTTGGCGAGAGCAATTGCTCCAATTCCAACCCATAGACCCGGTTGGCGTCGGCCTTCTTGATATAAAAGTAGTCTTGGTTGTCGTTGTAACTGTTAACCACTCGGATTCGAAATGGATGGCTATTGGCGAAGTGGCAGAAGTCGATGCGGTCGATGTCCAGATGCTTAACGGCCGACATGTCGCCAGCCATCTTGAGCAAGCAGTAGAGGTGTTTCAGGTTGTCGTCGAGTTCTGAGCGAACCGAGGGTAAGTGAATCAGGGTCTCCCACAGGGAATTGGTGCCCTTTTTGTCTTCCAGAGCGATAGCCTCCGTCCAGCCCCACAGATCCTCATATCTGAGGTGGAACTCGAACTCACGCTCGTAGTCCATGAGGTAGCGGTGGAAGCGACCCGTCACGGGAAACGAGGGCTTCTTCTTGGAGATCATCACTTCGTCCATGTGGTGAGTCTATCGGAATCGGGGAGACCGGAACAGTAAGTCGACCTCGGGGGTCCTTAGGACCAGAGGTCCGTGGCCGGGTCTTGCCTCGCTGGCGGTGTGCTATCTTTCTGGTCATGGATACTCCCCAATCTTGGGAGCGGCAGACGGTGCTGTTTCTCACGAGTCAGACGTTGTCGCTGTTCGGTTCGTCGCTGGTGCAATACGCGCTGATGTGGCACGTCACCCTGGCCACCAAGTCGGGCTGGGTGATGACGCTGTTCGTGCTCTGCGGCTTTGTGCCCACCTTCTTGATGTCGCCTTTTGCGGGCGTGTGGGCCGACCGGCTCAACCGCAAGAACCTGATCATGCTTTCCGACGGGCTGATCGCGTTGGCAACGTTGGCGCTGGCGCTGGTGTTCATGGCCGGCGAGGACGCGCTGTGGCTCATCCTGGTGACGGCGGCTATCCGCGCGGTGGGGCAGGCGGTGCAGGGTCCCGCGGTGGGAGCGTTGCTGCCTCAGTTTGTGCCGCCGGAGCAACTGACTCGTGTCAACGGAATCTCGTCGACGCTGCAGTCGGCCATCATGTTCGCTTCGCCCATCCTCAGCGGCGTGCTGATGACGATCTGGCCGCTGGAGTGGGTGTTCTTCCTCGATGTCGCAACCGCCGCGTTGGCGATCTCGGTTTTGGCCTTCTTGCTGAAGGTGCCGCCCCACGCCAAGGCGAGCGCGCCGCAAACGGTTTCGTACTTCGCCGACCTGAAACTGGGCTTTCGGTACGTGCGCGATCACCGGTACCTCGTGTCGTTCTTTGCTTTCGTGGGAATCCTGCTCCTGTTCGTGGGCCCCGCCGCTTTCTTGACGCCGCTGCAAGTGGCCCGGAGTTTTGGCGACGACGTGTGGCGCCTAACCGCTATTGAGGTGGTCTTCTCGGTCGGCATGATGGGAGGCGGCGTGCTGATGGCCGTATGGGGAGGCTTTCGCAATCGCGTCCACTCGATGGTGTTTTCGACGGCCATCATGGCGGTGTGCACTATTCTGCTGGGCTTGCTGCCCAACTTCTGGGTTTTCCTGGTTCCCATGGGCGTGTTCGGTGTGGCCATGCCTTACTTCAACACGGCGTCAGCTGTGCTGATTCAGGAACATGTGGAACCGGACTACTTGGGCCGCGTTTTCAGCATCTTCACCATGCTCATGACCTCGATGATGCCCTTGGGCATGCTGCTGTACGGCCCGCTGGCCGAGGTGGTGAGCATCGAGAGCCTGCTCCTGATCACTGGCGGCCTGATGGCGGCGTTGGCCGTGGTCATGCTTTTCGACAAGCGCCTGCTGAAGGCCGGGGTTCCAAAGGAAGCAGAATGAGCACGTTGGCTCGAGGTTTGCTGCTCGTTGCTCTTCTTGGGTCCACCTTGGTTCTCGCCGGCCAAGCCGCCTCAACGACCGTGCAGCTGTACCCGGGGGTTGCCAAGGGCTCGGAGTCGTGGACGCGTTTGTGCTGAAGTACCGCCTGGTGCCGACGAAAGAGGACCAGCGTAGCAGAGTCGGGGGTGGCGCGAGGGAGGGGCCGCGGAGCATTGCGCCAGCCATGCGCAGACGGTCCCTCCCTCGTGACAGGACCCCGGGCCCCCCCTCTGGTCCTCCTTCGCCGAAGTCCAATTGACGCACCGAGGCCTCGACTGTACTTTGGTAGCCTATGACCGACAGAACCCTTCCTTTTACCCGAGACCAACTTGAAGCCGTGGCGGCCCAAGTTCCAACGCCCTTCCACCTTTACGACGAGAAGGGTATACGCGATAACGCCCGGCGTTTTCGTGAAGCGTTCTCCTGGGTGCCCGGTGGCTTCACCAACTACTTCGCCGTAAAGGCCCTTCCGAATCCTTACATCATCGACATCGTCAAGTCAGAAGGCATGGGAGCAGACTGTTCCTCGCTCGGCGAGCTCCTGCTGGCAGAAGCCTGCGGCATCACCGGCGAAAACATCATGTTTTCGTCGAATAACACCCCGGCCAAGGAGTTTCAGAAGGCCTTTGAGCTAGGGGCCATCATCAACCTCGACGACCTGAGCCACATTGACTACCTCGAGACAGCGCTTGGAGGAAAGCTACCTGAGCTTCTGTGCTTCCGCTACAATCCCGGGAAATTGAAAGAAGGTAACGTTCTGATCGGTAAGCCCGAAGAAGCGAAGTATGGGTTTACCCACCCGCAGATTCTGGAAGGTTACCGGAGGCTCAAGGCCAAGGGCGTGAAGCGCTTCGGCCTGCACACCATGGTGGCCAGCAACGAGCTGAGCACCGAGTACTTTGTGGAAACTGCCCGGATGTTGTTCGAGCTTGTGGTGGAAGTCCACAAAATGACTGGTATACGCATGGAGTTTGTCAACCTCGGGGGCGGAATTGGCGTGCCCTACCGCCCGGAGCATAAGCCGGTAGACTTGGAGCTCTTGGGGCAGCGGGTTCAGCAAACCTACCGCGAAATCATCGTGCCGGCGGGTCTCGACCCCCTGCGTGTGGTCACAGAGAATGGTCGCATGGTGACAGGCCCCTATGGTTACCTCGTGAGCCGCGTGTTGCACAAGAAGTCGACGTACAAGGAATACTTAGGCCTCGACGCGAGCATGGCCAATCTGATGCGCCCGGGAATGTATGGTGCTTACCATCACATCACCGTGCCCGGCAAGGAGAAAGGCCCCCGCAAAATCTACGACGTAACCGGTTCCCTTTGCGAGAACAACGACAAGTTCGCCATCGACCGCGAAATTCCCGACCCGGCCATCGGCGACTTGGTGGTAATTCACGAGTCGGGTGCGCACGGCCATTCGATGGGGTTCAATTACAACGCCAAATTGCGCAGCGCCGAAGTGCTCTGGCAGGAAGGCAAGTTCCACCAGATTCGCCGAGCCGAAACCTACGCCGATCTGTTCGCGACCATAGACTACCCTGGCCTTAAGAAATAGCTGTGGCAGGCCCCACCCTGTTCATCGTCGCCACCCCCATCGGCAATCTGCAAGACATTACGTTGCGGGCGCTCGAGACATTGCGAAGCGTCGACATCATTGCGGCCGAAGACACGCGCCACACCCTAGGGTTGCTCAATGCCCACAACATCAGTAAGCGCCTGATCAGTTGCCGGGCAGCGAATGAGGCCAACAGCGCCGAGGGTATCGTCGGGCTGCTCGCCGAAGGCAAATCCATTGCCTACTGCACCGACGCAGGTACCCCCGGCCTGAGCGATCCGGGGGCAGTGCTGGTGGCGCGGGTGCGGGAGGCCGGCTACCCGGTTGTTCCCCTCCCCGGGCCGAGCGCTCTGGCCGCGCTGATCAGCGTGGGAGGCTTCGGCGGGCGTACAGCCACCTTCGATGGGTTTCTCTCGGTGAAGCCCGGTAAGCGGAAGAAGCGGGTTCAGGAGCTGCTGCAACGGCAGGAGGCCTTTATCCTGTATGAATCTCCGTTCCGAATTGTCAAGCTTTTGCAGGCAATTGCCGATACCGAACCTGAGAGGAAAGTTCTCGTGGCCCGAGAAATGACCAAGAGCCACGAGGAATTCCTTTCAGGAACGGCAGCCGCCATCTTGAACGATTTGGCGATGCGCTCTATAATAAAGGGCGAGTTTGCCGTTTTGGTGTCCGGGTCGGCTTCCGAAATCGACGAAGACATCAAGGATTGAGTTGCATAGACCGATAAGGTTAGCACAAGGGGAAGGTTATGACGATCAATGGCTTGGGTCCTGTGGATCCTCTCAAGAACATGGGCAAGACAGATAAGCCCTCCGGCCCCGTCAAATCCGGTCGGCCAGACTCCATCGAGGTCTCCTCGGAAGCCAAATCGCAGGCCGAGCTTCTGAGTGCGCGTGAAATTGCCCGCTCGGCGCCCGAGGTTCGCATGGATCGCGTCAACGAGGTCAAAGTCAAGTTGCAGAATCCGAACTACATCAACAACGCTATTCTGGAATCGACAGCAGAAGGAATCCTGAAGTCTTTCGGGCTTTGACGCTGTTCTAGAGAAACCAAAGCTGTCGGTCCCACGCAAGGTGGCATCCGGCAGCTTTTTTTTTGCACGCGGAGGTTCTTCATGGAGTTCCACTACCCCCAGCGGGTCCGCCTCGGCCAAGGAGTCAGTCAGCAACTCGGCGCGGCAGTCAAAGAGAAGGGATCCAGGGTCCTATTAATTACCGAGAGTGCCCTTGAGGCCAGCAAAGAGCTTGGAAGTCTGACCCACTCGCTCGAGCGGGCTGGAGTGCCATTTCTCCTCCATTCCAAAACCTCCCGAAAGAGCATTCCTGAGTATCAGAAGGAATGCCACACCATAGCCCTCGGCAGCCGTATGGATGTGCTGGTGGCCATGGGAGGCAACGACCTTCTCTCGCTCGCCCGGTCGGTAGTTGCAGCCTTGCGTGGCCCACGTGAGGTGCCCTATTTTGAGGTTCCCACCGGCGTTTGCTACCCGCTTCTGCTCAGGCCCGAGGCTTTCCTCACCACCGGGCACCCTTCCGATATGCGCTTCTTGCCGCTGCCTCCGCTGAGTCACCAGGTGTTCATCGACCCCCACATGACTACGGGACAAACGCCAAAGACCTCGGTGATTTTGCTGATGGAGGCCCTTTTTTACGCGACTGAGGCTTATTTTCATGAGGCGACCGGCCTCTTTGAACTCAGTTTGCTCGGTGCCGCCATCAAGACCCTCTGGGAGACCCTCCAGAAGATTCATGACAACCCAGCGAACGCTGAATACCGGCTGCAGGCTGCGCAGGCGGGATTCAACGTCGCTTTGGCCCTTGGTTCGCTCCCCCGGGCTGCTGGGCTAACCTTCGCCCACACGCTGGCCGGTATTGCGGGGATTTCGAGTTCCACCTTTGGAAGCCTTTTCTTGGCGCCGTTTTTGGAAAACTACGGACCCAAGGCGGAGGACCGCATCGCAAGCCTCGCCGGGGCTTTCAGCTTGTCAGAGTACGAAGGTGGTGTGGAAACTTTGGGACCCAAAATTGCTCAGGAAGTCCGCCGATTCCTCAACATGTCAAAGCTTCCGATGCGCCTGGGCGAGTTTCAGCTCGTCGAAACGCAGATCAATCTTGCGGCCGATGTCGTGCGGGGTTTCAGTTTGGCCCGGGGGGGCGTCCTTGACCCGGAGAAGCTTAGCGAGTTTCTCTTGCAAATCTAGTGATCACGCTGCGCAAGCTGGCCAGCCTTGAGCCGAGAACCCGAAATAGAAAAGTTCTGGCCCTTCTTAGACAACTAATGGCTCGGCTTCAAGAGGGTACCGCGGGCCGGGAAATTGCCGCCCACGAGCTGGAGTACTACCACTGCTGCGCTACGCTGGCCCTACCCCAAGTTGTGTTTCCCTCCTTGACTGACCTCTCGCCGCACTCTGTGGCTCGGTTTTGCCAAATCCTTGAGACTGAACTTGGGGTATCGGTGGGCGACTGGGATTTGCAGTCTCCTGGCGACCGAACGCAGCCAGCCCGCCGTTTTGACCTTTCGGTGTGGCTGGAAGACCTGCGAAGTCCATTCAACGTGGGCTCCATCCTGCGCAGCGCGGAGGCACTCGGATTTTCTCGGGTGTTTCTCAGTGAGCGTTGCCCTGGCGTTGACCACCCCCGGGTTAGGCGTACCGCCATGGGGGCTGAAACCCATTTGCGGGTGACGACAGCCACCCTTGAGTCTCTCAAAAACCAATGGGTAGGTCCTGTTTTTGCTCTCGAGTTGGGGGGAACGGAAGTCGGAAAAGTGATCTTTCCGTCTGGTGGCCTTCTGCTTTTAGGGAGCGAGGAACTCGGCCTCAGCCCCGAGGCCTTGGCATGGGCCGAAAGCCGCCACGGGAGGATCACCGTGCCACTCTACGGTACCAAGGCGAGCCTCAATGTGGGGGTGGCCTTTGGCATCGCCGCCTCAGCTTGGGCTGAGGCGGCGAGCAAAGTTCAAACTACCAGCGAAGGGTAATGCCGGCGCCAAGAATGTCGCGGCTGAAGTCGTTGATGTTGATGACACCATTTTTGAGGCGAAGGTAACGGGTGTAGTCCACGTAGAACAAACTGAAGCTGCCCCTCACACCTGCGACCGCGAACCATGGAGATTCCGAGACGGGAACATTCGTCTGACTCAGACTGTCGATGAGCTGACCCTTCGAGTAGGTTTTCGTGTCTCCGGTGCCGCCTTGAGCACCGTTGCTCGCTGCGGTCACGGTGTAGTCGTACGAGTTCACGTTTTTTGACGCACCAAGAAAAGCCAAAGCTTGAATGTCTTCTCCGATGTCGAGGCTGGCATAGACGCGGGGAGAAATGTCGGTTTCGTAATAGGTTAGGTTGGTTGTGTATTTGCTTTGCTTGATAATCGTCAAGAAGGCATCATCGCTAATGAAATAGGTATCCAAAAACGTTTGGGAGCTTGAACCATCGATACTGGCTTGTTGGCGATACGTCCCCTGAAGCTCGAAACCGGCATACAAGGGGCCAAAAACGGGAACCCCAATGTCCAACAAGCCCGAAAACTTTGGGCCGGCTTTAGAGTTGGAAATAGTTTGTCCTGACGAGTCCTTAGCCGCTTCCAATACAATGCCCGCTGCCAAGGCACCGTTACCATCTTTGGCAAAGGCAACACCGGTAAGCAACACGGCCACGAGTGTCAAAATTACAAGTTTCTTCATTGTCGTTTCTCCTTTCTTCTGCTGTATTCTGATCTACCTGAGAGTAGTATAGGATAAGAATGGCGAAATTTCCACTTACCTGGAGGCTTATTTGGCGTTTCTTCCCGAGGGCATCGAAAGAGTTCTCATCAGCGAAAACGAAATCCGGACCAAGGTGGGCGAATTGGCCGCGCGCATCAGCCTCGATTATGCCGGTAGCCAGCCGCTTCTGGTGGGCCTGCTCAAGGGCAGCTTCATCTTTCTCGCCGACCTAGCCCGGGCGCTCAACATCGACAGCGAAATCGACTTTCTTACAGTGTCGAGTTACGGCAACACCATGGAAAACTCCGAGGTGCGCATTCTCAAAGACCTCGCCGAGCCCATACAGGGCCGCGACGTGCTCATCGTGGAGGACATCATTGATACGGGGCTGACCTTGAGCAAGATCCTGGAGCTCTTGCGCGGCCGCCATCCGCGTAGCCTTAAGGTATGCACCTTGCTGAACAAGCCGAGCCGACGCCAGACGCCGGTGACGGTGGATTACAATGGCTTCGATATCGAAGACGTTTTTGTGGCCGGATATGGCATCGACTTCGCGCAAAAATACCGAAACCTTCCGCAGCTGGTGGTCGTCAAGAAACTCTGAACCCCCGACCTCCCCAGCTCCCGAAAACTTTTTTCAATTGTTAATGGACATGAGCGCGAATAGGGATTAAGATTAATTGGGGAAGTCAGTAAACCCTTACCAAGCTTCCCTCGGGAGGTTCCAAAATGAAAAAGGCAGAGTTTATTGCCTTCGCCTTTCTTGCTATCGCGGTGCCGGTAATGGCAGCCACCACGCTCGACCGCATGAGTTGCCACGGTAGTACGGGCGCCAAGTACCCGGTGCTCGGGGCCAAGCTGGGCTATGAGGTGTCGGGCCACGCCACCCTTGGAGACGCGCGGTATTCCAACGCCACCGGTTGCCAGCGGTGCCATACCAACGAAGGCTACGTGGAATACGTGGCCAAGTTTGGCTTCAGCGACCCCGTGAAGTACGACCGCTGGGCCAATTCTCTGAACGCCGACGGCACCCCGATGGTCGACTTGGCCGTCAGGGTTGAGGAATGGAAAAACCAACAAAAAGTAGGCTCCCGGTTGGAAAAGGCCGGAGACAAGCTGGGACCCTTCAACCTGGTGTCGGTGAGTGAGCGGGAAGTCACTGGCCTAAACGCGGTGAACGATCCGGGCTCGCTGCCGGTACTGCTGGCGCTGTTGATTGGCTTATCGGGCTTTGTGCTCACAGCGGTTCAAAAGAAAAAAGGAGATTCGATATGAACGACCTTCTAGGCCTTACGGCCCTGAGCCTGATTGCACTTTCCGCGGTTTGGCAAATTGTGTACCTCCTGCGCCAACAGCAGGTGGCCGACAAGGTGTCGCCTTGGCTTTTGCTGGGAGGTGGCGTGCTTCTGTTTACACTTACCGTACTGCGCAGCATCGCCATCAGTTTTCCTGCGGTAACCAACACGTACGAAGCGCTCGTGTTTTTCGCGGCGGCCCTCTGCGTCGTAGCGTTTGTTCTGCGCATGGTGGCCAAGAATCCTGTGGCTCTCCGAGTGAGCCTATTTGGCGCCACCATCATCGCGCTGGCGGTAGCCATGATTTCCTCCTCGCCGCTGGTTCCCAAAGACATTCAGCCGCCAATTCCGGCCCTTCAGTCTATTTGGCTAGTGATGCACGTCACGTTGGCCTTTGTGGGTGAGTCGTTTTTCGCGGTGGCCTTTATTGCAGCCGTGAGCTACCTGTTCACCAAAGACCAAACCAAACGCGTAGCCATCGACCGCATTGTGTACACCACCACCGTGATCGGCTACCCGATTTTTACCGCAGGTGCTCTGGTGTTCGGTATGATCTGGGCCAACTTCGCCTGGGGCTCGTATTGGAGCTGGGACCCCAAAGAGACCTGGGCCCTCATCACGTTTCTGGTCTACACCGCCTACCTGCACACGCGCATCATCATGAAAATCGATGGCACCGTTTCGGCCATTCTGGCGGCGGTAGGCTTTGTGTTCACGGTGTTCACCTTCGCGGGTGTCAACTTCCTTTTGTCGGGGCTTCATAGCTACGGCTGACCCTGTTAGGGCGAGACAAACGCCCTGTTTGAGGCCCGGCGTTGCCTGAGTTGCGGTATCTGCATGGAGGAGTGCCCTTGTGGTGCCATCATGATGGTCGCAGAGGAAATCTCACTAGTCGATGATTTAGCGTTTTTTTGTCGACATTGAACGATGATTTAGCGTTGTTTTGTCAATTATGTCTTGAGTGGGTTGCGCATCTACCACTAAACTGTCGCCATGGACGTTCCCCGCAGCCCTGCCACCCAGATTCTCCACCGTTTGGAAACCGACAGCAGGATTGTCCTTCTTTTGGGGCCTAGGCAAACTGGCAAGACAACTCTCGCCAAGGCAGTAGCAGGCCGTACCGGACGAAGGTTCCTTTCGCTCAACGGTGACGACCCTGAAACCGTGGAACTACTTTCCCTTCCCGACGACCGGCGGCTCTCGGGGCTCGTGGCAGGTTACGAGGGACTGTTTCTGGATGAAGCCCAGAGGATTCCCGGTATCGGTCTGGTGCTCAAAAGGCTTCATGATCAGCATTCTGAGGTTCGCTTACTGGTTACAGGGTCCTCGAGCCTTGAGTTGGCTGGTCTAACCCGCGAGGCCCTCACCGGTCGCACTTGGACCTACACCTTGTTTCCCATCGCCACCTCGGAACTGGCCCAATTGCAAAGCCCGCACGAGCTTAACTTAGGGCTTGGTGACCGACTGGTTCTCGGTTGCTACCCCGCGCTATTCTCGCTGCCTAACCGCCAAGATCGCGTTGCTCACCTGAGGGAACTGGTTAACGCCTACCTTTACAAAGATATCCTTGAGCTGAGCGGGTTGCGTTCTGCGCGCAAATTGCGCGACCTTTTGCGATTGCTGGCCTATCAAGTGGGCAGCGAGGTGTCATACCAGGAGCTCGGGAGAACCTGCGGCCTCAGCGCCGATACCGTAATCTCGTACGTTGACCTCCTCGAGAAGTCGTTTGTGGTTTACCGGCTTGGAGCCTATAGCCGGAACTTGCGCAAAGAGGTAAGCCGGAAAGACAAGGTGTATTTCGTCGACAACGGTGTGCGCAACGCACTCATCGACGACTTCAAGGAGCCAGAACTGCGCTCGGATGTCGGCGCCCTTTGGGAAAACTTTCTGGTGAGCGAGAGGCGCAAACGAAACGCCTACACCGGGTTTTACGGCTCGTCGTGGTTCTGGAGGGTTCATACCGGTGCAGAGCTTGACTATTTGGAAGATGCCGACGGTCGGCTCGAGGCCTTCGAGTTCAAGTGGGGCGACAAACCCGCAATGGCACCCAAGGGCTTTGTTAACGCCTACCCGGACTCAGGGTTCACGCTGGTCAACCGGAGCAACTGGCAGGAGTTCTGTGCCCTTGAAAGGTTGTAAATCGAAAATCGGACTTTCGATTTACAACCCTACGTCATGCTAACGGCTCCCACGGATTGTACACTGTCACCCCAGCGGCCGCGAAGGTGGCCGTGTCGCGGGTGGCGAGCACCGCCTGATGCTGAAGGGCAAACGCCGCGACCAGCGAGTCGACCACCGGCAACGGCGTACCCGCGCGCGCCATTGCCCCCTGCAAAATCCCCCAGCGGCGCGCCACGCCGGCGTTCAGGTTTAGAATTCGCTCCGCGAAACGCGCCTCGAGCTGGTCGAGCCAAACCGACAGGTTGGCTCTGCGGTTCCCGGGCGGTAGGCTCTCGACCCCCTGCCGCAGTTCGCCCAGCACCAGCGAGGGCACGAACACTACCTCCTCAGCCAGCGAGTCCACCCAGGCCATTACGTGCAGGTCGGCTTCAGGTTTCAGCGTCTCGCTGATCACGCAGGTATCGAGCAAAATCATTCGAAGCTCACCTCGCGGCCGAGCTCGCGGGAACGCGCCAGGTCGAGCTCCCCTCGTGGCGCTGAGCGGAAAAAGACCCCCAGCGACTGCCGGGGTGCTACCAGGCGCTGATAGGCGTCGTAGGGCACCACGACCACGGCGTTCTGCCCATGGCGGGTCACAGTTTGTGGGCCTTCGGCCAGGCAGGTGGTGACCAGTTCGCTGAACTTGGCCTTGGCATCTTGAAGGGAATAGATCATAGGGGCCTCCTAGGTTGAGGATAGCGCAGTTTAAGGAAACTGACTAGTCGCACTAGTCTCATTTGGCAAAACAGGATGGCATGGGGCAGTGGCAGTTTGACACCCTACCTTCGCAGGACCGACTCTGCCGCATGCGTTGCGCGGCAGTATATTCACCTCATGATGAAAACCCTTTGGGCCAGTTTGGCGGTAGTTGGGGCTGTTGTCCCTTGGACTCTTTCTTATTTGTTTTTCCAGCAGTACGGCTGGCATTTCGAGCTGATTTTTGTGCAGGCGTTCAGCACCCTTGGCGGGGTGTTTTTGAGCCTCGACCTGCTATTGGCGGCCAGCGCGTTTTGCCTCTACATGATCAGCGAGCAGAGCAAGCGGCCTGTGAAGCATTTTTGGGTGCCGCTGGTGGGCATGTTTGCCTTTGGCACCTGTTTCGCGGTGCCGGCTTGGTTGTGGTTGAGGGAGTCGGCGTTGCGGGAGCCCTCAACCTGACGAAACGCGCAGTCGGCTTGCGTTTGGTGAATCTATATGCCATCCGGGTTTGCACTTGGTTAAGATCTGTGGTAGATTGGGGGCATGAACCTTCGTCCTTGGTGGCTCTCGCAGTTTGAACTACTCTGGCAACGGCGTCCGATCATCTGGCTCACGGGGGTCAGGCGGGCGGGCAAGACCTCACTCTGCCAAGCGATTCCAGACGTCCGGTACTACGACTGCGAACTGCCTTCGGTGCGGCGTCAGCTGGAGGATCCGGAGGGTTTCCTTCGTGCAGCGGGCCCCGAGCCGTTGGTGTTCGACGAAGTGCACCGCCTGCCCGATCCGACTCAGTTTCTCAAGATCGCGGCCGATCACTTTCCGCACCTTCGTATCGTGGCGACCGGTTCCTCAACGCTGGGAGCCTCGGCCAAGTTCGGAGACACGCTGGCAGGCCGCAAGGCGGAACTGTGGTTGACACCCTTGTGCGAGGCCGATACCGGTTTCCCGGGGCTGGCCGACCGGAACCAGAGGTTTCTTGCCGGCGGGCTTCCAGGCTTCTACCTTGCGTCTGGGCGCGACGACCGCGACTATGCGGAATGGCTTGAGGCGTTCTGGGCGAAAGACATCCTCGAGCTGTTTCGGCTCGAGCGCCGCGCCCCCTTCTTCAAGTTTGCCGAGCTGCTGCTGGCCCAGAGTGGTGGCCGGTTTGAGGCCACGTCGTTTGCCGCACCTTGCGGAGTCAGCCGCACCACGATTCAGAATTACCTTGCCGTGCTCGAAGCCACGCGACTGGTCCAGGTCGTCAGGCCGTTTTCGGGGCGCTCGGCCAACGAAATTATTGCTACCCCGCTGGTGTACGGTTTCGATACCGGGTTTGTGGCGTGGGCTCAAGGTCTGCACGAGGTTCCGCCCAAGGAGCGCGGCTTTTTCTGGGAACACCTGGTTCTCAACGAACTCGGAGCCCGGCTGCAAACGCGCGAAGTGCAAACTTGGCGCGACAAGTTGGGACGCGAGGTCGACTTTGTGTGGGCACCACGTGCACGGCCTCCGACCGCCATCGAGGTGAAGTGGTCAGGCGATGCCTTTGAACCACGCGGTCTGTTGGCGTTCCGGGCCCTGCATCCGGAAGGCAAGAACCTGGTTTGTGCAGCCGATGTCGTGGAACCCTATACCCGAACGGTGGCGGGGCTCGAGGTCACGTGGTGCCCGATCGACCGGGTGGCTGAGCTGATTTAGGGCGGTCCTACCTGAGCTTGCCGAGGATTCCTTCGAGCTTGCCGAGGTAGACGGCCTTGTTCTCCGGTGCAAAGTCCGCCTCGATAAAGAGGCAATCGGGGTCGAGAGTTTTTGGGATGAATCGGCGCCTGCCAGCAGTGTGAGGGCAACTCGGGACGGAGACAGCGTCATCTTGCGCTCCTTAGGTGGGTTAACTATAGTCCTTCTCGAGCTTCGTGGGTATCCCGGACTTGCATCGTCAATACAATGTTGCTACGATGTTGTCGAGAGGTACTCCATGACAAAACGCTTGGTTCAACACGGAAACAGTGCGGCCCTGGTGCTCGAAAAGCCCCTTTTGCAGCTCCTGAACATCGACCTGACCACGGACCTGGAAATCATCACCGATGGAAAGAACCTGATTGTGTCACCGGCCAGTTCGCAAACCTCCGAGGGTGACCTGTTGGCCAGTCTCGAGAAGATCAACAAGCTCCACTCAGCCACGCTGGAGAAACTCGCGCGGTGATCCGGTACCTCACGTTGGCCGAAGTGGTCATCATCCATCAGGACCAGCTTCGTCGGTACGGTGGCGACCCGGGCACCTTGAATGCCGACCTTCTGAGTTCGGCGGTCGCGATGCCTTCGGCCTCCTTTTCGGGCCAGGACTTTCACCCCACCTTGTTCGACAAGGCCGCGGCCTACCTGTTCCATCTCTGCCAAAACCATTGCTTTATCGACGGCAACAAGCGCATCGGTTTGGCGGCGGCGCTGGTCTTTCTGGACCTGAATGGAGTCACGGTCGGCGATCCCGAAGGCCGGCTTTACCAGTTGGTGATCGACGTCACGTCGGGAAAGGCCCGCAAGCCCGAGATTGCGGCGGTGCTGCGGGAGTTGGCGGGGTAGGAAGGGCGGGTCGGGCTGCGCCCGTCGGTCCCTGCGCGAACAAAAGTAACCGCTACACTCGAAGAGGCTGGATCCTCTTACTTCTTTCCGGCATCGAGGGCCTTCCAGAGAGCCGCTGGGTCGGCATAGCGCGCTACCGAAAGAGCCTCGGCAGACACCGGACCGCAGGCCAGCTCGTACCAGCAGTCGGATCAGATAGTTGGTGTCGAGCAGAATCACTCGCGACCCCAGTCGTCGCGGCCGGCGGCCACTTCGGTCAGGTAGGCCGCCGCCTTCTCGGCAGCCAGGCCCCCCTTCTCGTGAAAGGCCTCGAGGGCCTGCAGGGCGGTGCTCTCGTAGGGCTGACTCTCGGCTAGGGCCAAGGCGCGGCGGATCACCTCGGCCTGCGACACGTTCCAGCGGCGGGCGAGTAAGTGCAAGCGGCGAACGGCCGGCTCATCGAGCGAAAACGTTGTGCGATGTAGTGATGATGTCATACCATCACTTTATGCCATCACTTTTCTAAAGCCAAGATTTGGGCGGGATGGCCCAGGACGAGGCGCCTTGCGCACGGCTTCAGCCTGGGCCCCTGCGCGGGTTCCGTTTTTGTCGCTGCGCGCCAAAGAACCCGGCTGCGCCGGCCGCTCTGGGGCCTCCCGGGGGGGGTGCAGTTGGAAGACAGTCGGTTCATGACAGTGAGAAAGGCTGCGTTGGTACTTGAACGTTCTCTTGCAGCAGTCAATCCTGGAGTCATGAGTTCAGCAAGAAATCCATATGGCTGGTATGAGCAACTTCTGACGCCTCGATTGCAGAGCTTGTTTGACGAGCTCAAAGAGGCCGCTCCCATCTACCTCAAGACCAAGCCCGACGAGCCTGCACTAAAAGAGTTCTTGCTCCACCATTTGCGACCTCTCGTTCGGGCCTCACTCGAGGAGATTTCGCCGGAACAAAGTATCGAACTTGTCAGTCGGCTGATTCGTGAACTGGCCAAAGCTGAACCAGACCTTGCGACAGAAGTTCCTAGTCTAGAACTGATTAGAGGTCTGTTTGACCCAGCAAGTACGGCTCAATCTCAAGCGCAGCAACGCGCGGATTCTGATTTGCCACGGACTGGGCTCTCCAGTTCAGAACTGTTCACCGGACGCGAGAGACACCTAAACCTTCTTGACGAACTTCGTCGAGAAATTCGGACTGCAGACTCCGTCGACATTGTTGTTTCGTTCTTTCGTTGGAGCGGTCTGCGGTTGTTGGAAGAGGATCTACGTACGGCTAGAAGCCGCGGTGTCCGTGTTCGCGCAATATCAACAGTCTACCTAGGCGCAACCGAAGCTCATGCCATCGAGGCCCTGCGCAGTTGGGGGGCTGAAGTCTACCTATCCTACAACTCGCACCAAGGTCGCCTACACGCCAAGGCGTGGATATTCCATCGACCTCGCAACTTGGGTACCGCCTTCATCGGTTCCAGCAACTTAAGCAAGGATGCACTCACGGACGGCCTCGAGTGGAACGTAAAGGCAACACAACGAGAGTCCCCAATTCTCTTCACCCGAACCGCTGACAGCTTTGAGGCTATAGCCGCCGATCCTGAGTTTGAGCGCTACTTGGAAGGAGATCTAGAACGGCTTCAGGAGGCACTACGAGCCGCCAAGGTACCCTCTGGGTCAATTCGTATTTCCGATCTGCCTCAAGAGTTGCGGCTCCGAGTGCAGGAACACTTGGCAAAGGGTACAGCGGTAAGCACGACGAACTGGGTAGCTTCTCGACTTAGGCCGCATCCATTTCAGGAGGAAGTGCTGGACCGACTTGTAGGGGAGAGGGAGATCCGCCAACGCTTCCGAAACTTAGTAGTTCTTCCTACCGGTACCGGAAAGACCGTGGTCGCGGCGTTGGACTACGCCAGACAAATTAGTGATGGCGTGCGACCAACCCTGCTCTTCGTTGCCCATCGAGAAGAGCTTCTTGCGCAAGCGCAGCGGACTTTTGCAAACGTGCTTCAAGATCCAAACTTCGGTGAGATTTGGAAAGCAAGCCAAACCCCGACTCGGTGGTTGCATGTCTTTGCGAGCGTGGCGACAATCCATTCCCGACGCGACGAAGTGCGACAGCGTTGGCCTGGAGGTACGTACTTCCAGGTTGTCATACTCGACGAGGCCCATCGTGCCGCCGCCGATTCCTACCGGATGGTCGTTGACTTCTTCCACCCAAAAATTCTCTTGGGGTTAACCGCAACACCAGAGCGAATGGATGGTCAACAAATTGTCTCTGACTTCGACAACCACTTTGCGGCGGAGGTACGTCTAGGGGAGGCAATTGCCCGACAGCGCTTGGTCCCGTTTCACTACTTTGGAGTCGCACAGGGTATGCCAGATCTATCGAATGTAGGCTGGGAACGGGGACGTTATGTACCATATGAGCTGGAAAGCAAACTCAGTTCGGTGATGTTTGCCGAAGCAGTTAATGCTGCCATGGGGCGAGTGATCGCTGCCCCCGAACAAATGCGCGCCTTGGGTTTCTGTTCCAGCATTCATCAGGCCCAGTTTCTTTGTGCTTGGTTCCTGAAGCACGGACTTTCGGCAATCTGGGTAAGCGGCGAATCGAGCTCAGATGAACGCCAACACGCGATCAGCAACCTGGAGTCGGGTGAACTTAACATTGTCTTCACTGTCGACTTGTTCAATGAGGGGGTGGATATCCCAAGTGTCGACACCGTCCTGTTCTTGAGACCGACGGAAAGCCTCACGATCTTCCTTCAGCAACTCGGCCGAGGGCTCAGGTTGGCCCCGGGGAAGAACCTGCTAACAGTCTTGGACTTTGTGGGTCAGGCAAACAAACAATACGACTTTGGGCACAAGTTCCAAGCGATGCTTGGCGTTGGAAAGACCGACGTGAAGCGTGAGATCGAGAACTCGTTCCCTTCGCTTCCTCCGGGATGCGCCATCATCTTGGAGCGCCAGGCAGAGAAACAGATTCTGGCACACCTTGCCGCACAGATACCCAGTCAGCGAAAGAAGCTCCTCGAGGCCGTGGCTGAGAATATTGAGTTGAGTTTCCAGGACTTTCTTGCCAAGACAGGTTGGTCAGCGGAATACCTTGTTGAGAAAGGTGGTCTTTGGTACCAACTGCGAGAAGAGGTCAAGCATTCCGAACTACATCTGGATCCTCGAGAAACTGCGCTGAAGGATTGGGTCTACTCAGTCATACTTGCAACCGATAGTCCGGACTTGCTTCGACTGCAGATGGACGCATTGGAAACGAAGAAACCCGAGAGTCCGGCTTTTTCGTTGATCACGCAGCAGTTGGGTCGGTTCGCAACTTCGCCAGCGTGGGAAACTGACCAAAGCTGCTGGAATTGGTTGGTCACCTCAGAGGTACGTAGGCTGGAAGTGCTCGACTGGCTTCGCTGGCGTGAAAACCAGCTTGACTTGAGGGGACTGTCAATCTTTGGAAGCCAACTGCGGCAATTCTGTTCATACGACTTCAAGACGATCGCCTGGGGTCAAGGACGAGCTAACTGGGGCGCAAGCGACGTTTCCCAGTCCGGGGTGCTTCGCATTTCGGGCGCAGATGATCGAACACTCTATTGGAATCTTATGGTCACGGTTCGGAAGTCTGAGTCAGAATACAGTCGCGAGACTTTGTATCGAGACTGGGCACTCTCTCAGGAAGTATTTCATTGGGAATCGCCTAACAACTGGGTGCAGTCTGCCAGAAATGGAAAACGGTTCCTTCAAGAGATAGCCTCGGGTACGCCGGTATTTCTCTTTGTTCGTGAGTCAAAGAGGGACAAGTTCGGTCGAACGATGCCTTACTTGCTCATGGGTTCGGTCCGCCTAATGGGTGATTCTGTTCAAGGAGAACGGCCCATCGCGATGAAGTTCAGGCTTTCAAGTCCCCTTCCAATAGCTCATTTTCGACGTCTGTGCCAAGAAGCAGTTAGCTAGCTCAAGGGGGGCCTCCCCCCGTCGTCTGGCCTTCGGCCACCGGCGTGCCGTAGCCCGCCTGACGCCGGTTGCGGGACGTCCACCGGACGTCCCGCTCACCCCCGCCGCCGGAACCCCCAGAGCCCCGCGCAGCGGAGAAGGGATAGGCGACGCCGACCTGCGGTCGCCTTACGCCTTGGGGAAGGCTTTCCCCCAAGCAAACTTCGATAAACTAAGTCTCTTGAACTAAGTTCAAGGAGTTCTTATGACTGCCATCAACATTCACGAGGCCAAGACGCATCTGTCGCGGCTGGTCGACAAGGCCGTTGAGGGAGAGCCGCTGGTCGTGGTGCAGTCGCTGGCCCAAGCCGCAAGTCCGCCGCGGCGCCGGGGCTTTTTGCCCGACCTGGTGGTGCCCGATAACTTTGACACCTGGGCGGCCGACGAGGTGGCCGGCTTGTTCGAGGGTCGTCGGTGACCACGCCATGGCAGTGGTTTCGCTTCAGCCGCGGGTAAGCAGCACGCTGGTGTCGGCACAGTATTGGTCACTTGACCCTTGCCAAGGCAACCCGGCCCGGTTTGACGGCCAAGAGAGTCA
>Ga0209084_1000456_pt1 | contig 38617 bp, 28 predicted proteins | sample C_130820_MF_Meta_FD_187309 | JGI IMG/M metagenome (GOLD analysis project Ga0209084, IMG submission 187309) | Freshwater microbial communities from Lake Croche, Canada to study carbon cycling - C_130820_MF_MetaG (SPAdes) (version 2) | ecosystem: Environmental > Aquatic > Freshwater > Lake... | reverse complement strand
TTTGTAATGATTCCAGTTTACCGATAGAAAATCTTTAAGAGGGTAATTTGAAAATGTCCAGTCTATCAGGGCAATCAGCGGCAAAAAAATAGTTACCAATATGCGAAATATCATAATTTTTCCTATTAAAAAGAATTGTACAAACCAACTAAATTTGCCAAAAGAAAAGTGCCATTTAGTACGATTAAGGGCATATCACGATTTTTGATGCCAACTAATAACCATGATACAGAACCGACAATAAATAAACAATAGCCCAAGAATACAATTTTAGTTGCAACCATAAAAGCACCGATAATGCTTGCAAGAGTACCGATCCAAGAAAAGAATTTTATCATATTGTCATTGAGTGATATTTGTTAGGGGCTAAGCCTAATTGTAACATAATCATGCACCAATTTGCGCCGTGTCCACAATTTTTTTCTGAAATACCGAATAGGTTAAAATCGGCCTGATGCGCCAATTCATGCGGCAAAATAACCAAACGCATATTTGCGTCATGTTTAGCAAAAAATTTTGCTGCTAGGTGAATGCGATTTTCTTCCTGATAGGATTTTCCAGCGGTACGGGTTAACCGATTGCAAAGCACAATTTTCGGCGGGTTATAACGCACCAAGCGAGTGTGAATCTCGCAGAGTGTATCCCAAACCGCGTTTGTCTGAGAATCTACGATATGCTGAAGTGTTTTGCTCATGCGGTAATTATAAATCAGGGTTTCAGAAAAAGCGCACAAATAGTTGCGAAATGCGATTGATTTTAACTATTGACCCGATAGCGAAAATCAATTGCATTTCGCAACAATAGTTGGTGACAGGGGCCAAAATTATATGATATAATTTTGGCGCGCCCAGCGCCAACTATAGTTGCGATTTTGGCGCCTCCAATTGCAACTTTTGTTGCAATTGGAACAATAGGGGTAAACCCCTATTGTGCTTACGCAGGCTTGCTGTTAGCCAATGCAGCAAAGATTTTCACCAATGCAGTCTTATTCGCCTTAGTCAGCGATTCAGTCTCCGATTCGGTGAGATTCAGTACCGCACCGATAGCGTCAGCGTGAACATCTTTTTTCACGGGTTTTTCGCCCGTTTTGCTGATGTAGGTTTTAGGGATGTAAACTTTTTCGCGTGAGAGTTTAGCTACCACAGAGCGAACCGATTTACCCAAGCTTTCCGCGATAGCGTCAACAGTGATTCCCGCTTTGTAGTCAGCGACCATCGAAGCCGTTTGTTCGGCGGTGTAGTTTACAGCTTTGTCAGCTTTAACGACATTGGTAGTTTTGCCGTTGAAGGTGGTTGCAGAGTAGATCATAAAATTTCCTTTAAGGTTAGGGATGGGAGAAATATTGTTTAAGAGCCGCATGGTATTCTACCATAGAACCGAAACGAATTTCATGTCGCGCACAAAATTCTGCGAATTCTTTTGTTTGTTTGGTAGTGTATGCCATGCCTAGATTATAGCGATAAACAATCAAACAATCAACAACAAAAATTGCGAAATGTATAAGGGTTTGCCCTAGTATAAATCGCAACAATAGTTGGTGGCGGGGGCCAAAATTGTATGATATAATTTTGGCGCCTCCAACTTTAGTTGGAGGCCTAGCTTAGTGGATAACAGGTGCCGCTGTGCGAATAACCACAATCTTTGCAGCATAGTCAACCAATGCGCCGCGAGGGTTAGGGATAGCATCTTCTTCTGCCATGCATATGCATGGAAAATAGTGCCGCATGATGTAATCGCAGGCATCATTGATAACCCATGCGCGAGTGTATGCAGGGCTGGGCAAAGGCTCAAGCCCCAATTCATTGAATGTAAGTATCACAGCGGAACAATCCTAAAGTTAGAGAGTGAAAAGAAAAGATCGGCGGGCAAGTGTTCAGCATCTCTGATGCTACAATAAGGGCCATCTTCGCCAAGCCTAAAGTCTAGGCCGATATGCCAGTCGGTGTAGGCTTTCAGCCATGATGAATAGCTGCGACCATATGCGGGGTAAAGGATTTCCATTACAGAATGTCTCCATCGATGCGTTGTGAAAGAATGATAACAAGCATAGGCAAGCCGCCTACGATTACCGAAAGAATGATGCCTAAATATTCCATGATGTATCCTTGTTAGATGAACATATTGTAACACAAAAAATCGCAAGTAAAGTTGCGATTTTCATTAGATTGTATGCTATACTGGGAGGGGGGGTACCCTACCGACTAGGGCGGTTATCGGACTAGTTTTTATACAATGTCACACAGGCCCCACCGCATGCGGTATTTTTAGCTAAACTGTTAAAACTTTTTTCGGTGCTAGACCCCATACAAAAACACACACTTGCACACACACTGCCACAAGTGTTATAATCGCTACAAAGGAAAAATTTACCCATGTCAAAAAACCTACCTGCTGTTACCCCTGCTGAAGTGCTGGATATATCACCAGAAGCACTGGAAATTGCCAATTGCTACCTGCAAGACCAAGACGCAGCATCGGTGGCCGAAACACTACAAATTCCTCAAACACTGGTAACCAGCACACTCCAACGCAAGGACGTAAAAGCTTATATTGACCAAGTTTTCTTTGATGTTGGATTCAACAATCGTTTTAAAATGCGTGCTGCAATGGATGCGCTTATTAAGAAAAAGTTTCAAGAACTAGAAGAAGCCGATGTGGGTTCCAGTAAAGATATCTTAGAAATCCTAGCGCTGTCACATAAAATGACCATGGAACAAATGGCACGTCAAATTGAACTTGAAAAGCTGCAGTCGTCTAAGGTGGTATCACAAACCAACATTCAAATCAATGATGCCAGTGACGGAACCAAATACGGAAATTTAATTCAACAACTTGTTAAAATGGATGAAAAAAAGTGATTGTAGTACTATTTGTGTTTTTAATCTGGTGTGTGGTTAGCTTATTATGACTGATACTGAAAATTGGACAACAACTAATGTAGAAGATTTGTGGTTATTTGACAAACTAATCTTATCACGTCGACTAGGTTACTGTTGCGGACCCGCTGGAGTCTCAGTGCCACATGCCGGTGTTTACATTGTGCGACCAGTTACTAACTTAGCCGGCATGGGCCGAGGTGCTAGTTTTCAGTACCTAGGTCCAAACACCCAACTTGAACCTGGGTACTTTTGGTGTGAAGTGTTTTGTGGCCAACATTTAAGTGTTGACTATGAGTATGGTGAGCCTGTGCTAAGTGTAGAAGGTTTTCGCGATCATAACGCACAACTATGGCGTTGGAGTCGTTGGCAAGCTACTACTGAGAGACACCCAATACCGTTTCCAGAACTAGCCAAGTTCCCCAAACTTAATATAGAGTTTATTTCAGGACATGCTATTGAGGTACACCTACGTCACAATCCAAACTTCGAGTATAACAACGCTGTGGCCATACCTGTGTGGGATGATGAGGTTGTAGATACCGCTCGAGATTTTGTTTCTAGTCCATGTTATAGAAGAAAAGGATTTTATGTTAGCAATTAGTAGACCAGATATTGATTGTGAGTCTATTACGGAATTTGATGCATCACGTAGATTTATTAAACTGCCAATTGTTAACTATCTTAAACTACTACCAGCTGTTGACCCAGTTACCCGAGCTATGTCAACTGCGTGGGATCAAATCAACGCCCCGCAAATTGCGCTAATTAATGCAGTTAATAATCCTAGTTATAGATTTGTATGTGCTGCGTTTGCGCGGCGTCTAGGCAAAACTTACATAGCTAATGTTATTGGGCAGTTAGTAATGTTGGTACCCGGTTGTAACATTCTTATAATTTCACCTAACTATAATCTTAGTTCAATATCTTTTGAACTACAACGTCACCTTATTAGATCGTTTGATCTAGAAATGGAACGTGACAATGTCAAAGATCGTGTCTTAGAACTAAAAAATGGTTCGACTATTCGCCTTGGTTCGTTGTCAACAGTTGATTCAACTGTGGGTCGATCGTATGACTTAATCATCTTTGATGAGGCTGCATTGGGCGATGGCGAAGCAGCATTTAATGTTGCACTGCGTCCTACGCTGGACAGACCGGGAAGCAAAGCAATATTTATCTCAACACCTCGTGGTCGTGCCAACTGGTTTAGTCGATTCTTTGACCGCGGATTCTTGCCGGAATTTCCAGAGTGGGTATCACTTACTGCTGACTATACTGAAAATCCGCGTATGTCAGAGCGTGATGTGTCGGAAGCACGTTCGATTATGAGTAAAGCAGAGTTTGAGCAAGAATACATGGCTTCGTTTAGTGTATTTGAGGGTCAGATCTTTCAGCTGGATTCAGCATTAATACTAGATTATGTGGCCAGGGACGGCGATGAAGTAATTGCTGGGCTTGATCCTGGTTACAAAGACCCAACAGCGTTTGCTGTTATTGTTTATAGTCCACAAGACGAAACTTATCATATTGTAGATGAGTATCAAGAGTCACAAGCCACAACTGCGGGTCATGTTGACAGATTACGTGAACTAATTGACAAGTGGCAAAATGAAACTATATTTATTGACTCCGCTGCTGCACAATTTGCAGCTGACCTTGCCTATACCTACGATATTGCAACTATAAAAGCCAAAAAGTCTGTGCTAGACGGAATTGCACTAGTACAAACACTTGTAGAACAAAATCGTATTCGTGTTTCGCCACACTGCGAGCACACACTATTTATGTTTGACCAGTATCGTTGGGATAGCCGCGAATCACTTACTACGGAAAAACCCGAGCACGGTATGGCATCCCATATGGCTGATGCAGTGCGTTATGCTATTTATAGTTTTACAATAGGCGGTTGATCTTTGTTTTTAGAATAGATTATAACACTAATCAAATCAATAAACAAGTATAAATTTTCTAGGGTGACTAGCTTAGAAAATTTAATACTTGACATCTTCATGCTTGTGTGATACAATAGGGGGAATTAACAAACACGTGCAAAGAAAATGGCGAAAAATACCGGTAATAACCGCATACCAGTTAAATGGGTCCGAGACAAGGCTAAAGCAGCTTATGACAAAAAGGACTTTTGCTTTATTTGTAACACAAAAGAAGACCTAGAGTTACATCATTTTAACTCAATAACAATCCTGCTGGAAAATTGGGCTGCTGCAAAAAAGTATGATATTTCAACCGATGACGGAATATTAGCTGTACGCGACGAGTTTATAGCAGAGCACCATAACGAACTCTACGAGCAAGTTAGAACGCTTTGTAACAAACACCACGTTGCCCTACACCGAGTATTCGGAAAAGCTCCTCCAAGTAATTCAGCTGTGCGTCAAGAACGCTGGGTTGGTATTCAGCAGGATAAATTCACTGGAAAAGAAACAAATACTAAGACTGCAGTTGTTGGCTCGTTCTTTAGCGCATTTACGTAAGGAATAAGATGGCTTGGTATAATACCGCAACTCAGTGGATTCGTGAAAAACTGAATCCCGCACAAGAAATAATTATTCGTCAGGAAGGCATCGTTGTTGGCAGCGATGCTCCTGCAAATTACAGAACCTCATTTAAAAAACTAGAGAGTGTAAACCGCGGTACAAATATGATTGTATCAGGCTGTTCTAGTTTAGACTTTGATATAAAAGATAAGATTTCCAGTGACATTATGTCCGGCATGCGCCAAAAGACATTAGCTAATCTATTAAATTTTAGACCAAATCCATATCAAAGCGCCCAAGATTTTAGAACTAACATTTTCTTAGATTTTATACTAGAAGGTAATATATTTATTTACTTTGATGGTGCATTTATGTATCATTTACCTTCTTCAAGCGTACAAATATTACCTGATGCAACAACATACATCAAAGGTTATAAGTATAATAATATGCAGGAGTTTAAACCTTCTGAAATTATTCATATTCGTGATGCTTGTAGTAGTTCAATCTACCGTGGTAGTTCAAGACTTCTCTCTGCTAATAGATCAATTGAAATCTTATATAAGATGCACTCATTTCAAGAAACTTTCTTTGAAAACGGTGCTATACCAGGAATGGTTCTTACAACAGATAATACTCTAAGCCAGGTAGCAAAACAAAAAACAATTCAAAACTGGATCGCTAGCTATAGCCCAAAAAATGGTGCTCGCAAGCCTATGATTCTTGATTCAGGATTAAAACCAAGTAGTGCATTTGATATTAGTTTTCAAGATATGGATTTTGATAACTCAATTAAGTCGCACGATGTTAAAATATTAAAAGCACTAGGTGTACCAAGTATTTTATTAGATGGTGGTAATAACGCAAATATTTCTCCAAATATGCGTTTGTTCTACCTAGAAACAATTATGCCTATTATTCGTAAATATACTTCAGCAATGGAAAGATATTTTGGATACGACATTGATGCTATTACTAGTAACGTATCAGCTTTACAGCCAGAGTTAAAAGATATAGCGGCTTATAACGTAAGTCTAGTTAACGGTGGTATTATTACTCCAAACGAAGCTAGAATCGAATTACGTTATGATACAAAACCTGGTAATGACGATCTACGTATACCGGCTAATATTGCGGGCTCAGCTGGTAATCCAGCATTAGGTGGTGCCCCTAAAAAACCTGAGGTACCTAAACCTTAATTGAAGGAGCATGATGAAAGATAAAGTATTATTTATTGATAGTACTTTTACTAAACAGCTTCCCAGTGGTGGAGAACCATCTGATTCAGTATACATCGAAGGTTACGCAAGTACTAACGAAGTAGACCGAGCCAATGATGTAGTACCTACCAGCGTATGGGAAAAAGGAATCCAAAACTACTTAAAGAACCCAATTATTTTAGCCCAGCACGATTATGATGACCCAATCGGCCGCATGGTAGAATACAAAATTGATTCTAAAGGTCTATGGATTAAAGCACGAATCTCTGCTGCGGCTGAGATTTTTAATTTGGTAAAAGATGAAGTAGTAACCGCATTTAGTGTTGGATTCAGAATTAATGATGCTGAATATAATGCTGCAACAGAGTTATTTGTTGTTAAAGATTTAGAATTGATAGAAATATCAGTAGTTTCAATCCCCTGCAATCAAAATACTCTTTTTAGTTTGTCTAAAGCATTTTCAGATGCTGATGAGTACAACAATTTTAAATCGCAATTTGCACCCAAAAGCGAGTCAGCTAAAGGGCTAGAATCCTCTACGGACGCAGATAGCATATCACAGAAGGAAGTCGAAATGACACAAGACGAAATTAAACAAATGGTAGCAGAAGCTACCGCTAAAGCATTAGCTGAACAAGCTACTGCTAAAGCCCTTGCAGATGCTCAAGAAGCTGACGTGCAAGCCCGCATTAAGGCAGCAGTAGCAGCAGTTACTCCTACCGAAACTGGTGCAGAAAAACTACTTGCTGAAGTTGAAAAGCGTTTTGCTGAACAAGCAGAATCAACAAAATCAGTTCTAAGCGGTCTAGAAGCTGCCTTAGCTGACAAAGCTAAAGAAATCGAAGCTATCCAAAAGTCAAAAATGACTTTTGCAGATAACAAGCAAGATCAAGGTCCTACGTACGAAGAAAAAGAAAAAGCATATATTCTTTCTAATATTATGCGTAAATCTATCGGCGATACAAAATTCGGCAAACAACTTGTTGAAAAATATGGCCAACACTTGCCAAGTGCTACATGGGAACTTGAAGTTTCCTTGAACATGGAACAAGAAATTCGTCGTAAGTTGATTGTTGCTCCATTGTTCCGCACAATTGCAATGCAAACCAACGTGATGAAAATCCCATTGAATCCTGAAGCAGGTCTAGCAACTTGGGCAGCCCAAGACGGTAGCGACTTTGGCGGTTCAGGCAGTGCTGGTAGTACAACTTCTACAAGCGGCGCAACTCCAGGCTCTGGCTCACCACATGCATTAAAAGAAATTACTCTAAGCTCATACAAAGTAGCTACAAAAGAGTACATGAACTACGAAGAAGAAGAAGATAGCCTAGTGGTTCTTCTACCTATCATTCGTGATGCAATGGTTCGTCGTATCGCTCGTGCACTTGATCGTGCATATTTACTAGGTCAAAATTCATCTTCTGATCCTATCAAAGGTCTTGCAGCATATTCTACTAGTAGCACAGCTCCTCTAGTTGGTGCAGTTGCTACAGCAGTTACTGTTGCTAAACTACGTGGTCTACGTGCTAATTTAGGTTCACTAGGTCTTGACCCAGCTGATGTAACATACGTCGTTAATTCTGATGTATACTACAACCTATTAGATGATAGCACATTCCAAACAATGAACCAAGTTGGTCCACAAGCTACATTGCTTACTGGTCAAATCGGTCAAATTGGTAATAGCCCTGTGTTAGTATCTGGTGAATTACCAGCTAGCACAACCAATGCAGGCACTTCTTCTATTGCTAACATTGGCGCTATGGCTATTTATACAGGTAACTTTGTGGTTGGTAACCAACGTGGTCTACGTATGGATACCCAAGAGTTAGTGGAAACACAACGTCGCGTTATGGTTGCTAGCCTACGTACTGGTTTTGCGCAATTAAGCACAAATCTTGGTAGTGGTGTAGCTTGCCTACGTTTCACAACCTAATTTTAGGTTTAAAGATGGGACTTCGGTCCCGTCTTTTATATGCTTTGCGTGCAAGGTATGTAAAAGATAAAGGGAATAAATATGGGATTACCATTAGTTACTAAAGCAGAATATAAGACCTATCAAGGCATCTCTAGTACTACTAGTGATGCTGCTCTTGAAATCTTAATACCAAAAATCAGTGAATTAGTTAAATCTATTTGCCGTAGAAGTTTTGTAGATTATGTAGATGATGCAAAAGTAGAGTATAGCGATGGCGGTATTAGTAGTATTGAATTAGCAGAAACTCCTGTAATTGCAGTAAGTAGTTTAGAATATTCTACAGATTATGGTAAAACGTATTCTACACTTGAAGAATTTACACATTATGTGTGGGCAAGAAATCAAGATAATCTTCGTCCTTTATTAATGAACACTCGTCCCTTAGAAGTATATAGCGGGTCACCTTATGGAAATACTAATTACGGTTATCTACCTTATGGAACTGTTACGAACCCAATATTTCCCGTTGCAATTAATGGTTACAGAGTTACTTATAATGCTGGATATGAAACATTACCAGAAGATTTAAAATTAGCTATTTTTGATATAATTCAATATTATATGCGTAATGATTCAGCTATACACTCAACTAAAGCTATTAGCCCAAATACTATGCAGATTGAGTATGTTAGCAATACCAATTTTCCTGCACACATTAAACGCGTACTAGACTTATACACTTCGAGTTATAATTAATTATGGATGTTGCTCAATTTCTAGATTTTATGCTAGGTTCCAATTTAGCAGTATCAAAAGGGTCATTACCTGAAGTTAGAACAAAATTATTAGATGCAGCACAAAAAGATTTACGTTCTGTAATTGAAGATACTTTACCAGTCATATATTTGGTAAAAGCTAAAGATATTGTAAATAATCTTGTTGTTGCTTTGGCTCAAATGGAAGAAGCTAAATTACTTACTTTTATATCTTCAATAGATGATCCAATAGAAGGTAGGTTATACTCAACTGATGATGCTTTTTACGAAGCTTTATTTGTTATACAAGAAGAATTAACAGCAGAAATAAATATAACAGCTCAAAAAGTAGTTGAGGGTATACGCGCAGATATTAAAAAAAGTATTACTACTAAAAGTCTAAGTAGTAATATAGAAAAAATAAATACAGCCTTAACAAGTGCATCTAATGCCTATGCTGTAACTTTATCTATAGGTACTTCAAAGGATACCAATCAAATAACTGAAATTTTACGTACACAAGTTATAAATGCTGGAACAAATCTAAGAAGTTATTTGAATTCTAATACTCCAGCTGTTTTTACTGATGCACCTGAAATTTTATCATCATATGATCCAAGTAATGAAATACTTATAATAGGAAGTACATTTGCTGGATTAAAAGAAAAAGTTAATAAAATAGCAACCCCTATTGTATTAAAATGGTTAAAAAGCCACGGATTAAATACAACTACTCAATTAACAGTTGGTAGATTTACTGATGCAGGACATGTTGCTGTAGTTTCACAAGAATCTGGTGTAAAAGAAATAGTAGGCATAAATACTCCATTAAGTCAAATGACTTTAGCGTATGCAAGTCAGCAAGCTAAATCTAATATTATAATGGATACATTTATATTAGATTCAACGCATATTGATTCTGCATTATCTATAAAAAAAGATACATCAACAGTTAAGAATTTATTATCTTTAAATTTTTCATTTGTAGTTTCGCAAGAATCTACATTTAATCAGGTTACTTTACGAACAGCAGAAAATGCTGCAATGAATAAGGTAATTCAAAATGTCTTTAATATTACTAGAGAAAAATTAAAAGAAAATTTCTTAAAAAGAATTGTATCAGGCAAAGGATTAGATTACTTAGTATCTGCGCTTAGGTTTTCACCTACATTAAAAGAATCTATAACATTACAAGTTCTAGCTGCATTAAAAGGCGAAAAAGACACAAAAGTTTTAGCCTTAGGAACTGCAAAACAAAAAGGCAAATCTTCTGGATTAAGTAGCGTAAAACAAGATGTACAAAAAGCTATTAAAAAAATAGCTAATCCAACTAGCTCAAATAAACCAGCTAGTAAGAGATCTAAAAACAAACCTAAAACAGACTCTTTACTAGATTTACAAACACTTATTAATACCCATTTGCAAAATGTAATTTCTGCGAACATGGGAGATGGTACAGCTAGAAATGTCCTAAACTACAGAACCGGACGCTTTGCTGCGTCAGCTGCTGTAACTAGAATGAGCAAAAGCAGAGAAGGTATGATAACGGCCTTTTATGAATACATGAAAAACCCTTATCAAACATTTGAACCGGGGTATCGTCAAGGTAGCCCAAAAACCCGAGACCCTAAATTGTTAATTGCCGCTTCAATACGTGAAATTGCAGCAACAAAGGTAGGCAATAAATTAAGGGCAGTATCAACATGAGTAAACGTACTTCGATATTAAAAGCCTTAACAGAAAAGTTCAAGCTTATTGACGGCAACGCACCTTATAGTGTAAACATTTTTAATAATGCTTATCCCATTATAAAATTCTGGGATGAAGTTAACGACTTTCCTTGCGTATACGGCTCCACAGGTTCAGAAACCCGTGACTATTTACCAGGCAATTTTACTTGGGCATACTTAGGCATAAGTTTAAAAGTATATTGCCGAGGCGAAGAAGCTCAACAACAGCTAGAATTATTACTAGAAGATATAGAAACAGTAATTAATGCTAATCGAGTGTTAGTGTATGATACTGTGAATAACCACGAAACTACTGAAATTTTAGTAGCTTCAATAACAACTGATGAAGGGCTTTTGCGCCCATATGCTGTCGGCGAAATAAACCTTCAGGTCAGATATCAGCTGATGTAACCCGTATCAAGAGTACGACCACAGATAAATATCTAGTCTAGTACTGCGATACTAAACAAAAAGGAAACAAAATGGCATTAAATTTAGTACGTAATAGTAGAGTATTCTTTACTACAAACGTTAACTCATCAACCGGGGCAGCTCTTACTACCGGTTTTACCGCTGCAAATACTCAAGAAATTCAAGTTCTTGATGGATTTACGTTCTCACAAAATACAAATGCTGATGTTATCACGATTTCTGAGGCCGGTGTGGCTCCTGTTCGTGGACAACGTTCGTTCAATACAAGCTTAGCACCTGTTGATTTTTCATTCTCAACTTATGTACGTCCTTACAATGCTTCAACAGCAATTACTGCTGAAGAATCTGTGTTGTGGAACGCAATGTTTGGTGCTGTAGACTACAACGCCTCTACTAGTACATTAACTCTTGCTGGCTCACCTACTTATGCTTATACATTTACTAATGCTACTGGCGTTGGTGCATTAACAATTACCCTAACTTCTGGTACTTTAACTACTGGTACTAGTGTTGGTGATGTTGTTACAATTGGTGGATTCACAGCAGCAACAGGTGGAGCATTAACTTCATTTAATGCTCCTGCACAAATTATAAGTTATAAAGTTGGTGGCAGTTCTGTTACTAGTGGTGCAGTTCCTGCAACTGGTTTAACAGAATTAGTATTAAACTATGTTAATCCTACTACAACAGCTACTACTGGTTTTACAAATACTACTCCAAAAATCTATCGTGGAGCATGGGCACCTATTGCTGCTACTCAGGCAATCGCTACTGCAGCTGGTTCTAACTTAAATCAATTGTTAAAGTTTGCTATGTTCTTTGCTGTTGACAATGTTGTTTACCAAGTTGACAATTGCGCTATGAATCAAGTTATGATCGACTTTGGACTAGATGCTATTGCTACTCTTGCATGGACAGGCCAAGCAACAGCACTAACACAATCTGCTGTTGCACTATCAACAATTACAGCTACTGCTGGTACTAGCTATACAGCTAAAAATACTTCAGCACCATTTATTACTAATAAATTGAGTACTGTTGCTTTCCAAACACTTAATGCTCTTGGAAGTGCAGCAGCTACTACATACACAATGGCACTAACTGGTGGTTCAATCACAATTAACAATAATATTAATTATATTACTCCAGCTAACCTTGGTGTTGTTAATGTTCCAGCTGTTTACTACACAGGTACACGCTCAATTACTGGTACTATGAATGCCTACTTAAAAACAGGTAGTGGTGTTGGTGGTACAGGTCAATTGCTTGCAGATATGTTAGCAGCTAGTTCAAGTTCTGTGGAACCAATGGCATCTGTTTCATTAGCAATCGGTGGATCTAGCAACTCAAATCGTGTTGTACTAGACATGCCAACAGTTACGTTTACTGTGCCAACAGTTGATGTTCAAGCAGTTGTTTCAACAGCTATTAACTTTACAGCTGAAGGTTCTACACCGTCAACTACTGCAAATGGTAATACATTTGCGCTTGACAAAACCAATGATATTACAGTTCGTTACTACGCAGCTTAAATGTTTCTTGGTAGGGGGTTGATCTCCCCTACCTCTTTTTCTCGTTTCTTATAATAAAAGGATAATTTTTCCATGGCAACTCAAAATGCTGCACTTAGCCTAAAGTCACTCTTAGTACCGTCAAAAACGGTTGAAGTAGACTACCCAGGTTTAAACGGCTTTAAAATTAACGTAGTATTTCTTTCCCGTGAAACCTTAGTAGGTATTCGCAAAAAAGCTACAAAAACAACTTTTAAAAATCGTCAACCTGTAGAGGAACTTGATGATAAGTTATTTTTACAACTATATGTTAATGCATGTATTAAAGGATGGTCAGGCTTTAAGCTTTCTTACCTAGAACAGCTAGCTCCAGTAGATTTATCAGGACAAAAACTTGATGATGAACTACCGTACGACCAAGATAACGCATTATTCTTAATGCAGTCGTCAGCAAATTTTGATGCTTTTATTTCAGAAACAGTAACTGAGTTATCAAATTTCACGAAGACCAGTACAGAGAGTTAAATCGTCAGCTAGAATCCTATTTTAGCAACAGCACTGTTAATATGACCAAAGACACATATTTTGAAATGTGTGAAACTTTGGGCACTGAACCAATTGAGGAAGAAATTCCCGTAGAGTTTGAAGACTTTTGCTTAGATGTTCAAGAAGCGCTGGGAATATACTCAAAGCTACGAGACGAATGGGATTATATGGGTGGTAACTATATAGGCAAAACATATAATGGTTTGCTAGATATATTAGAATTACTAGATGTACCGGTCGAAGATCGAAGAACTCAGTATGAGTTAATAGGGATAATTGATAAGCATAGGTCACAAGCCATTGCTAATGCAAAACCTAAAACAAAATGAAGAACCCCAGTAGCTGATGCTACTGGGGTTTTTTTATGGACAAAAAAATTTGACTATTGACAACAAAGCCCATAAGTGTTATAATGGGGGTTACTAATAATAGCGTTTAAAAATTTTGCACGCTAAGCAGGAGAACACATGGCAGAAAATATCAATATTGCAGTTAATGTTAATGATAATGGCACAACAGCACAAGCTACGGCCCAAGCTACAAAATTAGCACAAGCACTACAAAATGCAGCCACAGCAGCTGCAGGTGTACGTGTGCCGGTAGCTACTGCAGCAGCTCGTCAAGGCGTAGCTGCATCTCAACCAAGCATGTTGCCTGCACGTGCAGCTGCTGCTGGGCCCGGTGGAACTGCCAGTGCTACTAATTTATCTCGTGGTATTGGTGGTCAAACAGGTGCAAGTGGTCGTGATTTTGCAGCAGAAGCTCAAGGTTTGGGCGGGCTTGTGCACGTGTATGCAACCTTTGCAGCTAACCTATATGCTGTTTCGGCAGCTTTTGGCGCACTAAGCAAGGCAGCTGATACTGCAAATATTATTCAAGGTTTAGACCAACTAGGTGCTGCAAGTGGTCGTTCGCTTGGTACACTAGCTAAAAATATGGTAAGTGCTACGGATGGGGCAATCTCACTACGTCAAGCAATGACTTCTACTGCACTAGCAACTAGTGGCGGTATGAGCAGTAAAGCTATTTTAGAAATGACTGATGTTGCTAAGAAGGCTTCGCTAGCACTTGGCCGTGATATGTCAGACTCTATGGATCGTTTAACAAAAGGTATTGTAAAGATTCAACCTGAATTGCTAGATGAACTTGGTATTATGACCAGAGTTATCCCTGCTCAACAAACTTATGCTCGTGAGATGGGAAAAAGTGTAGACTCACTAACTGACTTTGAAAAACGCCAAGCATTTATGAATGCGGTACTAAAAGAAGGTTCTGCAAAATTCAAAGATATTGCTATTGCAGCAAATCCATACTCTAAATTAACAGCTAGTTTAGCTGATTTAAGTCAATCAGCTTTAAATGGAATAAATAAAGTATTAGGCCCATTGATGACGTTTTTGTCAGAAAGCCCAACAGGTTTAACTATGGCTGTTGGAACCTTAGCGGGACTATTATTAAAACAGGCAATACCTGCATTAGGGCAATATAAAAAGAGCCTTGAAGATCTTAGACAATTAAATCTTGAAAAAGCAGCAACTAAAAGCGATATTCTAACTGATACTGGTCAATATGACGCAGCCCAAGCCGATAGATCAAAACAAGCATATTTAGACAGAAATAAATATGCTACACAAAGTGCTGAGGTACAAGCACGCCTATTAAAAGAATCCGAAGATATACATGCGGGTGTTTTAGCCCGTAATGAAGCACGTTCAAAAAGCTTTCTTGGACATGAAACAACTAATCAAATGATTATTAACAGGGCGTATGCAGATGCTGCTGCCTCTAATATTAAATCAGATGTTGCCCAAACACAATCAAGATATGGGCTAGTTGCTGCTTGGAAAAGATTAAATGAAGAAATTAATGTATCTAAAACTACCGGTCAATTATTAAAATTTGGCGATGGCGTAGAAGCTATGGCACCTAAAACCAATGCTTTGCAAAATGGATTTATGAGATTAAGTGGTGCCATAATGATACTAGGTACTGCAATAAGCACAATAATTGAAGCATTTGCACCTTGGTTACTACTTATAGGTGTTATAACTGCAGGTATAGGTTTTTTAATGGATCACTTTTCTAAAGCAAAAGAAGAATCTGGAAAAGCCTCTAAAGCTTTTGATAGTGTAAATAGTGCCTTTACAACAATGGGTAATACTTTAGATGCAATTAATCGCAAACCATTTCTAGAACAATTAAATCAAGCAAGTATTCAAGCAAAAGCTACTGCGGTAAATGAATTAGTTGATACTGTTGATGCTTTAGCTAAAGCTACTGCTGAAGCAAATAAAAAAATGGGGTTTTGGGATACCTTATCCGATTGGAGAATGGGTCACGATTTCTTAAAGTTAGTTACTCTAGATTTTAAATTTACTAGTGCCGATAAATTTTATTCTGCTAAAGATTTAACAGAAGGTTTAGAAAAATCTTTAATAGGAACAGCAAGAGCCATAGAAGGCAGCCCTGGAGCAAAAGCTTTTAATGATTCAATTAAAAAGATATTAAATATTAACTATAAAGACGTAAGTCAATTAAAAGAAGCACTTGGTACTGTAGGAGATCAATTACTTATAAAAAATCCATCTTTAATTGCTGCATTAAAAACAGCTAATAAAGCAATAGGTGAAAGTGCAGCAATTGGTCAAACATTAAAAGATACTTGGGATACAACAGCAAAAAGCTGGGATAATATTATAACAAGTTTATCTATTACAGATCCGCTAGGTAAACTAGGGCAAGATGCTTTAATGTCAAGCCTTGCCATGCAAAAAGCTTTTAATGATCCTAAAGCAAGCCTTGCAGAATTAATTTCTTTAACAACAGATTTTAGAAAATTAAGGATGTTAGACCCTAATACTGCTAAAGATTTAATTGAATTTGGTTTTCAAGCTGAAAAAGTTCAGAAAAATATCGGAGATTTAACTGAAAAATTAAATACGCAAAGAGAAGCAGCAGCAAAAGCAGCAGAAAAAGTTAAAGAAGTAACAAAACCACTTCCTAAAGATTTAGCTGTAGGAATTTCTGTACCAGGCGGTATGCCAATGCCTAAAAATGTAGGCATAAGTGTAGATTCTAAAGCAGTATTAGCAGCTAATACCCAAGCAGAAGCTGCTAATAAAGCAGTAGCAAATACAGAAAAACAAATAAAACTAGAACAAGAAAAGTTAAATAATAGTGATTTATTAATAAGAGCTCAAAGCGATATGTTTAAATTTGCAGCAAATGCAATAAGCATATCTATAGCACAAGGAGCAGCTAAAGCTAGTATTGATTTACAAAAAGCACTATTAACAGGTGCTACAGGTCTTGCTAGTATTAATTTAAATGCAGATTTACAAAAGAAAGATATTGATTTACAGGTAAAAGCTTTAGGTGGACAAGTAGCATTAATATCAGCAACAGAAAAATTAGCTTTAGTTACTGAAGAAGCTACTATATCTAGAGAAAGAGAAGCAGCAAATGCAGAAACAGATTCAACAAAAAGAGCTCAATTATTAAGTGGGCTTAATGATAGAAGTAAACAACTTACACTTAATGCTGTAGCACAAGGCCAACCATTACAAAAATTAATGGGTCAAGCACAAGGCAAAAGTGGCGAAGATCCAGGAGTTCAAAAAGCTGCTAGTTTAGCACTACAAGGTGCACTGCAAAGACAGGCGGTAACAGATAAACAAGATTTATTAGTTTTACAAAAAATTTCCATTGAGATTAATCGCCAGGCACAAGCACAAGCTGAAAAAACTAGATTAAAACAAGCTGAAATAGATGTAGACATAAAGATGAATTCACTAGCACAGGCTCAGCTAGATGATTTATTAAAGTATACTTTATTTGCAACTGAACAAGATATTGCTGAAAAAAGTAGATTAGAAAGTGCACAACTTTATAACCAAGAAAAACGCACAGAAGTAGAACTACAAGGAAAAATTAATGCTGCACTAGAAGCGCAAGCTTTTGCAAAGAAACAAAAAGGTGTGACTCCTGAGATTTTAAAATCACGTCAAGAAGAAGTAAATAATGCTCAGGATACTTTACTTAAACAAAAACAAAAATATGGTGTTGACGTAGTAGTACAACAAATAAAAATTGAACAAGAGTTGTTTACTGCCAGAAAAACTCAAAGAGAATTTGAACAACAACAACTTAAAAGACAAACAGATTTAGCTTTTACAAAACGCGATATTGATATTAGTATTGCAGATAATGCTTTGTCAGCTGTTAGTACTATGAAAGCAGCTCTGCCTTCTAGAATAGCGCAACAAGAAGCTCTTAATAAAGTATTAACTGAACAATTACGTATTGAAAAATTTATAGATAATCTTCAAAAGGAAACCTCAAAAACAGTAGAAGATATTAATGATAGATTAACAAAAATAGCAAATACAAAAGGAAAAGGCGAAAACTCATCAGAATTTAAAAAATTACTTGCAGAAGGTAATGCTATAGCAGATAATGCTAGAGCTATACAAGCAGCTGAAGAAAAAAAATCAATTGCATTTATAAAAACTATAGGTGTTATAGGAAAATATACTCAAGAGTTAGAAAAACTTAATGATATTGAACAATTAAATGCAGCTAAACGCGAAACAGCAGCACAAGGAATATCTGGATTAGAAACACTTGGTCGCATAGATCCCGTAACTGCAGCAAAGAAAAAATATCAACTTGCCGAAGAAGCTCGTCAAGCAGCTTTGAGAATATCTACATTAGGTGCAAATACTACTATAGCTGCTGATAAAGCAAAACCAGGTAGCGTAGATGCCGAATCACTTCAAAATGCTAAAGATAAATTAGAACAAGAAACAAACATAAGCAATCAGAAAAAATTTCAAAATGACCTGACATTAGAATTAGTAAGTATTCAAACAGAGTTAAATAGATTACTAGGAGATCAAGCATATATTACTGAAACTGCTAGTAAATTTACGGATAACATGACTACTGCTTTTGGAGATTTAGGCAATGCAATTGGAACCGCCACAGAAGCTTTAGCAAAAATGGCTACAGATACTATTAAATACGAAACAGAAAGAATTAATTTAATAGAGAAACGAAAAATGGCTGAAGGTGATCCCAAAGAACTAGCTAAAATTGATGAAGATATAGCGCGTAATGATTCTAAAAATAGTCAAGATCAGCTTGCTAATACAACAAAACTTATTGGTTCAACTAAAAAGTTTTTTGATCAAAAATCAATGGGTTATAAATTATTAGGCAATCTAGAAAAAGTTTCTGCAATGGTAACTGCGGCTTATCAAGCTAAGGAATTAGCAATGGCAGCAAGCACAGCATTGGCAAAAATTGGAATTGATATACCAGCAATATATGCATCATTTATGGCTCAATTAGGACCATATGGTGCAGCTGCTGCAGGTGCCGCTATGGCTGCTGTAGGTATAAATGCATTAGGTGGAAATGCTACTAAAACTGATATGGTAGACATGACTGGTAAAACTTCAGAAGACCGTCAAAAAACTCAAGGCACTGGCGGTGTATTTGGAGATGAAACAGCCAAAAGCAAAACCATAACAGATTCACTAGAATTACTAGCTAAAAATTCAATAGAAGGTTTAAACTACGATAATGAATTATTAAAAGCTATGAGAAAGGTAGCAGATGCCGTAACAGGTGCTGCAAAATCTATTTATGCTAATTCAGGTATTAGAACCGGAAAAGGTTTTGGTACCGGTGAGTCAGAAAGTTCTAATGCTAATTTTGGTTTAGGAAAAGCAGGTGGTGCAGCAGCAGGTGCTGCAATTGGTTTTCTAGTTGCAGGGCCTTTAGGTGCTGGTATAGGTAGTATGTTAGGTGGAGTTGTAAATAATGTATTAGGTGATATATTTGGAGGAGGAAGCTCTACTTCAAAGAAAATTACATCAGCTGGACTAGAGTTAAAAGGTACATTTAAACAAGTAATGGATGATACTGAAGGTAGTATTAAACAGTTTAAAGATGTGCTAACAACAACTCATAAAGAGGGCGGATGGTTTAGTCAAAGTGAAGATTCAAGTTCACTTGCTCACGAAACCCAAGCACTAGGAAGTAAAGCTAGTCAAGCAATAGCTGATATATTTGGTCAAGCTAATGAAATGTTTATTGCACTAGGCAAAAAAACGGGTGTGTCTGCTGCAGAAATTCAAAAGACGTTAGAAAATTTTGATATTTCTATGCCTATTGATTTAATGAATAAAACAGGACAAGAACTTGTTGATGAGTTAAATGCAGTTATAGGTGAAAAAATAAGCGGTGCTGCTGAAAAAATCTTTACTGGATTTGAAAAATACAGAAACTTTGGAGAAGACTATTTAAAAACAGTACTGCGTGTTGTTGATGCAAATGATAAAGTTAATCAATCACTATTATCAATAGGTCATGCATTTTCAGTAATAGGTAAATTTGATATAACTGAAGCAATGGTTAATGCAGCCGGTGGTCTAGAAACTTTCCAGACACAAGCATTATTTTTCCATGATAATTTCTTAACTGCTGCTGAGAAATTAGCACCAGTACAAAAAGGTGTAAATGATCAGTTAGTAAAATTAGGTATTAGTAGCAGTATTTCAAGAGATGAGTTTAAACAACTAGTAATTTCTCAAGATTTAAGCACTCGTGCCGGCAGAAACATGTATCAAAACTTAGTGGAATTAGCTCCAGGTTTTGATATGGTAACAAAAGCTATAGATGATCTTGCCGTTAAATCACTAGACCTAGAAGCAAAAATTTATGAATTAATTGGCAAAAAATCCACAGCCGTAACTATTGCTAGAAATAAAGAACTAGCAGCTATGGATGCTTCGTTAAGACCTCGTCAAATTTATATTAATGCACTAACAGATGAAATTGCACTACGTGATCAATTAAAATCTGCTTATGACTCTACAAATAAATCTTTAACTGCATCTATTGATACATTAAAGAATTATAAAACAGCACTTCTTGCAGGAGCATCTTCAACACTTACTCCAGCAGAAAAATACGCACAATCTAAAGATTTATTAATACAAACTGCAGCAGCAGCTAAGGCAAGTATTACAATGTCAAGCTCTGCAGCAGATATAGCAGCTCGAGATGCAGCACTTGCTAAACTAAGTTCAGTTTCAGATAGTTTCTTAGCTAATTCCAAGGAAATGAATGCAGGTAGTGCACAGTATTCCACAGACTTAGCCACAGTTACATCAGCATTAGATGATGCTAGTTCAGCATTATCTACGCAACAAACTGATATGCAGCAACAATTAAGTTTCTTAGATACTATAGCTTCAGCAACTCAAACAACTGCAGATATACTACTGTCATATCAAACTGCAAAAAGTACTAGTGAAGCTGCTCAATTAGGTGCAGTTACATCAGGTTCTGTGGCTGCTGGTATACCAATACCAGGGCATGCAAGTGGTGGACTAGCACAAGGTATATCTTTAGTTGGGGAAAATGGACCCGAAATTGTAGACTTTAAAAATCCAGGACGTGTTTACTCTAATCAAGCAAGTAACGATATATTTAGTACTAAGGAATTAGTTGAAGAAATCAAATCACTACGTAAAGAAGTAGCTTCTCTACGTGCTGATCAGCAAGAACAAACAGGACATTTAATTACATCTACATACGACGCTAACATGAAAAATGCTGAAGCAATTGCAACAGCAAATCAAGAAGCTTTAAACAACCAAAATTGGAATACAAGATCCAAGGTTAAAATAGCTTAAAAGGATGCCCCGGTTATACTGGGGCATTTTTTTGTCCCAGATAAAAAATATACTTGACTAAAGTGATCTAATCGAGTATAATAGGGTGAATTGAATTAGGAGAATATATGAGCAATGTAACGCAAGCATGGCTTGAAGACCCTGCCAGTATTCGTGGCATATTGGTAGAAGTAACAGTAAAAGATTTACTTGGTAAATACGGAACTGCTGGCACGGATGTAACACTATATCTTTCTAACATAGGATATACTACAAGCACAGCAGATGTAAGTTATTTGCCATATTTAACTGGCTCACTACAAACAACAGAAAGCCTATCTATTGATGGCGGTCTTTCTATGAGTTTTGGTGATATTGAAGTTTCAAATCCAAACGGTGAATTAGATAGTTGGTTAGATAGTACACAGTTTATTTGGGTTAATCGTAGTATTCAAGTATATTTAGGTGATCCTCGTTGGATTACAACTAACTTAGCCAATGTGTACACAGTATTTGAAAAAATATTTGATGGTGTTATAGCAAACACAGACTCTGCTGCTCGTGAAACATTAAACATAAAAGTCCGTGATAAATTAGAACGTTTAAATATGCCATTAACTGCAAATACCTTAGGTACATACGGAACTTGGGCTTCAGGACAAACAAATCAAGATAGTATTCGCCCAATAGTATTTGGCGAAGTACATAATATGTCTCCGTTGTTAGTAGACCCATCATTATTAGAATATATGTTTACCGATACCGGCGGTACTACAATTACTACAGTAGTTACTGCTACATCAGCCACAGATAATACAATAACTTGTGTAAGTACTCAAAATTTTGCGGTAGGTAAAGCAGCAGTATTTAATGGCACTGGAGTTTTTGGTGGCATTGTAGCAGGCACAACTTATTATATTAAAACTATACCATCCTCAACAACTTTTACTATATCTAGTACAGTTAGTGGCACAACATTTGCGCTTACTACTGCTAGTGCTCTAGTTGGTGGTAGTGCTGGTACAACACAAACTCAAGTAACTGTTGTTGATGTACCTCTTCCAAATACACAATTATCATTACTACTAAGAACTAGTAATAATTCAACATTTGCCAGTGATTCTAGTCCTACTACAAAATCAGTAATAAATAATAATTCTGCTACTAGTTCAACTTTAACACCTTTTACAAATGCTGCAGGAGCATGGGATACTACGACATACCCATTTGGTTCTATTGCTTTTAATGGTACAAATCAATATTTAAATATTGCAGCTAATGGTGCTTTTCAATTTGGAACAGGTACTTTTACCTGCGAAGCTTGGGTATATGTAACAGACCGAGGTAAATCTTATACCATATTTAGTAATGGTATAATGAATAATATGATAGAAATGGGTATTACTGCAACAGGGTATCCATATGCAGCTTTTGGAATTATAAGTGGTGGAAAAAGTGGTGAAAACGGGACTTTAACATTAACTGCACCAACTGGTTTTGTAATGACCAGTGTTTTACTTGGTGGTTATGGGGCTTTTACAAGCAGTAATGGTTGGTGGATACCAGAATTTACTGGAAGTGTAGCTAGTACAACATTATCTGGTCAAACATTTGAATCAATGTGTGTAGGGCAATCAACAGTAACTATTACTTCAAATGGTAATGGTAATGCAACATGGGGAGACGTTGCTCCAGGAACTGTTAAAGGATTAGCGGCAAACGTTACTTATGGAGTAGTAGGACCTAATATACTAAGTACAGGTACTTGGCATCATCTTGCTATAGTTAGATCTGGAACAGGAACAAATCAAACTGTATTTTATGTAGATGGAGTAGTTGCAGCAACAAAAACAGTTGCAACAGATTTTAGTATTGCTCCCCCTTTGTATGTTGGAGCAACAACATATGGAAATAATACAACAACGTTATTTTGCAAAGGCAATATAACTAATTTACGTATACTTAAAGGTCGTGCAGCATATACTGCAGCATTTACTCCTAGTACTTTACCTTTTTTAACGGCTAGTCCTAATGTATCGTTATTAACGCTTCAAAATTCTAGTGCTATTGATAATAGTGCGTATTCACATGCATTAACTAAAAATGGCACTACTCAAACATTTTCTAATGTAATTACACCAGATACAACAACTTACTCTACTTCATTTAACGGATCAAATAATTATATAACTATTCCATATAATAGCGTGTTTAATATAGATCCATCTACTGCTTTTACTTTTGAATGCTGGGTACTTACATCTAGTACAACTACATTTGTTATTGCTGCTAGAAATTGGAGTTATGGAGGTACTGGCCCTACTTGGGCATTTTATCTAGAAAATGGTATAACTCCAGTTATGGGTATTGCGGGTACAGGTTCTGCAACTTATGAAATGGGAAAATCAACATTAAATGGAACACTTGGAGCTTGGAACCACTATGCTTGGTCCAGAGATTCCAATAATATTTTTAGAATATTTGTTAATGGTCAAATAGGATTAACTAGAGCTGATCAACAGGGCATGACTTCAGCATCTGGTAGTATGTATATAGGTGTATCATCAAATTTAAGTTCTCCATATGCAAATGGGTATATGTCTAATATGCGATTTGTAGTTGGTGCGGAAATCTATACTACAGCATTTACTCCAAGTAAAATACTTAATGGAGCATCTACTGCTTTTTCTACTACCACTACTACCACTACTAATGCTATTCCAGGTACACTAGACCCTAACCTGATGACTGCAACAATTACAGTAGGTGGTGGTTCTACTGCTGAAAGCGTTATTGAAATTCGTTACAACGGTTTGCCAGCTTATACTAATCCAGATATATATGGAAATAATAATACTACTAGACCTAACGGTGCTGTAGTTAATTTAGATACTGGTAAATTTACGCTTACTTCTCAACCGTTTGGCACGGTTACTGCTTCTGTGCAAGGTATTAAAAAGAGTATAGATTTAACTACTGGTACATTAATAGAAGGTACTTACACTAATAATATTGCAAAAATAATTTCATTAATTGCCACACAGTATGGTGACGCAAATAATAAATTAAGTGCCACTGATCTAGACTTAACAAATTTATTAGCTTTTTCAACTGCAAATAGTGCGCCAATAGGTACAGTAATTTTAGACAGAACTAATGTATTAAATATTTGTCAATTAATAGCTGCTAGTGCTAATGCACAATTATTTTTTAACCGTAAAGGACTATTACAGTTATTGCAACTTGGAACACCTACTAGTGATACAGTAGTTGCTATTACTGATACTGATATATTATTTCATAGTTTAAATGTATCAGCAAGAACAGATGTTGTTGCAGCAACAAAAATAGGTTATTGCAAAAATTATGCAATTCAAAGTACGATAGCTGGAAATGTACCAGCAAGAGCTATAACAATGTATGCAAATGAGTGGTACACTAGTAGTATTTTAGATGCAACTGTTAAAACAAATTATAAAATACAAAGTACTCCGGAACAAAAAGATACTTGTTTAATAGCTAAAACAGATGCCGATGCATTAGCAACAACTATAAATAATTATTTTAAAGTACCTAGAACTGTATATAGTTTTGTTGGAAAATCTAGCTTATTTTCATTAAAATTAGGGCAAGCAGTTACATTAACACATAATAGATTTGGATTAAACAGCGGTAAATCAGGGCAAGTAATATCATTAAGTCCTAATTGGGTAGCTGGTACAATAAATGTAGAGGTGATTATATAATGGCAGCAATTGTTAATGAAAGAGATAAAGCACTACAAGCAGCGGCCTATAGAACTATGGATACGTCCGTAAGTATAACCTCTTCTGGTGGTGCTGGATTTAAAACACCTAAAAATGGTGCTGTAACTATTCCCACAAGTATTACACTTACAGCAGCTGCAAGTTTAATATTTACTGCTGCAGCTGTGTATACTTGGCATTATGCTGTAAGTTCGGCACCTACAACTTGGGTATTACTAGGTACAGGTACTACACAAGTAATTACAAGTGCTACAATATTAAGTATAATTGGAACTAGTACTTCAGTAAATTATAGATGTACTGTTACAGAAACTTTATTAACAACTGCATATGGTTATTATAGCATACAATATAGTGCTGAAGCTTCTGATCCAGTAATAGTAAATTTAACAAGAGCTGTTGCAACAATTGGTTGCGACGCAACAGGTACACCAATTAGTTTTGCAAATACAGATACTACAATTACTGTAACCCGAGGCACCAGTAATTTAACTTATAGTTCAACTGGCGGTGCTAATACATTTAAAGTTGCAATTGCCAGCGGATATGATACCGGTCGTACACTGGGCACACAAACTGCTGTTGATGGTGGCACTACCTATAATCTAGCAAGCATAACAGCACTTACCACAGATTCAGCAAAAGTTGTATTTTCAATAACAGTTTATGATGCATCAGGAACTGCATTAGCGCCTGTAACTAAAGAAATTGTATATACAAAAGTAACTAGTGGTATTGTAGGAACAAATGCAGTATTTTATTACTTAGATGTACCTACTCCTGTTATTACTAAATCTACTAGCAGTCCACTTATCAGTGGAACACATAGTAGTATTACTGTAACAGGTAAAAAAGTTGATGGTGGTACTACCACTACATATGGATTTATAACTGTAACTGGTAATGGTGACTCAGAAGTTGGAACTGCTACTCCAAATACTGTTACATTTACTCCTAATAATAATGCAGGAAAAACCTCTTATACTGTAAAACTCTATAATCAAGCTTCCGTAGCTGGCGCAACTACATTAGATACTCAAATAATACCAGTTGTATTTATTGGTGGTAGTACTATAACTAGTACGTGTACTAATGCCAATACTGTAATTCCCACAGATTCTAGTGGGTCAGCTGGTGTTTATACAAATACTTCAACAGACATTTATGTATATGAAGGTGCGAATGTATTAACTTATGATTCTGTAGGTACTACTAATGGTACTTGGACAGTTACCGCTTTTGCAACAAATATAACAGCAGGTACAATTACAGATTTAGGCGTATTTGCACGCACAACCATAGCATCTAATATACTTGCTGATACTGCTTTTATCAATTATAATATAAGTGGGATAAGCCTAGGTGGACAAGCTTTTACAGCTGTAACTACCCAAACATTTGCAAAAAGCAAAGCAGGTGTTCAAGGTACACCTGGAGTAGGTACTCGTATAGCAATTGTTAGTGCTTATGCTTGGAGTAATTCTGGAGTGCCTGTTTATACTGGTAATACAACATATACTTGGGCAACTAGTGTTAATTCAACAATACCTACAGGTTGGTCCGCAATAATTCCTGCTGCTCCTGGTACAGGATATACATTATATCAATTAAGTTTAACTATCACAGGTTTAACAACAGATACTAGTACAACTGCTAGTTGGACAAATGCTGCTAATGGTACGATTGGTTATCGTAATGATGGAACTATTGGACCACAGGGTAATTCACATCGTACTGCTTATGTTGTTACAACAAGTCTTGGAATTCCAGGTACGCCAACTGCTGCCACAGCAGGCGTTGGCGGAGATGCAGCACCCACTAGCAGTGTTACTAATTTAGATAACTCACTAGCATATTGGAGTTTTGCAGCTACTAGCGTTTTAACTAGCGGACAATATTTATATCAATGTGATGGTATTCTTAATGCTACAACAAATGGTATTACTTGGGGTAATCCGTATCTTTCTAATTTAAAAGTTGGAAGCTTATCGGCTATTAGTGCTAACCTAGGTAGTATTACTGCAGGTCAAATAAATATTGGTCCTAATAGATTTATTGTAGAATCTACAGGTGCTACAACTATACAAAGCGGTACTAGTGGTGCGCGTATGCAAATCACTGAAAATTTTATTAAAGTATATGATGGTAATATTTTACGAGTACAATTAGGCAATCTTAGTATGTAAGGCATAAAATGAGTTTTGGTTTAAAAATGTATAAGTCAAATGGACTTGTTGCGTATGACTCGGATTCTGTTACTTGGAATCAGGTTGATCAGCTTTATTTAGCAGCAAGTGGAAGCGGTAGCTGGAATTATCCAATACTTATTGACAAAGAAATATTAGTAGTACAGATGTTAATAGATGCACCTCCTACTACACGAAAAGCTATAGCATATACTATAGTTACTAATAATACAAATGGTACTATTTCAATTTCAGGCGGTTCTGAAAACGCCTTTTTCTGGGTATTAATGCGATGAGCTACGGATTTTCAGCAACTAATAATTATAATCAGGTATTAATATCTAGTGATACAAAAAATTTGCATTTTATAGGCAAAGCATATTTGTATAGCACTATTAAAGCTAGTGACTACTATGGTGGTATGCGACAATGGAGTTTTAGAATTGGCACATCTAAAAACATTGCTCCATTACCGTTTTTTTCAATGACAGGCGATGAATACTATGCTATATCTGCAGTTAGGCAGATTAGTACTGCACCAAATATTATTATTACTACTCAACCAATTACAGTTATAGGGCAGATAGCTAAATACTATAGTTGGACTAATGGGCCCGGCGCTATTAATGAAGGTTCAGATAATGTATATAGCATAGCTACAACAAATGTAGCTACTGGTACTGTGCTATATTGGGATATTTCTCCAAGTACTAGCGATGATTTTCAATACACAGATGGTAGTTTTATTATTGATAGTGCAGGAAATGGATCTTTTCAGATAACTCCTACTAAATTATTTGATCCGTATCCTGAAACTGCAGAAAATTATACAATTAATATTAGATCTTATCTTCCATTAACAGGAACAGTAGTTTTATCATATACATTTACAGTTAACAATCAAACTTCTAGTGATATCACAGGATTTGGCTGGACCACTGACTCAAGTTGGGGAGCAAGTACACTTTCAGAAGGCAGTAATATGCCGGGTACTGGAACTCCTGCTGGTACAACTTTTATAGTTACTGCTACTCAAGGTAATAACGCAGTAATAGCTACATCTGATATTATTACTATAAGTTCAGACTACGCAGAAACTTATACTTTTACAACATTACCTTTAACTATGAATGAAGGTACTGCGTATAATGTTGTTGTATCTACTACAAATGTTATAAATGGCACTGTAATATATTTTACACTAAACTCAACAAACAAAAATGAATTTATAGTTGATGAAGGCAGTTTTACTATTAATAATAATAGTGGAACATTTAGTATAACTCCAAGCCTTTTTTATGATCCTTATCCAGAAACTGGATATACTAATTTTACTATTAGTTTAAATAAACGTTATGGGCAAAATGATAATCTTACTGTTGTAGCTATTACAACTACTAATAATCCGACAATAAATATAGCTGCTGTTACTACTTCACAAACAACAGGATTAGGTTGGCAAAATAATGCACTATGGGGCACAGATCCTATTACTGAAGGCGTTATAGGAAGTGGAATTCCAAATGATACTGGAACAACTACTAGTACAGTACCTACAAATACTTTTATAGTTACAGATACAAATCCTAATAATCCTGTAATTGCTACTTCTGATCAGTTTGCTATAGTTAATACATATCTAACAATTAACGCAAATCCAGTTCTTAGTGGGGCTAATTTTCGTGCACCTACATCAGCAGATTTAACTGCTTCAGGTTATACAGGCGGCGATCTAGCTAATTACACAAGTACTTATGGTAATATTTTACTAGAAGGTCAATCTTTTACTGTAAACCTATCTTCCAGTAGTACTACTTTAATTAATGGTACAGTTTTTTATTGGGATGTGCAGGCACTAGGTACTGGACTACCAGTAATACCAATGACAGTATATACTGATGGATTGGCAAGCCCTGAAGCAATTACCAATGATTTTTCTACTAGATCAGGTTCTATAGTTATAAATTTTGGAGCCGGTTCATTTACTGTTCCTAGTATACGAGTAAATGAATGGGCTATGAAAGAAACAAAGTACGAGTTTTTTAAACTTAATATAAGAATGGGTGCTGAATTAACAGGACCTATAATAAAAACCGTACCTTTTCAAATATTAGATCAGCCTTTTACTGCAGATAGTTTACCGCACTGGGGAGATCCAGATAATCAAAGTACTCGTGGCATAGTTGCTAATATGAATGAGGGTACTACTAATAATTTTTATGTTTATAACGGAGTTAGCGGTAATAATAGCAATAGTAATGCTAACTATTATTGGACTATAAATCATATTACAACTAATAACAGTGATTTTACTGCGGTAAGCGGTCAAATTACATCAAGTAAAACTAATGCAACAAGTGGATTTACACAACCTACAGGTATTTTTAGTATAACTACTGCGGCTGACAATCTAACAGAAGGTTTAAAAAGATTTAATGTAAGTATTAGAATTGGTAGCATAACTGGTACTATTGTACAAACAAGTGGCGAAATTCGTTTGTTAGATACATCAACTTCGCTTCCTCCACTACCAAGAATATTATCAACTAGCCACGCAAATTTACTTATTGACGAAGCTGTAGTTGGTAATATAACAGTAAATTACACTTTAACACTAGCATCTGCATTAAGTGCCAGTGCTTCTACTAGACTATATTGGAGAATTAATCACGTAACCACAGATGCTCTAGATTTTGTAAATACTAACGGTTTTGTAACAGTTGCTGCTAATGCCACTACTGCAACTTTTAGTATAGTTATTAAACCTGGAGACACAGCTGCCTCAGAACAAACAGAGTATTTTTCAGTTAGCGTTGTTGAAAAAGCAGCAGCAAACTATAGATACTGGAGTATTAATCATGTAACTACAAATGCCAGTGATTTTATTACTACATCAGGGGTTTGTTTACCCGGCGGGTATAATTGGTGGTATTTTTATGTTAATGCAACAGCGGATAATTTAACAGAAGGTACTGGCACAGAAAAATTTACACTTAGTATAGCAAATAGTACTAGTGGTATTTTGTGTACTTCAGGACAAATAGCTATTACAGATGCTAGTCAGGGACGAGCAAGACCATATATTATAGGCTCTGCTAAAGTTGCAGAAAATGTAGCAAATACTTATAGTGTTTTTACTAGTGGATTATCAGATGGTACATATTACTGGCGCATAAATGACATTACTACAAGTACTGTGCAAAATATAACTCCTACATCTACTGGTGATTTTACTACTAGTTGGGGTGAGGTTACTATAACAAATAATAGTGGTACTTTTAGTGTTACAGCAGCTAATGATGGTTTAACTGAGTACGAAGAAAAATATACTATTAGTTTGGTAAATAAAGCAGCGGCTGATAAATACTGGACTATTGAACATATAACTACAAATGATAGTGATTTTAATAACATATCTAATTATTGTATACCAGGCGGGTATAATTGGTGGTATTTTAATATTCCTGTAGTTGCGGATTATATAACTGAAGGTACAGAAAAGTTTAATATTCAAATTCGTCAGGGAAGTGATACAGGTACTGTACTAACTAAATCAGGAGCTATTAGTATACTAGATACTAGTCTAGGATATTATTCAGTAATACCTGGAGCACTTACTGAAAGTTTTGTTTTTAATGCAACAATTTTTACTCCTGGCGTTGCTGATGGAACTACCCTTTATTGGGATATCAATCACATCACAACCTCAGATTTAGACTTTGTAACAACATTTGGTTCATTTGCTGCATCTACAAGTGGAGCAACAATTAGCATTACGGCTGTTAACTATGATGCTGCAGAATTTGATGAAGGTTTTACAATTAATGTACGCACTCAACCAAAATATATCTGGGAAATTGAGTTAATTCGTAGTGGAATAGCTAACACAGTACCTGAAGTTTATATATTTGCTGAAGCATCTGCCTCTGCATTATCACTTACTGAAACTATGGGATTAAGAGTACTTCGTGATGACGGCTCAACTAGTTTTGATTCACGATTAGGCCCACTAGTAATTAATGCAGCTACTGCAGTTACTCAACCATATAACCCAAGACCTTCACCTGGCGGAGGTTTATATTCAGAAGAATGTCGTTCTAATGGGCAACAGGCTGGAGATGCATTAGCTCCAGATCTTAGTAATTATAATGCTTATAATATAGCTAATATTCCAAATAAACCAATATATCACTATACTTCACTTGCACAGGCTCAAAGACAGACAAATGCGCATAGAGATAGACAAGAATGTACGGGATTTAATGCTTATGGTGGTTGCGTTGGATATGCTGAAGAAGAACACTGGGATTCAGATTATTGGTGTTTTTATAGGGGCGGAATAAAAAATTTCAGTAATACTTATATACATGCAGGATGGATTCCTGTAACTTGGAACTGTTATTGGAGATACTCTAGAGGAGCTTCACTTCTTGGTGTTGGTTATGGTAATGGTGGAGATAATGGAGGGGGTTGGCCTTATAATAATGAAACTATAAATCTTTCTTCAGGTGTTGTTATTATTGCTGATGGTGCTTTATATGATTAAACCTTTTAAAATTATTAATACAATAATAGAACCAGATGGTGGTACAGGAGTTACTTTTCAGGTATCAAAAGTTACGCAAATTAGTAATAGCACACAAGAAAAACAAACGGTAACTTCATATATATCCGTTCCTCCTAACACGGATATTGATAGGTATATATTTGATGATTTAAAAAAAGCTGGGTGGTTTTAAATGCAAGAAATTTATTATTCTGGAGATGCAGCAAGACAAAGTTTTGCCTATGAAAATCAACCAAAAGAACTATATGATTTATTATTACAAAGTTTTTCCTGGGTAGACCCCTTAGAGTATTTTTCGATATCAGAACCTACGTATCATGATATACTTGAAGAAGATGTAATTACATGTTGTTTACCAAGATATACAAGTACTCTTCTTGTAGGGCCACAAGCTGCATTAACAGCTAGAAAATTTTGTATGACTAGTAAAACTTCATATTTACGATCATACGAATTGTATGAACAATCAAAACTAACCTGGTTACCTGATTCTGCAAAATTGTTCTTTTATGGTGTTAATCATGAAGAATTATTTAGACCTTTTAATCCTAAAGTTAATACATTTACTGATTTTTACTTTAGTGGAGACCCTAATGTAATAGAACAAGCTTTTAATTTACCAGAAAAAAGAGGAAAATATGATACGGGGTATGGTGCTACTGTTGTAGATAACAAAGTAGTAAGAGTAAAACAATATTGTTATGATGAACAAACTACATTTTCTGAGTGGGATTTATCGTATATAATTCACTGTAAAAATATAGGTAGAACCGATCTTTTATGATTAATATTATTGTGGTTATGCCACTAAAGGAATACGATGGCAGCAAATAATCTTAGGATAATTTATCAAAATGCGCTGGATGCAACCGCAACTATAACTGCATCCAGCGAGGCTTCGGCTAGTACACCAGTAACAAATCTTAAACTCGACCCTAAATCGCAAGTTTGGAGAAGTGGGTCAACTACCACAGCAATTTCAAATGGTGTGTATACTGCAAAAGCTAACCTAGTTGTTGTTTTTGCAGCAACTACTGTAGTAGGTGGTGTTGTGTTACCCTTTTGTAATCTTTCGTCTGTGGCTACTGTTCGTGTGCGTGGATACACTGGTATAGCTCCTGTAATGTTAGGTACCCTAGACACACCAACTGTAACTACTAGTGGCACACTAGTATTTGATACTGGCACTATACTAGCCTGCCCATATCAACCACTGGGTTTATGGGACTGGGGAACACAACCACTTGGTGTAAACAGCTATAGCTATGGTGGGGGTACTTATGCTCGTGCATGGGTACCAAGTAAACCTAGCTGTACTAGTTTGTTAATTGAAATTGTAGACACAGCTAATTACAGCCCTTATATTGAAGCATCACGATTAATTACAGGTACCTACTGGTCACCAAAATATAATACTAGTTTTGGTTTAAGTAATACTTACAAGGATTTAAGTTCTAATGCACGTAGTGAGTCAGGCGATTTAATAAGCAATCGTGGAGTAGTATACAATTCAATAAATTTTGATTTAAGTTACCTAACTCCTGCTGATCGCCTAGAAATATCACGTATATTTAAAGGCAATGGCATTAGCAAACCGTTATTTATTAGCTTATTTCCTGACAATAGTACTGATTATGCCAAAGAGCAAGCTCATCAAGTATATGGTAAACTAACCCAATTATCCGGAATACAGCATAGTATGTTTGATATATACGGTACACAAATAGAAATTGAGGAAATATAATGCCAACTTTTTATCCTGGTCAAACAGACTACTTAGATCAACTTAATGCACTTGTAGCATTAACTGGCCCAGGCAGCGGGCAGTTTTTAGCTGGTACAGCTGGAGCGCCTTCAATAACTTTTGCTACTAGTACTCAAAGTGGGTGGTATTTAGATGCAGTTAATCAACCTGCACTTGCAACTAGCGGTGTTAGGCGGCTATACGTTACAGCCGCTGGGTTATTAACTGTAGTAACTGGTGCAGCAATTACTGGTAATTTTACTACTAGTGGCCCTACAAATGCCACAAATATTGCCAGTGATCAAACAACTGGAGTTTTAAACTTAGGCGGTACTGTGGGTACTGGTGCTATTACCCTAGGCCAATCTACTGTTGCTCAAACTGTTGGTGTTGCCATAGGTGTTAATGCTAGTGGAGTTACAAAAACTCTTAATCTAGGTACAGGCGGTGCAAGTGGTTCTACTACCTCAATTACCATTGGTTCTGTGTTAGGCACAACAACTGTTGGTATAGGCACAGCACCTTCAGTGTCTGCTGTACTAGATATACAAAGTACTGTGCGCGGTGTACGTTTTCCAAACATGACAACAACGCAGAAAAATGCTGTTGCAACACCTGGAGCTGGACTAGTAGTATTTGATACTACTCTTGCTAAGTTATGTGTTTATAATGGCAGTGCTTGGCAAACAATTACTTCTGTGTAAACAATATCTTGTTACGCTAACAAAAATTCCTCGTTGCTAGAAATAGGGCGGGGAATTTTTTTGTCTTGACTTTGCTATGCCAACGTGTTATAATAGAACAAAATCATATAGGCGTCTAAATTTCGTGCCTAAATTTAACTTTGTAAGGGAGACGCCTGATGGAGTCAACGATACCGACCACATTATACGAATGGATATCTACAGCTTTTTTAGCCGTAATAGGAATTGCTATAGGAATTCAATTGCTTATTAAAAATTGGAAAACTAATAATACAGAATCAGCATTACTATCCATGATGCACGATGAACTAGAAAGAATGAGTGCGCAAAACTCTTTACTTTCTCAGGAAATAGGTAAGCTACAAACAGAACTTGTAAAACTTAGCACGCAGTTAACTGAGCTTAATATAGAGAATCAAAATCTACAAATGCAAATAGCTAGTTTAAATAAAGAGATAGCTAGATTGCATGGGTTTATAACTGATAAGGGGGCTGTATGAGTAGTCCAGCAAAAGTAAATTTTAAATTATATCAAGGTAGTACATTTAATGAAGTACTACGTTGGGAAAGTTCAGTAAAGTCTTATAAACCAATTACAGCAATCGCCAAATCTGCACCACTTGTTGTAACTAGTACGGCTCATGGTATTCCAGTAGAATGGCGTGTTAGGTTTACTAATATCCTAGGTATGACAGAATTAAATAATTCAGAAACCTACTATAAAGTAACCAGCGCTGCCGCTAATACTATAACTGTTAATGATATAAATAGCCTAAGTTTTAAAGAATATATATCTGGCGGTGTAATTGAATACAATACGCCAGTTGATTTAACGGGTTATACTGCGCGAATGCAAATACGTAGTAAAATTGATGATGCTACTGTAATACAAGAACTTACTACTTCAAATGGTGCTATCGTAATTAATAACACTAATAAAACAATTACACTTAATATTACCGCTGAAGTAACCGCAGCATATACGTTTAGTACTGCAGTATATAGTTTAGAAATGGTTTCTAGTGGGGGTCAGGTAACACCTTTTTGTAATGGAACAATTACACTAGTCAAGGAGGTAACCAGATGAGTACAGATAATATAGCAGTAGCTGTTAATGTTATTCAATCAGTTATAAGCGGTGGTAGTAGTACAACTATTATAACAGCTGCACAAGGACCAGCCGGACCACCGGGCCCCGCAGGTTCTTCGTCTATAAGCGCTTTATCCGATGTAGACGCAACCGGATTAGTAAACGGAGCTTTATTAATCTATAGTAACCAACTAGGGTTATGGAAAGCTTCAAAAACTCTTGAACAACAGACCCTAGAGTGTGGTCAATATTAAAGGAATAAGAAATGGCATCAAGTATTAAAATTAAAAGATCCGAAACGGCTGGTAATCCAGCCGTATTGGGTGCGGGTGAATTAGCCTATTCTGCTTTATCAGATAATGGCTCGAATGGTGGAGATAGATTATATTTAGGTAGTGGTACGGAAACTAGCGGTAATGCTGTAAATCACTTAGTAGTTGGTGGTAAATATTTTACTGATATGTTAGACCACAATCGTGGTACTCTAACTGTTAACTCAGCAATTATCACAGATGGTAGTGGCAAAGTTGACCAAATAAATGTATCTAATGTTACAATTACTGGTAATACTGTTAGTACTACAGATACAAATGGTAACTTAGTTTTAAATCCAAATGGCACAGGTAAAATTAGCGTTAAAGGTGTTTATACACTACCAACAAATGCAGGTACTATAAATTACGTATTGACTACTGATGGTAGTGGTACTGCAAGTTGGCAAGCTGCTGCAGGTGGTAGCTATGCAGCTGGTGTTAGTTCATTTTTAAGTAACCCAACAAGTAACAATCTTGCAACTGCAGTAACAGATGAAACAGGAAGCGGTTATTTAGTATTTAATATCAGTCCTACTTTTAATACAAGTATTTTAGGTAGTGGTACTTCATTTGATTTATTAAATACCACAGTTACTACTTTAAATATTGGTGGTTCTGCAACTGCTTTAGCTTTAGGTGCTACCACAGGTACAACAACAGTTAGAAATAATTTAACTGTTACAGGCGGTATTAATGTTGGTGCTAGTATTATTCCTGCTACAGATGTTGCTTATGATCTTGGTTCTGCAACATATAGATTTAGAGATTTGTATTTATCTGGTAGTAGTATTAAACTAGGTGGTGCAACAATTAGTGCAAGTGGTACAGGTATTTCAGTAGGTGCTATTGATAATACTCCAATTGGTAGTACTACTGCAAGCACAGCTGTTTTTACAACTGTAGCAACTTCTGGTAATGTAACAGTTGGTGGTAATTTAACAGTTAACGGTACTACTACTACAATTAATTCTACAACTATCAATGTAGATGACAAAAATTTAGAACTTGGAAGCATTGCTAGTCCAACAGATTCTACTGCTGATGGTGGTGGTATTACACTTAAAGGTTTAACTGATAAAACGTTAAACTGGGTTAATGCTACAGCTTCTTGGACTTCTTCAGAGAATTTTGATCTTGCAACTGGTAAAAGTTATTATATCAATGGCAGCAATGTTTTAAGTGCAACTACTCTTGGTAGCGCAGTTATAAACTCTAGTTTAACTAGTGTTGGCATTATTGCTACAGGTACTTGGAATGCAACTGTAATTACACCAGCATATGGTGGTACAGGTCTTAATAGTATTACAAGTCGTGGTATTATTTATGGTAATGCTTCAGGTACAGTAGGCGTAACTGCTGCATCTAGCGTTGATGGTAGTTTTTTGAGAGCAGATGCTAGCGGCAATCCTTATTTCTCAAACGTAATTGACGGCGGAACATATTAAAAAATATACCCAGCTCTATAGCTGGGTAATTCCTTGTTAGGAGCCCAAATGGCAAATCAGGTTATACTTAAAAAATCTTCAGTAACTACGCGTGTGCCTGCTGCTGGAGATTTAACCTATGGCGAGTTAGCAATAAACTACGCTGATGGAGTACTTTACTACAAAAAACCAGACAATACTATTGGTAGTATTTCTGGTACTGCCGGGGCTACTACAGGTGTATTAACAATTGGAACAGGTTTAAGTGGAACTAGCTTTAATGGTAGTTCGGCAGTAACTGTTGCAATAGATTCGTCAGTTGCTACGCTAACAGGTACTCAAACTCTTTCAAATAAAACTTTTGTAACGCCTGCGCTAGGTACGCCTATTTCTGGCAATTTTGGTACTGGCACATTTACATGGCCTACATTTAATCAAAATACAACAGGTACAGCAGCTGGATTAAGTAGTATATTAGCTGTATCCAGTGGCGGTACAGGTACTGCAAGTCCAGGTATTGTAGCAGGTACAAATGTTACTGTAACTGGAACATGGCCTAATCAAACTGTTAATTCAAATGCTGCAAATGCAACTACTGCAAATACATTAACAATTGGCACAGGCTTAACTGGAACCAGTTTTAATGGTAGTACGGCGGTAACTATTGCTATAGATTCTTCTGTAGTTACATTACTAGGTACACAAAATCTTTCAAACAAAACATTAACTAGTCCTACACTAACAGCTCCTGTGTTAGGCACACCTGCGTCAGGTGTAATGACTAATGTTACTGGATTGCCACTAACAAGTGGTGTTACTGGAATACTGCCTGTAGCAAATGGTGGTTTAGATAGTACTGCAGTTGTAACGTTAACTAATGCAACACAATCTACTTCCGCTATAACAGGTGCTTTAAAAATAGCTGGTGGGGTTGGTGTAGTTGGTAATGTTAATATTAATGGAACTAACGGTGCTGGATCACCTTCCACAGTTGATTATTTAGTAGTTGCTGGTGGTGGTGGTGGTGGTATAGGTGTTGGTGGTGGTGGTGGAGCTGGTGGATTATTAACTGCTACTGGTTTTGCAGTTACAGCTAACACTACATATACAATTACAGTTGGTGCTGGTGGTGCAGAAGCAAGCGGATCCGGATATGGTACTAATGGGGGTAATTCAGTATTTGGTTCTATTACTTCAATAGGTGGCGGTGGCGGTGGCTATGCTTCTAGTGCTAATGTAGGACTTGCAGGGCTTGCTGGAGGTTCTGGTGGTGGTGGTGGTCAAAAAAATAATGGTACAACCGTAGGTGGTGCAGGTACTAGTGGACAAGGTAATGATGGCGGTGGTGGTGGTAATTCTGCAGGCGGTGGTGGCGGTGGTGCTAGTGCTGTAGGTCAAAATGTTCAAGGTTTTGGACTAGGTGGCATAGGCGGTAATGGTACAGCTAATAGCATAGGTGGAACATCAACTACGTATGCTGGCGGTGGCGGTGGTGGTAGTTATACTGGTTTAAGTTCTGGTGCAATTCCAGCAGTTGGTGGTAATGGTGGAGGCGGACGTGGAGCTACTTCAGGTAACGGTAGTCCAACTAGTTCAGTTGCTGGAACCGCAAACACAGGCGGTGGCGGTGGCGGTGGTATTGATACACAA
>Ga0209084_1000455_pt1 | contig 38645 bp, 36 predicted proteins | sample C_130820_MF_Meta_FD_187309 | JGI IMG/M metagenome (GOLD analysis project Ga0209084, IMG submission 187309) | Freshwater microbial communities from Lake Croche, Canada to study carbon cycling - C_130820_MF_MetaG (SPAdes) (version 2) | ecosystem: Environmental > Aquatic > Freshwater > Lake... | reverse complement strand
CCGCTCCAGGAATAGCGACAACGACTAGATCATTAACCTTAAAATTACGAGCACCACAAATCACAAATCTCGTTTTTTTCTCTCCCAGATCTAAGCCAACATATCTAATTGGTTTTTTATGACCAGATAGCTCTTCTATCGATATAACCTTGCCGACAAGTAGCGGGCCCTTTAAATCCTTGCCCTGATATTCAATTTGCTCAACCTCAAACCCAACTTTCACGAATGCTTGTGCTATTTGCTCCGCATTTAATTTTGCAGGAATACTTACATACTCACGCAACCAACTTAACGGAATTTTCATCTCTTGCCGACTCCAAAACTTTGCGTGAACCGCACATCACCTTCAACAATGTCATGCATATCAGTGATGCCATGTTTAACCATAAGTGTTCTTTCCAATCCCATACCAAATGCAAATCCAGAATATTTCTTAGTATCAACGCCACAAGCGATTAAAACTTTCTCATTGACCATCCCACAACCGCCCCATTCAATCCAGCGGCCATTAAAAAATATATCTACTTCAGCTGATGGTTCTGTAAATGGGAAAAATGAAGGGCGCAATCTTGTTGTTACCTCACTACCAAAAATGGATTTTGCAAAGTAATCCAATGTGCCCTTTAAATCTGCCATTGTTATGCCTTCATCAATTACCAATCCTTCAACCTGGTGGAATACTGGCGTATGAGTCGCATCAAGCTCATCAGCTCGATAGGTCTTACCTGGGCAAATCACATAGATCGGCGGTTTTTGTTCCAACATGGTTCGAATCTGAACCGGTGAAGTATGAGTACGTAAAACCAACTTTGCATCTAATGGCTCGACGAAGAATGTGTCCTGCATGGTTCTTGCGGGATGATCTGCTGGAATATTTAAAGCATCAAAGTTTAGCCATTCAGACTCTAGTTCAGGTCCTTCTGCAACTTTATACCCAAGTCCAATAAAAAGATCTGATATTTCATTTGTAAGAATTGTTAATGGATGAAGTCCACCTTTTAAGGTACGTCGACCAGGAAGAGTGACATCAACCTTTTCGGTAAGTAAAACTTTAGAATCCCTAATGTCTGCTAATTCGTTGCTTTTCTTCTCAAAGGATTGATTTACTTCAGCTCTTGCACTTCCTATCAATTTTCCAAACTCTGCTCGCTGGGATGCTTCAATTGTTGCCAATGCTTGATTAGCTTTGGCTAAAGCAGACTTATCACCAACATGATCAATTTTTATTTGTTTAAGATGCTCAAGATCAGTTGCTGATGAGATCGCCTTTAAGGCTAGAGCTAAGTCGCTCGCTATTTGCCCTTGTTGTAACGACATAATCTCCTTATTCTATAAGGAGAGCCCAACAGAATGTAGGACAATTGCCGCAGCACTTGCCACATTTAATGACTCAGCAAAGCCCTTCATCGGGATTGCTACGGTGTTTAGATCTGAGGTTAGATCTGGCAACCCACGAGCTTCATTTCCAAATATCCATACTGAAGGTTTGTCTTTTACGTTGCCAACAAAATCAGCTGTGAATTGTTGCTTTCCATCTCCGGTCAATGCAAACATTTCAAGATTATTACTGCGCGCTTGTTCAATAAAATCCTCAATTTTTACATCTGCAATCACTGGAATATGCCAAAGAGAGCCAACCGTTGCTCTTACTGTTTTTGGGTTGAAAATATCTACGCTTTCAGACGATAAAACAACGGCATCAAAGCCACATGCATCGGCGGTCCGAATTACTGTCCCGGCATTACCTGGATCTTGGATTTGCCAAAAAAATGCTACTCGCTTTGGTTTCATTTCCCATAGATCAGACATTTTTAATGACTTAGTTGAACAAAGAGCAAGAATACCTTGGGGTGACTCTGAGTCAGCCATTGCATTCATAACTTGGTCATTAACTTGAATAATTTCAAATTTAGAAAGTACCGCATCCCCGATATCTGCAGATAACCTACTTAAACCTTCTTCAGTTACATAAACCTTTTTTACCGCTAAACCTTCAGGCATTTTCGAGGAGAGCGCCTCACGGACAACCTGTATTCCTTCTGCCACAAAAGCATTTTCTAATTCCCGATTTTTCTTACCTCTAGAACCAATAAGAGCCTTAACTCGCTCAATGTGCGGCGAATTAAGGCTCGTAATGTTTTCCATCTCTAACTTTCTAATTAGAGATAATTATGCAGTTACGACATTTTTGCGAGCAATCTCAACTAATTTTGAGAAGGCTGCTGGATCATTTGTTGCAAGCTCAGAAAGTACGCGGCGATCAACCTCAACACCAGCAGTCTTTAGACCTTGAATCAAACGGTTGTATGTCATGCCATTTGCTCGTGCAGCAGCATTGATACGTTGGATCCAAAGACGACGGAAATCGCCTTTCTTATCCTTACGATCATTAAATGCATAAACGAGAGAGTGAGTTACCTGCTCTTTTGCTTTTGAAAAAAGACGTGATCGTTGCCCACGGTAACCGGAAGCACGTTCTAAAGTTGTACGGCGCTTCTTCGCCGCATGTACACCTCGTTTTACTCTAGCCATTTATCTCTCCCTTACTTCAAACCGAGCATGCGCTTGGCTGCGAATGCGTTTGGCGCTTTAGCTGCAACATCGCCACTTAAGCGACGAGTTAATCTTGATGATTTGCGTTCAAGCAGGTGGCGCTTGCCAGCACGCTCGTGCATGATCTTTCCGGATCCAGTAACACGAAAGCGTTTCTTCGCGCCACTATGAGTCTTCATCTTTGGCATCTTTTACCTCCTGTTGAATTTCTCTTCTAAAACTATTTTTGTGGAGCTGTTTCCTTTGGTGCTGCTTTCTTTGCAGAACCTGGCTTCTTAGCTGGCCCAAGAACCATTGTCATATTGCGCCCCTCTTGCTTTGGCGCAAACTCCACAATCGCTACTTCAGCTAACTCTTCCGCAATCTTTTGCAATAACCGATATCCCATCTCTGGTCGAGATTGCTCACGACCACGAAACTGAATAGTTACCTTCACCTTGTCGCCACCTAATAAAAATCGTTCAATATGAGTACGTTTTGTCTCGTAATCATGTGGTTCGATTTTTGGTCGAAGTCGCATCTCTTTCACAACAATGTGTGTCTGATTTTGTCTTGCTTCCCTAGCTTTCTGCGCAATTTCGTACTTATATTTTCCGAAATCCATGATTTTGCAGACCGGCGGATTAGCATCTGGTGAAATTTCTACGAGATCTAAACCGATCTCCTCAGATAACTTGAGCGCTTTATCTATTGCTGTTACGCCAAGCTGTTCACCGTCATAACCAATCAACCGAACTTCAGGAACGCGAATTCGATCATTAATTCGTGGTTCTGTGCTGATAATTTCTCCTTGCTGTTTCGCTAGATTGTTAAGGCATTACACAAGCGAAAAACAGCCGCACTTCATAAGAAGCAACCAGTCCGCCGAAGCGAAGTAGGTGGGAGCGTATGCATCCACTTGATTGGCAAATAATAGCGAATAGCCCATAAAGAGTGAAATCTGTCATCTTTCCCGCATAAATATAGAATTTCGGATCAATTATCTACGAGTTTCAATATGATTCATGGATGCGAAAGTCGGAAAAGAAGATTCAATCAATTACTTCAGCACAATCAGGATTAACGGCGGATCAATCAGCAAGACAACGTAGATATTTCATTTCAATGATGATTAGAACTGCTTGCTTCATTTTGACAGTTGTACTGCCAAGCCCATTTAGATGGATTGCTCTAGTTGGAGCACTTACCTTGCCTTATATTGCAGTAATCGCAGCAAATGCTGGGCGGGAAACAATAAAGAAAGAAACAATATTTAACCCAAAACGTAAAAGGTTAAATTAACTCCCCTTGCAAGTTCTGTCTTTCAAAAAGATCAAAGTAAAGACCCCGTTTTTCAACTAACTGCTCATGAGTGCCGCGCTCAACTATTTCACCTTTGTCTATAACCAATATCTGATCTGCTTGAGCAATTGTTGATAATCGGTGGGCGATCACAATACTTGTTCGCCCAGTTAGTGCCTCTTTCAAGGCAGCTTGCACCATTGCTTCATTTTCAGAATCTAAATGCGCTGTTGCCTCATCTAGTATCACAAGACTTGGCTGCTTTAACAACAATCTTGCAATTGCTAAGCGTTGCTTCTCTCCCCCTGATAAACGATGCCCTCGTTCGCCAACAACAGTATCTAACCCGTTTGGCAAGGATGTAATAAATTCCCAAATACGAGCCGACCTACAAGCCTCTTCTATCTCAGCCATGGAAGCGTCTGCTTTTGCATATTTAAGATTTACTAAAATTGAATCATGAAACATATGTGAATCCTGAGTTACTACTCCGATTACATTTCGGAGTGATTTTATTGAGTAGTCCCGAATATCTTTTCCATTAATTGAAATCGATCCGTTAGTGACATCATAAAGTCTAGGAATCAAACCACTGATGGTGCTCTTACCAGCTCCAGATGGTCCAACAATTCCAGTTAAGGTGCCAGGAGCTGCCGTAAAGGATATTCTCTTAAGAACTTCACCACTTGTTGTCATTTCTGGCTTAGCAGCAATCTCAAGAGAGGCAAGTGATATCTCTTCAGCTTTTGGGTAAGAAAAGGACACATTTTCAAACTTTAACTCTGGTTTACTTGTGTTTAGCTCTATTGCATTCTTTGCATCAACAACCATTGGCTGTAAATCTAAAACTTCAAAAACTCTCTCAAACGAAACTAATGCGCTCATCACATCAACTCTTACATTAGAAAGTGCGGTCAGTGGACCGTACAACCTTGCAAGTAGTGCTGTGATGGCGAGCAATGTTCCTACGGTGATGCCACCACTTATTGCTAGATGTCCACCAATTCCATAAGCAACAGCGGTAGCAACTGCTGCAATTGATGTTAAGGCGATAAAGAAGATACGGTTTAACATAGCGATTGAAATTCCGATATCTGCTACTCGCCTTGCTTTTAGGGCAAAATCATCTTTTTCTTTCTTAGCATCTCCATAAAGTGAAACAAGTAATGCGCCAGATACGTTGAATCTTTCTGTCATATTTGCTGACATTTGCGCATTAATATCAAATGACTGTCTGGTATAGCTCTGTAGTTTTCTTCCCACCCATTTTGTAGGAAACAAAAAGACTGGCAGCAATACAAGTGAAACGAGGGTGATCTGCCAGGATAATGTGAACATAGTTGCGGCAACTAGAATTAAACTTAAAAGATTGCTGATTACCCCAGATAAAGTTGATGTAAAAGCTTGTTGAGCCCCGATTACATCTGAGTTAAGTCTTGAGATTAATGCTCCAGTTTGTGTCCGAGTAAAGAATGCTATCGATTGCCTTTGAACATGTTCAAATATCTGTTTTCTAAGATCATAAATCAAACCTTCACCGATTCGTGAGGAAAACCACCGACCAGCCATGCTAAACAATGCATCCATCACAGCTATAACACCAACGGCAAAAGCCAACTTTGTTACTAATTCAGCGTTCTTTGGAATAACCCCATCATCAATCAACTTACGAAGTAAAAGTGGTGTTGCAACCACTAGGAATGCATCAATTACTACTGTAATTAGAAAAAACGAAAGTGAAATTTTATATGGAATCGCAAACCGAGCAATCCGCTTTAATGTGCCTGGCTTTAGCTTTTGATTCTTAACCGATTGATCTTGAGTGAGAGATCTAAAAGACATCCACGTTGCATGCATTGACATAAGACAACCTTAGTGAGAATCAGAGCAATATTTAAACTGTAAAACCAATCGAGCGTAATTGTTCACGGCCATCATCGGAAATTTTATTTGGACCCCAAGGTGGAAGCCATACCCAGTTGATTTTCACATCTGAAGTTATGTCAGAAAGGACTTGGCGAGTTTGATCCTCAATAACATCTTGAAGAGGGCAAGCTGCTGAAGTTAAAGTCATATCTAAAGTTGCAATATTATTTTCATCAAGACGCATGTCATAAACTAAGCCAAGGTCAATAACATTAATTCCAAGCTCAGGATCAATAACATCCTTCATAGCCTCGGTAACATCATCAATAGTTGTACTCATGAGCCAATCCTATTCCATCACTTGCGTAGAAGCATCTTTGAAAGCCATCCAGCCTAGTAGCGCACATTTAATTCGGGCCGGAAACTTTGATACCCCAGCAAATGCCACACCATCCTCTAGTAAATTTTCATCCCCTACGCCTTGTCCCTTGCTCTGCATTAATTCGACAAAAGCATCAAATATTGCCAACGCATCCGAATAAGATTTACCAATAATTAATTCGCTCATAACTGAAACACTTGCCATAGAAATCGAACATCCAACACCATCCCAAGAAACATCTTTTACTACCTGCCCATCCATAATTAAATTAAGTGTTACCTCATCCCCGCAGCTTGGATTCTTATGGTGAACTTGCACATCTTTATGATCTGAGAGCCCTTTATGGTGAGGGGACTTGTAGTGATCAAGTATTACTTCTTGATAAAGTGAATCTAACTCCATCACTTTCCTACCTTAAAATAACTTTTAACCTTCTCGATCGCCTCTAAAAGTGCATTCACATCATTTGAATCGTTATACAGATGAAAGGATGCTCTGGTGGTACCAACCAGATTAAGTTTCTTCATTAATGGCCAAGCACAATGGTGACCAGTTCTAACTGCAATTCCATATTGATCTAAAACTTGACCGACATCATGTGGGTGGACTCCATCAATTGTAAATGAGATGACTCCCCCTCTATCTTTCATATCAAGTGGACCAACTACATTAACGCCAGATATTTTTGATAGACCGGTTAGTAAATACTCCGTTAGCTCTTGTTCATGTTCAAATATTTTGTCCATACCAACCAGATTTAGATAATCGATGGCAGCAGATAAACCAACAGCTTGGGCCATATTCGGAACTCCAGCCTCAAATTTTCGCGGTGCACTTGCCCAGGTTGCACTTTCCATAGTTACCGAATCAACCATGGACCCGCCAAACAAAGCGGGCTCTAATTTTTCTAATAACTCCGCTTTTCCCCACAGAACACCAACTCCGGTTGGACCTAATGCTTTGTGCCCAGAGAAGGCTAGGAAATCAACATCTAGTTTTTTTACATCAATTGCAAAGTGGGGGGCAGATTGGCAGGCATCAAGTACCACTAATGCTCCCACTGCATGTGCTGCCTTTGTAATTTCAGCAAGTGGAATAATAGTTCCAAACACATTTGATTGATGGGTGATTGCAACAATCTTAGTTTTTTTGGTTATCACACTAGCAATATTTGAAAGATCTAATCTTCCATCTTTGGTAATTGAAAACCAAGTCAATTTTGCACCAGTTCGTTTGGCAAGCTGTTGCCATGGAATCAGATTCGCATGATGTTCCATCTCAGAAACCACAATCTCATCCCCGTCTGAAATATGGGGAGTTGAGGCTGTATTGCCTAATGAATAAGCAATCATGTTAAGTGATTCAGTTGCACTCTTGGTAAAAATTACCTCATCAGTTTTAGCAGCAATAAATTTTGCAACATTAGCTCTAGCTGCTTCATAAGCCTCTGAAGCTTCTTCAGCAAGAAGGTGGGCGCCACGATGAACGGCAGCGTTAATTGTTCGATAGAAGTTTGCTTCAGCAGATATTACAGCTTCTGGCTTTTGTGAGGTTGCTCCACTATCTAAATATATTAATGAGTTTCCACCCCGCACCTTGCGTGCGAAGATAGGAAAATCCTTCTTATATTTGGATAGATCTACACTCATTGAGATTACGCAGTTATGTACTCTGCGTATCCCTTATCCTCTAATTTGTCAGCAAGCTCTGGGCCACCCTCTTCAACAATTTTGCCATTAGCAAATACATGTACGAAATCTGGCTTGATATATCGAAGGATTCGGGTGTAGTGGGTAATTAACATAACTCCCAAATCAGAGTTAGCTTTAACACGATTAACGCCTTCAGAAACAATTCGAAGGGCATCAACATCAAGGCCGGAATCTGTTTCATCCAAAATTGCAATCTTTGGCTTTAGTAATTCCATTTGCAAAATCTCATGACGCTTCTTCTCGCCACCAGAGAAGCCTTCATTAACATTTCTCTCCGAAAATGCTGTATCCATATTTAAGGAAGCCATCGCAGCTTTAACCTCACCAACCCAGGTACGAACCTTTGGAGCTTCACCACGAATTGCTGTTACAGCAGTTCGTAAAAAGTTTGAAACTGATACCCCAGGTACTTCAACCGGATACTGCATTGCTAAAAATAAACCCGCCTTTGCTCTTTCATCAACACTCATCTCCAAAACGTCAGCGCCATCAAGTGTTACTGATCCACCAGTAATTAGGTACTTAGGATGACCGGCAATTGAGTAAGCAAGAGTTGATTTACCTGAGCCATTTGGACCCATAATTGCATGAGTTTCACCAGACTTAATTGTTATATCCACGCCACGTAATATTTCTTTGTTTCCAGCATCAGTAACAACACTTACCTGCAGATTTTTAATCTCTAATACGCTCATTATTTTCTCCTATTAGTTACTGATTGTTAGTTGGTTGCCATTACGTTTTACATTAAAAGTTTTTAGTGCTTCAGTCGCTGGCGGTGTTAGCGCTTTTCCTGTCTTAAGATCAAACTCAGCCCCATGTAGCCAGCATTCGATTTTGCTCCCGTTTACTTCACCCTCTGCAAGTGATGCCTCTGCGTGGGTGCAGGTATCTGCAACTGCAAAAACCTCATCTGCAACCTTAACAACGCAGACAGGTGTGCCATCAACATCAATTGCAACTGGTTTTCCTTCAACTAAAGTGTCAAATAAAATCTCACTCATCACTCACCTACCTTTGCTAACTCTGCATCAATTCGTCCCATTAAACGCTCTTCTAGCTCTTCACTCTTTAACTTAGTAACAATTTCGGCGAAGAACCCACGAATAACTAATCTCCTAGCAATATCTGACGGAATTCCACGAGATTGTAGATAAAAAAGTTGCTCGTCATCAAAGCGTCCAGTGGTGCTGGCATGGCCTGCACCAACAATTTCGCCAGTTTCAATTTCAAGATTTGGAACCGAATCAGCTCTTGCGCCGTCTGTTAGTAATAGATTTCTATTTAATTCATAGGTATCAGTTCCTTCAGCACCTTTATGAATATAGACATCACCGATCCAAACGGTGTGAGCTGCATTTCCAGCAAGAGCTCCCTTGTAATTAACTCTTGATTTAGCATTTGGCACGGTGTGGTCAACATGGATGCGGTGCTCTAAATGTTGCCCATCTGTAGCAAAGTAAATTCCATACAAATCAGCAAATGCGCCAGCGCCAGTAAACTCAACTGTTGGACTTATCCGAACTACCGATCCCCCAATTGATACTACATAAGATGTGAATTGAGCATCCTTGCCAATAATTGCATGGTGTTGTCCTACGTGAACTGCACTTCTATCCCATTCTTGTAGGGAAACAAAGTTTAAAGAGGCACCGGTAGCAAGTGATATCTCAATCTCTTCTCCGATTTCACCTGTTCCAGTATTTTCTATAATTACGGTTGCCTTGCTGTTAACTCCGGCTTGGATTACTAACCGACTTAACTCCGCAGAACTACCTGCTTTACGAGCTAAAAAAATTGGCTCTGCCAGCTCTACCTCGTTATCGATCGTCAGTAATGATATTTTTTCAACCGTTTTGCGAATTCGACTCGTAATAACATCATTTGATTCATATGCTGGTGGAAGATCTTTAGCCAATGGGGTTGTTAGTTTTACTCCAGCAGGCAGAGAGCCCTGATTCGAAATCGAAATTCGATCGGCAACATCAACTGCGATGTCATGTAAACCAGCAAGCCGCTTTAAGGGTGTAAAGCGCCAAGCTTCTTCCCGCCCACTTGGGGTTAGGTAATTAGTTGTTAAAGCGCTCATTAACCAACTGCACCTTCCATTTGCATTTCGATCAGTCGGTTTAACTCAAGTGCGTACTCCATTGGCAATTCTTTTGCGATTGGCTCAATAAATCCACGAACTATCATTGCCATTGCTTCATCTTCACTCAATCCACGGGACATCAGATAAAACAGTTGATCATCGCTAACCTTTGAAACTGTCGCTTCATGGCCCATCGAAACATCATCTTCTCTAACATCAACATATGGATATGTGTCAGATCGAGAGATAGTGTCAATTAAAAGCGCATCACATTTAACTGTGCTCTTTGAGTGGTGAGCCCCTGCCTCAACTTTGACTAAGCCACGGTATGAGGTTCGCCCACCGCCACGTGCTACTGATTTGGAGATAATTGTTGATGATGTGTAAGGAGCAGCATGGACCATTTTTGCGCCAGCATCTTGATGTTGGCCTTCGCCAGCAAATGCAATCGAAAGAGTTTCACCTTTTGAGTGCGGACCCATCAACATTACAGCTGGATACTTCATGGTTACTTTAGATCCGATGTTTCCGTCGATCCATTCCATAGTTGCACCCTCAGCACAAGTTGCGCGCTTGGTAACTAAGTTATAAACATTGTTTGACCAGTTTTGAATAGTCGTATATCGCACTCGTGCATTTTTCTTAACGATAATTTCAACTACAGCAGAATGCAATGAATCTGAAGAGTAAATAGGCGCAGTACAACCTTCAACATAATGAATGTATGAATCTTCATCAGCGATAATTAAAGTTCGCTCAAATTGACCCATATTTTCAGTATTGATTCGGAAGTATGCTTGCAGTGGAATATCTACCTTTACTCCCTTTGGTACATAGATAAATGATCCGCCAGACCAAACTGCAGTATTAAGGGCTGCGAATTTATTATCACCAACTGGAATTACTGTTCCAAAATACTCTTTGAAAAGCTCAGGGTGAGTACGAAGGGCAGTATCGGTATCAAGGAATAAAACTCCTTGCTTCTCAAGATCTTCGCGAATTGAGTGGTAAACCACCTCAGATTCATATTGCGCAGCAACACCTGAAACTAATCTTTTCTTCTCCGCCTCTGGAATACCAAGTCGATCATAGGTATTTTTAATATCATCTGGAAGATCTTCCCAAGATGTTGCTTGTTTCTCAGTTGAACGAACAAAGTACTTAATCGTGTCAAAGAAGATACCGCTTAAGTCAGATCCCCAACTTGGCATCGGCTTCTTATCAAATAATGAAAGACCCTTAAGACGTAGGTCAAGCATCCATTGTGGCTCACTCTTTTTAGCAGAGATATCTCTGACTACCTCTTCATTTAAACCCCGTCGGCTGTTTGAGCCCGCATCGGTTTTATCCGCCCAACCATATTCATACTTACCAATACCATCTAATTCTGGGTGGGCGATTTGGGTCATGAGCGAGCTCCTTCTTTTATTTTGTTTTTACTTTTGTGGGAAACTTCTGCTGGTATAAATGTTGTACAAACTCCGTCACCGTGGGCAATTGTTGCTAGTCGTTGTACATGCGTTCCTAAAATTGCTGAAAATGCAGCAGTCTCTGCCTCACATAGTTGTGGAAACTCTGAGGCAACATGTGCAATCGGGCAATGATGCTGGCAGATCTCCTCGCCACTTCCCATTTTGTCAGTAGACGCGGCATAACCTTCTTTAGTAAGTAGCTTTGCCAATGCCTTTGCTTTTTCAGAGATACTTTTATTTGAATCCTTTATTTGACTTCCCTTGCGTTCAAACTCATTTGCTCGAGACTGCGCAAACTCATTAACAAGATGTGATCCATTTTTACTTGCCATAAATTTAAGTGCGGCTACGGCCAGGTCGTCGTATGAATGTTCAAATTTTTCACGGCCAGAATCCGTCATCACAAATACTTTTGATGGCCTACCTCTACCCCTTAACGCACTCCCCTGATAAGGATCGCGAGCTGTTAAAACACCTTCACTTATCAATGAATCTAGATGGCGGCGGATACCGGCAGGTGTAATTGATAATTTATGAGCAAGATCTGCAGCACTCGCTGGGCCACCTTCTAAGATGGTGCGAGCAACCTGATCGCGGGTTTTATCTGGCTCACTCTTTTTCACAACATAAGTGTTGCGTAATTCCCCTAGAAGCGCCAATCCTCTCGCTCAGAGTCTGTGTGAAATTGGACTTACTGTCCATCTCAATCAGGCGGGGGTAGCAGGCAACCCAATAGGCTTTAATCATGTTGGTAGGCAAAGGCTCAATTGCAGGCAAGGTTTTTGGTTTTCTAGTCTTTTTGCAGATTGCAATTGTTGTCACTGGTGGTGCGGTTCGACTAACCGGATCAGGCCTTGGCTGTCCAACCTGGCCAGAGTGCACACCAGGCTCCTATACGCCAGTGCCGCACCAAGCAGAGGGGCAAGTACATGCCTGGATCGAGTTTGGTAACCGGCTATTAACATTTGTACTTTTAATCTGCGCGCTCATTGCTTTAATCATTGCAATAAGGGTTTCTAAAAACGCGGTACTGAAAAGCAGAGTGAGAATATTAGCTGCGCTTCAAGTGATTGGAATATTTGGGCAGGGAATTTTAGGCGGAATTACAGTACTAACAGATTTAAATCCCATTCCAGTTGCCGGTCACTTCCTGTTATCAATATTTTTGATAGCAGGTGCGATCTCATTACGATATGAAATAGTAGGGTTTATTAGGCAAAAAGCGGATGGAATTGTTGCCACTTTAATGCCACTGCTAATTTGGCTAACTGTATTGGTTTTGGTAGCAGGAACTATAGTTACCGGCAGCGGGCCGCATGCTGGCGATGAGAATGCAAAAAGATTTGGATTTAATCCAAGAATTGTCTCTTGGTTGCATGCCGATCTGGTAATTGCATTAATTGTACTAACCCTAGTTCTTTGGCTAATTACTAGAGTTTCACAAAACAAAGTAATTCATAAGTACTTATCAGTTTTTCTTCTAATCTGCCTAGCGCAAGGCTTAATTGGATATGTTCAATACTTCACTGGATTACCAGAGTTAATAGTTGCCGCCCACTTATTAGGTGCGACTCTTGTCTGGACTAGCGCATGGTCCCTGATTAAGGTCTGCCAATCTGGTTTTAGAATGCAAGGATTATCTCGATGAAGTTAGCAAAATGGGTAGCGTTAGATGATCAAGCGGTTGTAGTTTCTCGCGCCCTTGCAATGGATGCGGTACAAAAGGTAGGTAATGGCCACCCTGGTACTGCAATGTCACTGGCACCAGTTGCTTACACTTTATTTCAAAGAATACTTAAACATGATCCTGCAAATCCAAACTGGATTGCTCGGGATCGTTTTATTCTCTCCTGTGGTCATTCATCATTGACCCTTTACATCCAACTTTATTTGTCCGGATATGGTGTTGAGTTAGAGGATTTAAAGAGTTTTCGTACCTACAACTCACTTACCCCTGGCCATCCTGAGTATGGCCATACCCTCGGAGTAGAAACTACTACTGGACCATTAGGACAAGGTGTGGCAAACGGGGTTGGCATGGCAATGGCAGCAAGGTATGAAAAAGGATTACTTGATCCAAATGATAAAACTGATTTATTTGACCACAATATTTGGGTTATTTGCTCTGATGGAGATTTACAAGAGGGCGTAAGTGCAGAAGCATCCTCCCTTGCTGGTACGCAGCAGCTTGGAAATCTAAAAGTTATCTACGATGACAACCGAATATCAATTGAAGGTGACACGCATGTTGCATTTACCGAAGATGTCAGTGCTCGATACAGAGCGTATGGCTGGGATGTAATTGAAGTTGAAGCAAAAAAGAATGGTGATGTTGATCGCGAAAAATTAGAGAGCGCCATGATCAAAGCATTAGAACAAAGATCAAAACCAGTTTTAATAAGATTGCACACAGTAATTGCATGGCCAGCTCCTACCGCTAAAGGCACATCTGAATCACATGGTTCTGCTTTAGGTGCTGATGAGGTTGCGGCAACAAAGGTTGAACTTGGGTTAGACCCTGCTCAATTATTCTTTGCTCCGACTGAAGTTATCTCTCATACACGAAAAGTAAAGATAAAAGGATCTGATCTTTACCAAGAATGGCTTAGTAGGTTTTCTAAATGGCAGTTAGACAACCCAGAAGAGAGCAAACTCCTTTCAAGGTTGCTCTCAAAAAAACTTCCAGAAGGTTGGGAAAAATCTTTGCCAGTTTTCTCCCCTGAGAAAGATATAGCTACCAGAGCAGCATCTGGAAAAGTTATCAACGCAATCGCAAAAATATTGCCAGAGTTTTGGGGTGGATCTGCAGATTTAGCAGGCAGCAATAACACCACGATTGAAGGGGGCGGATCATTCTTGCCAGAAACAAGCAAGATGACTGGTGCCAATCCTTTTGGGAGAATAATTCACTTTGGAATCCGTGAACACGCGATGGGTGCGATATTAAATGGTGCAGCACTTCATGGCTTAGTTAAACCATTCGCCGGGACATTCTTAGTTTTTAGTGATTATATGCGTGGAGCGGTAAGGCTTTCGGCTTTAATGCAACTGCCTGTTACATATGTATGGAGCCATGACTCAATTGGTTTGGGTGAAGATGGCCCAACACATCAACCAGTTGAACACCTTGCAGCTTTACGAGCGATTCCAGGTTTGGCGATTGTGCGGCCTGCAGATGCAAATGAGGTTAGTTTGTGTTGGGGAAGAATTATTGCCGATGGTAAGCCAGTTGGTTTGGCACTATCACGTCAGAACTTGCCTGTTCTTGATCCAAATAAATATGCAAACATAACGGATGCAGTTAAAGGGGCATACGTTCTTAGGGATGCTCCGAATAACAGTAATCCTGATGTAATTTTAATTGCAACAGGCTCAGAGGTGTCACTAACTTTGGCAGCACAAGAGAAACTAATGGGTGAAGGGATTAAGGCGCGAGTTGTTAGTGCACCCTGCCTTGAGTGGTTTATGGAACAGCCAGGAAGTTATAGAGAGCAAGTACTTCCTAAAAAAATAAAAGCAAGGGTAAGTATTGAGGCAGGAATTTCCCAACCTTGGTATCAATACATTGGGGATTCAGGCATTGCACTATCACTTGAACACTTTGGTGCTTCAGCTAGTGCTTCAGTATTATTTAAAGAGTTTGGATTTACAGTGGAAAAGATTGTTTTAGCAGCAAAAGAAAGTATTAAAAAAGCAAATGGCTAATGCATTAGAACATATTTCTGAGGCAGGTGTTGCAGTTTGGCTTGATGATCTTTCAAGAGAAAGATTAAAAAATAATTCTTTAGCTAAACTTATTCAAGAAGATAGCGTAGTTGGCGTTACTACGAATCCAAGTATATTTTCAGCGGCAATTAGCAAGTCTGACCTTTATATAAGTGACATTACTAAAAATAATGAAAAAACTGTTGAAGAGATAATTACAACCTTAACCACAGATGATGTTCGAAATGCATGTGACCTTTTTGCTCAAACTTATAAAGATTCTAATGGGGTGGATGGCCGGGTTTCAATTGAGGTTGATCCGAGATTTGCAAGAGATACAAAATCAACTATTAATCAAGGAAAAGAACTGTGGCGGATAATTAATCGGCCAAACCTATTTATAAAAGTACCAGCAACAGTAGAAGGTTTACCTGCAATTACAGAGCTAATATCTCAAGGAATAAGTGTAAACGTAACTTTAATTTTTTCAGTAAATCGATATAAGCAAGTTTTAGATGCTTTTACAGCTGGACTTGAAAATAGATTGGCCTCTGGTAAGCCGATTACTGATATCTACTCAGTAGCATCTTTTTTTATTAGCAGAATTGACAGTGAGGTAGATAAACAATTGCCTATCGATTCCGAGCTCAGAGGTAGCATCGCAATTGCTAATGCGATATTGGCATATGATGCTTATCAAACATTTGAAAACACTCAGCGTTGGCAAAAGATTGCATCAAAAGGTGGGAATCTACAAAGACCATTATGGGCATCAACTGGCGTCAAGGATCCTTCTTATGATCCGACAAGATATGTAATGCTTTTAGTTGCCGAAAATACAGTTAACACAATGCCAGAGGCCACCTTAGATGCAGTTAGAAAGACAGGAATATTTACCGGAAACACCATTTCTCCAAATGTTTTAAAAGCTAAATCTTCTCTTGCAAAACTTGCACTTTCAGGCATTGATTTAGAAAAGATCACCGAAGCACTTGAAATAGATGGCGTAGCAAAGTTTGAAGCTGCCTGGCTAGATTTAATGGACACTATTAATACGGTATTAGGAAACTCTAAATGATTATTAGCGGGCCAAGCCTAAGTAAAAATAAACCTGAAATAATTACCAAACTAAATTCTATTTCACCAAAAATTGCTGCAAAAGATCACACGTTGTGGGGTGAGAATACAGAAGCTATTAATAGATTGGGTTGGATAGATCTACCAAATAGTTCTAGGGATTTATTGCCACAGTTAGATGCTCTATCAGCTTGGGCAAGAAGTAATAACTTAGTAAATGTGATTCTTTGCGGCATGGGTGGATCATCACTTGCGCCCGAAGTAATTGCGGCGGCATATGGGAAGAGATTAACTGTTATTGATTCCACAGATCCAGCTCAAATTCTAAGATCCGTCCCATCAGATCTATTAAAATCAGTAATAGTCATTGGTTCGAAATCTGGATCAACAATTGAAACATCCTCCCAATTTGCCTACTTTGCTAATTTACTAAATAAAGCAAATTTACAGCCTTCTGATCACATTGTAATAGTTACCGATCCTGGAACATCTTTAGATATAGAGGCACGCAAAGATGGTTACCGGGTTATAAATGCAGATCCCAATGTTGGTGGAAGGTTTAGTGCATTATCAGCATTCGGTTTGGTACCTGCTAGTTTATTGGGAATTGATATCTCAGTTTTGTTAGATGATGCGCAAGATTCTGCTACTGGTTTCATTTCAAATAACTCTTCTGCTGTTCTAATAGCTGCCACCTTATATTCAAACACAGAACAATTTATTAATTTCAGTGATACAAACTCTGGCTTACCCGGAATTTCTGACTGGATTGAGCAATTAATCGCTGAATCAACTGGAAAAAACCAGCGAGGAAGATTACCGGTAGTAATTGAGGAAAATTCTGATTTTGATAAGAATCTTAAAGTTGGGTTTGCTGATGGAGATTTTGATTTAATTGTGAATGGCACACTTGGCGAGCAATTTATATTATGGGAATGGGTAACCGCGATGCTCTGTTATTTACTTGAAGTTGATCCATTTAACCAGCCAAATGTAGCCGAAGCAAAGGATCGAACTGCTGTGATTCTTGATCAAATTTCATCAGGAAAACAACAAGCTTTGTTACCGGTATACGAAGATAGTGAAATTGAAATTTACTCAAGTACAGGTGTAAAAACCCTTACAGAGTTTTTGCAAACTTCTGTAAAATATTTTGCAGTAATGGCCTACCTAACTCGCGGTTCGGAGAATGAAATCGTAAAAATTCGGGCTCTAATTGCTAAGAGAACTAATAAGCCAACTACTTTCGGCTGGGGACCAAGATTTCTTCATTCAACTGGTCAATTCCATAAAGGTGGCCAACCTAATGGTGGGTTTATTCAAATCACCGCTGCCTCTGATGTTGATATTGAAATTCCAAATAAGCCTTACACATTTTCACAATTAATCCTTGCTCAAGCCCTAGGTGATGCTCAAGCGCTAACGGAGAGAAAATTACCCTTATTAAGAATTCATCTAAAAAATCGAAGTACAGGTATTAATAAATTAATCTCCGAATTTTAAATTAATCCTCACCACGTAATTTTTTAAGAGCAATATCTAATACCTTATTTGCTTCTGCTTCAGTTCTGCGTTCCTTCACATATGCCAAGTGAGTTTTATATGGCTCATTTTTTAGTGGCATTGGTGGCTTATTTTTATCTTGCCCGGCTGGAAATCCACACCGTGGACAATCCCATTCAGCTGGAACTTCTACTGTGCCATCCTCGGCAAATGATGGTTTAGTTTCATGACCATTTGCGCACCAGTATGAAACTCTAAAGCGAGCAATCGACTCACCACGCTCTGCTTCGCCCATTGGGCCTGCACCAACACGACTGCCACGAATTGCACTTCCACCAGCCATTATTACTCCTTAGGTTTTCTTATTACTTTAATAACAAACTAAGCGCTACAACTGATGCAAACCAAACGCCACCAACAACGATAGTTATGCGGTCTAAGTTTTTCTCAACTACTGATGAGCCACCATAAGTTGAAGAGATACCGCCGCCAAAAAGATCTGATAATCCAGAGCCCTTGCCTTTGTGAAGCAGTACCAAAATAATCATCAATACGCTCGAGAGGACTAAAATAATCGAAAGAGCTAAATTCATTTACTCGCCTTCATCTGTTAGAGCCTTACCGCTCGGCCACCTGGCAAGGATACTATCTTTTCTGAAACTTTTCTTAAACCCAGCAAATTAAGCCTTATTTAGGACCCGGTGGAATTTAGATATTCTGGCAAACTCTTCTGGGTCTAAAGATGCTCCTCCAACCAATGCCCCATCAACATCATCCTCTTTCATGATGTCTAAGGTATTAATTGATTTAACAGATCCGCCATAAAGAATCCGACAATTATCAGCTATTTCATCACTGCCAATTTTTCTTAATTCGGTTCGAATTGCCGAACAAACCTCTTGAGCATCCTCTGGTGTCGCAGTTTTACCAGTACCGATTGCCCATACTGGTTCATAAGCAATAACGATTTTTTTAAGATCTGGTTTATGGAAACCTTTAAGAGCGTTTCTTAATTGCTCAAGCACATGTGCAATATGGTTACCCGATTCTCTAACCACCAACTCTTCACCAACACAAAGGATTGGTTTTAACTCATTAGCAAAAGCTGCTTTAATTTTACGATTTATAAGAGCATCATCTTCATTATGGTTTGCCCGGCGCTCACTGTGACCGATTAATACATAGGTGCACCCAAGTTTGGCCAACATTGAACCAGAAATATCACCAGTATGTGCCCCAGATTCAGATGCCGAAAGATCCTGAGCTCCATAAAGTAACCGAAGTCGATCACCATCGATTAAAGTTTGTATTGAGCGAATATCAGTAAATGGTGGAATAATTACAACCTCAACAGCATCATAATCACGATCCTCAAGCGAGTATGCAAGCTTTTGAGTTACAGCAATCGCCTCTAGATGATTCAGATTCATCTTCCAGTTTCCAGCAATTAACGGTTTACGCATTTTTCCCTCTTCTAACTTAGTGCAATTAATCCAGGAAGCTCTTTGCCTTCAAGATACTCTAAAGACGCGCCACCGCCGGTTGAGATATAACCAAAATCTGTATCTGCGAATCCTAGTTTACGTACTGCTGCTGCCGAATCTCCCCCGCCGACTACTGCCATTCCATCGACCTCAGTTAGTGCTTGTGCAACCACCTTTGTGCCATAAGCAAAATTATTAAACTCAAAAACTCCCATAGGGCCATTCCAGAAAACAGTCTTACATTTTTTTATTTCAAGTGCAAAATTAACAGCACTCTCTGGACCAATATCTAATCCCATCTGATCATGAGGAATCTTATCTGCTGTAACAGTTGTTGGCTTTGCATTTTCGGCAAATTCTGGTGCTACAACAATGTCAGTGGGTAATAAGATCTTAACGCCCAACTTTTCTGCCCTAGCTAATAATTCCTTTACAGTGGGTATTAAATCGATTTCAACTAATGACTTGCCAACCTCTTTACCTTGCGCAGCTAGGAAGGTAAACACCATGCCACCACCAATCGCAATGATATTTACTTTATCGAGGAAATTAGAAATTACACCAATCTTGTCGGAAACTTTTGCTCCCCCTAAAAGAACACCATATGGGCGAGATGGGTTTTTAGTTAACTTCTCAAGTACTTCAACTTCAGCGGCAACCAAGTCTCCAGCTGCATGAGGTAACATTTTTGCTAATTCAAATACAGATGAATGCTTGCGATGAACTGCGCCAAAGCCATCGCCTACATAAACTTTTCCATACCTAGCAAGTTTTTTCGCTAGCTCAATTCGTTCCGCTTCATCCTTGCTTGTTTCAGCTGATTCAAACCTAATATTCTCAAGTAGCAGAATTTGTCCAGATTTTAATTCACTAACCTTGGCATCAGCGCCAGTAATGTCTGAAGAAAATTCAATGTTAATTTTAAGCAGTTCACCTAGTCGCTTTGCCACAGGTGCTAATGAAAGTTCGCTCTTTCGCTCCCCTTTAGGTCTACCCAGGTGGGCAATAATTACAATTGAGCAGTTAGCATTTAACAGCTTCTTAATTGTGCTTAATGAAGCCACTATTCTGCCATCATCAGTAATCAGACCATCTTTAATTGGAACATTTAAATCACAGCGCAAAATTACTTGCGTATTTTGAGGGTCTAACTGAGAAAGTGTTTTTATACCCATCTAAATTAAAGAGTCTTACCAATATATTGAATTAGATCAACTAAACGGTTTGAGTAACCCCATTCGTTGTCATACCACCCAACAACTTTCACAGTAGTTCCGATTACCTTTGTTAGACCAGCATCTAAAATACATGAGCTTGGATCCGTAACAATATCTGCTGAAACTATTGGATCTTCTGTGTATGTTAAATACCCCTTAAGTGAACCTTCACTCGCTTTCTTAAGAGCAGCATTAATCTCGGCAACTGAAACCTCTTTTGAAAGTTCAACAGTCAAATCGGTAGCTGATCCAGTTGGGACCGGCACTCTTAATGCATAGCCATCTAATTTGCCCTTTAATTCTGGCAGAACTAAGGAGATTGCCTTTGCTGCACCAGTTGAGGTTGGAATAATTGAAAGCGCAGCAGCTCTTGATCTACGAAGATCTTTATGGGGAAAATCTAAAATAACTTGGTCGTTTGTGTAAGCATGAATAGTGGTCATTAATCCACGAACGATCCCAAACTCATCATTTAGAACCTTTGCCATTGGAGCTAGGCAGTTAGTAGTGCAAGATGCATTGGAAATAATGTCGTGCTTTGTTGAATCATATTTTTCGTGATTTACGCCCATAACAATTGTAATGTCTTCATCAGTTGCAGGAGCAGAAATAATAACTTTTTTAGCTCCAGCTGTTATGTGTTTCCCAGCATCAGAAGCTTTTGTGAAAATTCCAGTTGATTCAACAACTACATCGACACCCAATTTACCCCAAGGGATATTTGCTGGATCGCGTTCAGCACTGACTGAAATAATTTTTCCACCAACTGTGATTGTGGTGTCTGTAAAAGTTACCGGCTGTTTTAAGCGACCTAAAATTGAGTCATATTTAAGTAAGTGCGCAAGGGTGGCGTTATCTGTTAAATCGTTTATTCCGACAATCTCAAAATTGGCACCTGATTCAAGTGATGCTCTTAAAAAGTTACGACCAATACGACCAAAACCATTAACGCCAACTTTTAACATATTTTCCCCGCTCAAATTTATAAACCCAGAAATACCAGTCACATCTTTGTGAGGCTCTCATCTTACCAGCCTAGAAGTAGCGACTAATTCAATAAATCTGGGCTAATACTTGCCTCAGTATCTGGTACACCTAACTCACGAGCACGCTTATCAGCCATTGCAAGTAAGCGACGAATACGACCAGCAATCGCATCCTTCGTCATTGGCGGTGTCGCAAGTGAACCCAACTCTTCAAGGCTTGCCTGGCCATGATTAACTCTTAAGTCACCGGCTTCCTTTAAATGATCTGGAATTTCAGGGCCCAGTATTTCCATCGCTCTTTGCACTCTAGCTGAAGCGGCTACTGCAGCTCTTGCAGACCTACGTAAATTCGCATCATCAAAATTTGCCAATCTATTAGCAGTAGCGCGAACCTCTCTTCGCATGCGACGTTCTTCCCAAGCTAATACTGTTTCATGCGCACCAAGTCTGGTTAATAGCGCACCAATTGCATCGCCATCTCTTATTACAACTCGATCAACACTCCTAACCTCTCTAGCCTTTGCTGTAATTCCTAATCTGCGTGCTGCCCCTACTAATGCCAAAGCAGCCTCTGGCCCAGGACAGGTAATCTCAAGGGCTGAGGATCTACCAGGTTCGGTTAGTGAACCGTGAGCAAGAAAAGCTCCGCGCCAAGCAGCCTCAGAATCGCAGATTGCAGCGGAAACTACTTGTGGCGGCAACCCTCTGATTGGACGATTATTTGCATCTACCAATCCAGTTTGTCTGGCAAGTGCATCCCCATCAGCTAAAACTCGCACGATATATCGGCTACCTTTTCTAATCCCACTTGAAGAAACTACTGATAATTCACTTTCATGACCAAAAATTTCGGATATATCTTTCCTTAACCGACGAGCACTTTGTGCAGTATCTAATTCGACCTCAATAATAATTTTTCCAGCTGCAATATGAAGTCCACCAGCAAATCTAAGTAATGAGGAAACCTCTGCCTTACGGCAGCATGGTTTAGTTATTGAGAGCCGACTTAGCTCATCTTTAACCGCTTCGGTCATTGCCATTTATTCTCCTCTTGTTACTAAGGGGTTATCTAAGCAGGTATCAGCCAAAAATGTGGGCGAAAGCAGAAATTAATTTATCTCTATCATGGTGGAAAGTTTGCTTGTTATCTGCTAAGTCAAAGGCCAGAACCTGTCCACCGCATTTAGCCACTAAATCGTTAAATCTTGGCTCAGTATTAGATAGCGATTTATCAATCAAAGCTATGTCAATATTCAGATCAGGTATGTGATCCAAGATTAGTTGCAGGTGGGCTTCTAGCGAAAAACCTGAGAACTCATCAGAAATATGTTTATCGGGAAGATTGAAAATCATAATCTTCTTTGCCCTGCTCATTTTTATTTGCTTAGCCTGCTCTTTAAGTAGAAAATGAGGCATCACGCTAGATAGCCAGGAACCTGGACCAATAGTTATCCAATCAGCATCAGTTATTGCAGCTAAGGCTTCAGGTGTTGCTTTAGGTGTATCAGGAATTAGTCGTAATTCTTTTACTTTACCAACTGCAGCAGCAACCTGAACTTGGCCTCTAACTAAATTAACTCCATCCTTACTCTCAAAACTTCCTTCGATATCTAATGGCTCTAGTGCCATTGGAAGCACGCGTCCAACTACCTTCAGTAACTGACCAACTCGATCTAAACCTTTAACTGGATCACCATCTCGATCCCAAAGTGCAGTTAAAAGTAAGTTTCCAACTGCGTGGTTATCCATCTCACCCTGACTGGTAAATCGATACTGCATTATCTGTGCCCAGCCTTTTCCCCATTCATCATCTGCGCAAAGTGCGGCAAGTGCCATACGTAAATCTCCAGGCGGAAGGGAATTAAATTCTGCTCGAAGCCTTCCGGAGGATCCGCCATTATCTGCAACAGTTACTACAGCAGTAACTTGATTAGTAAGAGTGCGCATTGCTGCAAGGGTTGCAGCAAGTCCATGACCTCCGCCTAGACAGACAACCTTGGGATTTGAATTCATACCTAAATCTCTCTGCCCAAATCTCGATGCATAGCCTGCGTTTCTATTTTGAAACTACCTAATTTTTCACACTGAGTTAAACGTTTAACTAATTCAACTGTTACTGCTACCGATCTATGCTTTCCACCAGTACAGCCGATTGCTAAAGTTAAAAATTTTCTACCCTCGGTTATAAAACCGAACGCCATAGTTTCAAATAGTGCTTGATATCTATCAAGAAATTCTTGTACGTTTTCGTTACTCAGTACAGCATCGCTGACCGGTTTATCCAAACCTGAAAGTGGTCGAAGCTCTGGTACCCAATGAGGGTTAGCAATAAATCTGCAATCCACCACAAGATCTGCATCAACCGGAATTCCATACTTATAACCAAAAGAAAGGATATTAACTCGCAAGTCAGCTCCGGAATCCTCATGAAAGTTATCAGCAATTTTTTTTTCAAGTTGATGAATATTTAAAGCAGATGAATCAATCACTAAATCTGCTGCATCACGGACTTCACGTAGCCGGTCGCGCTCTTTTGCAATTCCATCCAAAATTCGATCTGACCCCTGAAGTGGGTGAGGTCTTCTAGTTGATTCAAATCTTCTAACCAAAACATCATCAGCGGCATCAACAAAAAGAATTTTTCTAGAAATTCCTTGCTCTGCTAGATCGACAAGTGATTTAGTCAAATCTCCAAAAAAAGCACGTCCTCTTACATCGACAACTACTGCAACTTTTTTCACAGAGGTAGTTACTAATTCAATTAGATTGCCAAGCAAGGCTGGTGGCAAATTATCAACTACATACCAACCTAGGTCTTCTAAGGAGTGCGCGACCGTTGATCGACCAGCACCGCTCATGCCGGTAATGATTAGGATTTCGGTATCACCTTTCATGCCAATATCTTGCTATACCTGTCAAGCATCCAATATTTCGCCAGTTTGCATATCGATATTTAATGGTAAATCCTGATTTTTTATCTGTTCAATAATACTTTGCGCCATTTTTGCACCAATCCCAGGCACACTAGCAAGCTCACCAACTGTGGCAGCCTTTAACGCTGTTACTGATCCAAAGTGAGTTAGCAAAGATTTTCGCCGAATTTCACCAAGCCCTACTACCTCATCGAGAAGTGACTCAAGCATTACCTTGGATCGTTTACTCCTATGAAAACTTATTGCAAATCGATGTGCTTCATCCCGTAGCTTCTGCAATAAGTAAAGAGCTTCGCTATGCCTTGGAAAAATTATTGGCTCGCTGTTGTTAGGTAACCAAACCTCTTCTAATCGCTTTGCCAGTCCGCAGAGTGCAACATCTGTAATGCCTAGTTCCCGCAATGCTTTCGCAGCTGCATTAACCTGTGGTTTTCCTCCATCTACAACTACTAATTGCGGAGGGTAGGCAAATTTTGGACGTTGACCGCCTTGCGCAGTGGCTTCAGCAATATCAATATCCTTCTCATCTAAATAACGCTTGAATCGACGAGTAATAACATGATGCATCGCCCGAGTATCATCGAAACCAGCTTCATCTGATATAGAAAATCTTCGATAATCACTCTTCTTTGGTTGTCCATCCTCAAATACCACCATTGAAGCAACCATGCTAGTTCCTTGAATATTTGAAATATCAAAGCATTCGATTCTAAGTGGTAGCTCTGCTAATTCTAATTGTTCAGCAATTTCAGCCAGTGCAGAACCACTCACTGCAGCATCGTTTGCCCTTTTGCTTAAATATTGAATCAGAGATTGGTGTGCATTTCGCTTTACAGTTTGAACCAATTCTAATTTTTCACCGCGCTGTGGTTGAATCAAAGATACATTCTTCCTGCGCTGCTCACTTAACCACTGTTCTAGTACTTTCGCATCCTCTGGTAAGTGATCCACCAAGATTTCAGAAGGTGGCTTACTGTCAGCGTAAATTTTTCCAAGCATTGCTGAGATTATGCTTTCATCCTCAAGCAAATTTGCCCGATCTACGATCCAAGATCGTGATCCAGTTATTCGACCAGCAGTGATAATAAATTGCGACAATGCAGCATGAGTTATCTCTTCATGGATTGCCAAAACATCGGCATCGATATTCTCATTCAAAAATCTATCAGTTGATTCAAAAGCTTTACTTACTGCCTCAAGCTGATCTCGCAATTTAGCTGCCTTCTCGAATTCCTCTGCCGCAGCTGCTACCTTCATTTCACCTTCAATTCGATTTGATATTTCTTCTGGGGATTTTTCCAAAAAGTTGACTAGATCATATGCTAATTTACGATGCTCATCTGGACTTACCCAATTAACGCATGGTGCAGCACATTTACCAATATCTCCCAGTAAGCACTGTCTTTTGCTTCTGACTGCAGATTGAAAATTTGACTCACTACAAGTGCGAACTGGATATATTTTTATCAGAGTTTCAAATGTACTACGCAGTGCCCATGCATGAGAGTATGGTCCGAAGTATCTAACTCCAGGAATCTTCTTTGATCTAGAAATAAATAATCTCGGAAATTCAGAATTTAGGTCGATTGCCAAATGAGGATAAGATTTATCATCTTTAAATTGCACATTAAAATCTGGGTTGTACTGCTTAATCCACGTAAACTCTAATTGGAGTGCTTCAACCTCTGTCTTAACTAAAGTCCAATCAACACGTACGGCGGTATTTACCATTTTCCTAGTTTTAATCTGCAAATTACTACCAAAATATGAATTAAGCCGATTTTTTATGTTCTTTGCTTTTCCAACATAAATTACCTTTTCATCTTTATCGAAAAATCGATAAACACCTGGATCGCTTGGTAAATTACTTGGGCGATAACTCTGTGGGTCGGCCATGATCTACTTCTTTAATACTTGTGCTAAAAACTTTCCGGTATAGCTCTTACTATTTTTAACAATATCCTCAGGCCGTCCTTCAGCCACTACTAATCCTCCACCTGAACCGCCCTCTGGACCTAAATCAATAACCCAATCTGCGGATTTAATAACATCCAGATTATGCTCAATTACGATAACGGTATTACCAGTATCAACTAATCTATTTAAAACTAGAAGTAATTTACGGACATCTTCAAAATGCAAACCAGTAGTTGGCTCATCTAACACGTAAATAGTTCTTCCAGTTGATCTTCGCTGTAATTCAGTAGCTAGTTTTACTCTTTGAGCTTCACCTCCCGAAAGAGTCGGCGCTGATTGACCGAGCCGTACGTAACCAAGTCCAACATCACATAGTGTTTTCAAAAATCTAGCAATCGCAGGTACCGATTCAAAAAAATTATTTGCTTCCTCTATCGGCATATCGAGAACTTGAGCAATTGTTTTTCCTTTGTAATGTACTTCTAGGGTTTCACGGTTATACCTAGCGCCATGACAGATCTCACACGGTACATAAACATCAGGCAAAAAATTCATTTCGATAGTTATTGTTCCGTCACCGGAACAGTTCTCACATCTACCGCCTTTAACATTGAAGGAAAAACGTCCTTGTTGGTAGCCACGTACCTTTGCTTCACTTGTCTCAGCAAAAAGTGCTCTTACCTTGTCAAAAACGCCGGTATAGGTTGCAGGGTTTGATCTTGGAGTTCTACCAATTGGTGATTGATCAACATGAACAACCTTATCGAGTTGATCAAGACCAGTAACAGTCCTATGTCGACCAGGAACTATCCTTGCTCCATTTAACTTATTAGCAAGAACTGAATACAAAATATCATTTACTAAAGTAGATTTACCCGATCCACTAACTCCAGTTACAGCTACAAATGCTGCTAGCGGAAAAGTCACATCTATATTTTGTAGATTATTCTCTTTTGCCGCTTTAACTGTCAAAGATTTCTTTTCATCAATTGGCCGTCGCTTTTTTGGAATCGCAATTACTGATTTACCAGATAAATAAGCGCCTGTAATTGAATTCTTGGCTGCAATTAATTGCTCATAACTACCCGATGAAACAACCTCTCCGCCATGCTCGCCTGCACCCGGACCAATATCAACGATCCAATCTGCAGTTCTTATTGTGTCTTCATCATGCTCTACAACAATTAAGGTGTTACCTAAGTCGCGTAATCTTGTTAGAGTTTCAATCAATTTTCGATTATCTCGTTGATGAAGGCCAATGCTTGGCTCATCCAACACATATAGAACGCCAGTTAATCCAGAACCAATTTGAGTTGCAAGCCTAATTCGCTGTGCTTCACCACCGGATAAAGTTGCAGCTGGCCTTGCAAGAGATAAATAATCAAGTCCAACATCAAGGAGAAAACCTAATCGAGCATGAACCTCTTTTAATACTCGCTCTGCGATCTTTTTCTCCCGCGCTGATAGTGAAATCTCTTTCAGAAAAACTGCGCATTCGGCAATTGAAAATTCGCAAATTTGGGAAATATTTTTCCCACCCAATGTCACGGCGAGTACCTCCGGCTTTAACCGACTACCATTACATACTGGGCAAGGTGTTTGACGCATATATGCCTCATATTTATCGCGACTAAAATCGCTATCTGTTTCTGAATGCCTTCTATGTATAAAAGGGACAACTCCTTCAAAACCTGTTGTGTAATTACGGACTCGACCGTAACGGTTTTTGTATTTAACATGTACTTCATAATCCCAGCCATGCAGAATTGCCTCTTTTACCTTTTCAGATAATTTCTTCCATGGATTATCAAGGGAGAACTTAAGGTCAGTCGCAAGTCCTTCCAATAATCGTAAGAAGTACTCTGAAGATTGACCACCAGACCAAGGAGCAATTGCACCCTCATAGATTGAAATTGAATCATCTGGAATCAATAACTCCTCATCAACCTCTAGTTTTGTGCCAATTCCGCTGCATTCTGGACAGGCCCCAAAGGGTGAGTTAAATGAGAATGATCTCGGCTCCAACTCTTCGAAAGATAACTCACAATCATGGCAGGCCATGTGCTCGCTAAATGATTTTTCCTTATCAGCTGATCCAACTTTTAAATCGACAAAATCTAATATTACTAAACCGCTGGCTAATCTGAGCGCAGTTTCAATAGAGTCTGTGATACGTGATTTACTTTCCGCCTTAACACTTAGACGATCAACAACAACCTCAATTGTGTGTTTCTCCTGTTTTTTAAGTTTTGGTACCTCTGAGATCTGATAAACAATTCCATCTACTCTTACTCTCGAATAACCTTGAGTTGTGAAATCTTTAAATAAATCAAGGAACTCACCTTTTTTGGCCCTAATTACTGGAGCTAAAACTTGAAATTTACTTCCCTCATTCATTTGTAAAATCTGATCAACAATATTTTGTGGTGTTTGCTTTGCAATTTCTTTACCGCACTTCGGACAGTGAGGTTTTCCGGCCCGAGCAAATAAAAGACGTAGGTAGTCATAAACTTCGGTAATGGTTCCAACTGTTGAGCGTGGATTTCGATTTGTGGATTTTTGATCAATTGAAACTGCCGGAGATAGCCCCTCTATAAAATCAACATCGGGCTTATCCATTTGCCCTAAAAATTGGCGAGCATAAGCAGAAAGTGATTCAACATATCGGCGCTGTCCTTCAGCAAATATCGTGTCAAAAGCAAGCGAAGATTTTCCAGATCCAGATAAACCAGTAAAGACAATTAATGCATTGCGGGGCATGTCTAAGGAAACATTTTTAAGATTATGCTCACGAGCACCACGGACTATTAAACGGTCGTTCATTAGTTGCCCGCCTCCTGCATTCCTTTTAGTTCCCGCTTTAACTCTCTAATCTCATCCCGCAATCTAGCGGCTAGTTCAAAACTTAACTCAGACGCGGCAGATTTCATTTGCAGCGTCAACGATTCGATCAGGGCAATTAACTCCTGCCTTGGTAATGAGTGGGCATTCTTACTATGAATACCGCTGGTAAAGCCAATTTTCTTGCTAGTAGCGGTTAAATCATCTGTGTCATCAATTTCTTTCGCAATCAAATCTGTAATATCCGCAATTTTTTTGCGAAGTGGGGTTGGATCAATTCCATGCTCGGTGTTATATGCGACCTGCTTAGCTCTTCTTCGATTAGTCTCTTCAATTGCATTTGTCATTGATTTTGTCATGTTGTCGGCGTACATATGAACCTCGCCGGAAACATTTCTAGCGGCTCGACCGATAGTTTGAATCAATGAGGTTGTAGACCTTAAGAAGCCTTCTTTGTCGGCATCTAAAATTGCAACAAGAGACACTTCGGGTAGATCTAATCCTTCTCGTAGAAGATTTATTCCAATCAAGACGTCATACTCACCAGTTCTTAGCTCTCTCAATAACTCAACTCTTCGCAACGTATCAACTTCAGAGTGTAAGTATCTAACCTTTACTCCGAGCCCCAGCATATAATCGGTTAGATCTTCAGACATTTTCTTGGTCAAAGTTGTGACAAGAACTCGCTCATTTTTTTCCGCACGAATTCTAATTTCATTTACCAAATCATCTATTTGGCCCTTAATAGGTTTTACAACAATTTTTGGATCAATTAATCCTGTTGGCCGAATTACTTGCTCAACTACATCATTTTTACATTTTTCTAATTCATATTTTCCAGGTGTTGCAGATAGGTAAACTTTTTGTCCGCATCTCTCCAGAAATTCGGCAAATTTAAGAGGTCTATTATCCATTGCACTAGGTAAACGAAAACCATGTTCAACTAATGTTCGTTTTCTTGCCGCATCACCTTCATGCATTGCACCAATTTGCGGGACCGTAACATGGGACTCATCAATAACAACTAAGAAATCCTCTGGGAAGTAGTCAAGTAAACAATTTGGTGCAGAACCAGCAGCTCGGCCATCTAATTGGCGAGAGTAGTTTTCGATACCAGAACAAAACCCGAGTTGTTGCATCATCTCAATATCAAATGTAGTTCGCATCTTAATTCGCTGGGCTTCAAGCAATTTTCCAGATCTTTCAAACTCATCTACCCTTTTTTCTAATTCTGCTTCAATCTCGCCAATTGCACGTTGCATAGTCTCCGGTCCTGCCGCATAGTGGGTAGCCGGGAATACATACATCTCACTTTCATCCCGAACAATCTCACCAGTCAAAGGATGCAGTGTCATTATTTTTTCAATTTCATCACCAAACATTTCAATGCGCAGGGCTAACTCTTCATACATTGGGATAATCTCGATTGTGTCTCCCCTTACTCGGAAAGTTCCCCGTTCAAAAGCCATGTCATTTCGTTTGTACTGAATGTCTACAAATTTTCTTAATAGTTGGTTTCGATCAATTGAATCGCCTACTTTTAAACGAACCATTCGATCCACATACTCTTGCGGTGTTCCTAGGCCATAAATACAGGAAACTGTTGCCACCACTATTACATCTCTTCTAGTCAAGAGAGAATTAGTTGCTGAGTGCCGTAATCTTTCAACCTCATCATTTACCGATGAATCTTTCTCTATAAATGTATCAGTTTGCGGAACATATGCTTCAGGTTGATAGTAGTCATAGTAGGAAACAAAGTACTCCACTGCATTATTAGGTAGTAACTCTTTAAACTCATTTGCAAGCTGCGCGGCTAAGGTTTTGTTTGGAGCAATAACTAAGGTTGGCCTTTGTAATTGTTCGATTAACCAAGCCGTAGTTGCAGATTTACCGGTTCCGGTAGCACCAAGCAAGACAATATCCTGCTCCTCTTTGCTTATGCGTTTTAATAATTCTGCAATCGCAGCAGGTTGATCTCCTGCTGGAACATAATCACTGATTACTTTAAATGGCTCAACTCGCCTTGCTAAATCCGTTATTGGCCGCATTATTTACTCACATTTTTTAATAGCAAAAGCTCCCATATTTTCTCAACTTGATTCGTAATCTCTTGCTCACTTTTTTCATTAACTATTACTGAATCAGCAATACCCTCTCTCATCTGATCAGTTGCCTGAGCTTGCATTCTCTCTCTTATTTGGACCCCTGTTAAGCCACGTTTAAGTAATCTTTGAGCGCGAATATCTTCAGAGGCTGAGACGGTGATTACATGATCAAACTTGTAGTCATGATTTGATTCAACTAGAAGTGGAATTTGATTTATTACTATTGCATTAGATGAAGACCTAGCTATTACCTCTGCAAAAGCTTTACGTATTAAAGGGTGAGTAATTTGTTCCAATTCAGTCCGTTTTGTAGGATCTTTGAATACTATTGATGCCAATAGTTGCCTATCTATTTCACCATTCTTTAGTAATTCATCACCAAACTTGGCAACTACTTCGTTAAAACCAATGCTTCCGCGCTCTAGTACATCGCGTGCTAATTGATCTGAATCAACCACGATTGCGCCAAGTTGCGCAAAAATCTGACCAACTGTTGATTTACCAGATCCAATCCCACCGGTTAAAGCCACTACTAACATGAGTTACACCTTACCCAATAAAAAATGGCCCCAGTTTCCTGGAGCCAGTTTAAGTTAATTTTTACTCTGCTGCTGGTGCGGCAGGGGCTGCAGCATCGGCTGCTTTGGCCTCTGCCTTTTGTTTTTTATGGGCCATGAAACGTGATTGCGCTTCTGCATATTGGCGCTCCCACTCTTCACGTTGAGTCTCATATCCGGGCTTCCATTCTTGTGTATCAGAATCAAATCCCTCTGGATAAATGAAATTACCTGCGGCGTCATATCTTGCTGGCATTCCATATTGAGTTGGATCAAAAGCTTCAACCTCAACCTCTTGACCTTCATTTGCTTGCTTAAGTGAAAGTGAAATGCGTCGACGCTCTAAATCGATATCAATAATTTTTACAAATAACTTATCGCCAACTTGAACAACCTGCTCTGGAATTTCAACATGTCGTTCAGCAAGCTCAGATATATGTACTAATCCTTCAATACCTTCAAATACCTTTATAAAAGCACCGAATGGAACTAACTTAGTAACTTCACCTGGCACAACCTGATTAATTGTGTGTGTTCGAGCAAATGCCTGCCATGGATCTTCTTGAGTGGCCTTTAGAGAAAGTGAGACGCGCTCTCTTTCAAAATCTACCTCTAATACTTCAACTGTTACTTCATCGCCAACCTCTACTACCTCAGATGGGTGATCGATGTGCTTCCAAGAAAGCTCGGATACGTGGACTAGTCCATCTACTCCACCAAGATCAACAAATGCACCAAAATTCACAATTGACGAAATTACTCCAGAGCGAACTTGGCCCTTTTGTAATTGATTTAGGAATGTAGTTCTAGATGCAGATTGTGATTGTTCCAAGAATGCACGACGGGATAAAACAACATTGTTCCGGTTCTTATCCAGTTCAATAATTCTGCACTCTACTTCTTGGCCAATATAAGGAGTTAGATCCCTTACTCGACGCATCTCAACTAATGATGCCGGTAAGAAACCGCGAAGGCCAATATCAACAATTAAGCCACCCTTAACAACTTCAATAACAGTTCCCTTAACAACTTCATCACGCTCTTTCTTTCCTTCAACATCCCCCCATGCTTGCTCGTATTGAGCGCGCTTCTTGGAAAGAATTAAACGACCTTCTTTATCTTCTTTCTGGAGTACCAATGCTTCAATTCGATCTCCAACTTTTACTAGTTCACTTGGAGCAACATCGTGGCGAATAGATAACTCACGAGATGGAATTACACCTTCTGTTTTATAACCAATATCAAGTAATACTTCTTCGCGATCGATTTGAACAACAATTCCTGAGACTAAGTCTCCGTCGTTAAAATTTTTGATTGTGCCTTCGATAGCGGCTAAAAAATCTTCTGCAGATCCAACATCATTTACAGCTATTTGAGAGGGGGTCATTAGGTATGTGTACTCCGAGGGTAATACAACTAGTAGGGACAGGGACGGGTAAGGTTACTTTCGATTAGACCTTAGGGTCAAACTGATCAGGTCTAGAATGAGCATATGAGTAGGTATTCGCAGGTTTTAAGTAATAAATCAGGTCAATACCTTCTGATTAGCTCATTCCCAGCACGAATGGCCTACGGAATGATCTCACTAAGCATTTTCTTTAAAGTACAGCAAGCAACTGGATCAATTGCAATTGCAGGTCTTGCTACTGGAGTAAATGGTGTAACTGGAGCGACGACTGCAGGGTTGCGTGGAACATTAATAGATCGATTTGGAATGAAGATTCCACTACGTTTTTTTGCACCAAGTTACGCGCTTTTGATATTACTTTTTTCTACAGGATCATCCAAAATTCAACTAGTTATATTTGCTGGAATTTTGGGTTTTTCCGCTCCACCGATAAACCTTTCAATTCGTCCGCTTTGGAAAGTGACTGTACCGGTTGATCAGATTCGCACTGCATATGCAATTGATACTGCGGTGATGAACTCGGTGGGTGTATTTGGACCACTGCTAGCTACTACTGTTTCGTTAAATCACAGTCCTCAGATGGCACTTCGAATATGTTCATTATTGATATTTATTGGTGGAGCCGCACTTTCAATGTCGCCACAACTCAAGAAATGGAAGCCAGAGAAGAAAAGCGCTTCGGATTTAGCTGTTTGGCGAACACCAGCGATGCAATTATTAATGTTTGAAGGTGTTTTTATTGGCTTAGGTTGGGGTGCTTTTGATATCGCAGTTCCTGCCTTCACCACACTAGAAAATATCCCTCAGAGAACTGGAATAATTTTTGCAATAATGGCTGCTGGAAATGTTGTTGGTGGATTAGTTGCCGGGATGGTTTCCAAGAAAACATCATCCTTTGCTGCGTTTAAACGCATATATTTATTCTGGTTTATTTTTTCATTGCCACTTGCATTCACCTATCCAAACTGGTCAATGATGATTGTTACCGCATCAATGAGTTTAATGATGGGTGGGTTACAAGTTTTCTACTTAGAGATCAGCGAGGCAGTAAGGCCAAAGGGAACAGCAGTTGCTGCACTCGGTTGGTTATGGACAGTTGAAGGAACATTTGCCTCTCTTGGAGCTGCCGCTGGTGGATTTATCTCTGAGCATTACTCACCGAGATACTGTCTTGCATTAACTACAACATGTGTTGGAATTGGATATTTGATTATGAGAGGTGGGGCTGGGTTACTAAAAGCAGCTGATCGAATTCCAAACGAAGAAGAAGATACCGATGCTCTTGGCGCAAATTTAGATACAAACAAATAATTAGTGCGCAGCTAAATCCCAACTTTTTCCAAACCCAATATTCACATCTAGTGGTACATTTAATTTATAGGAATTAGACATTTGATTTTTAACAATCTTTTCAAGTAAATCCTTTTCACCTGGCCACACTTCTAAAATCAACTCATCATGCACTTGTAACAACAGTCTAGACTTAAGATTTTCTTCAGTAATCGATTTTTGAACATTAAGCATTGCTATTTTTATTATATCTGCAGCAGACCCTTGAATTGGCGCATTCAACGCAGCCCGTTCAGCAATCTCTCTTCGCTGTCGGTTCTCATGATTTAAATCTGGTAAATATCTTCTACGCCCTAAGATAGTTTCGGTATATCCCTTTTCTCTCGCAGTTATAACGACAGTTTTTAGGTAATCTCTAATTCCACCAAATCTTTCAAAATACTTCGCCATTAGCTCACTTGCAGAGGCAGGATCGATATCTAATTGTTGAGCAAGTCCAAAAGATGAAAGGCCGTATGCCAAGCCATATGACATAGCTTTAATCGTTCTCCGCATCTCTGCATCAACCTCATTTGCTTTAACTTCAAAAACTTGAGAAGCAACTGTTGAATGCAAATCCTCCCCAGATTCAAATGCTTCAATCAAACCTTTGTCTTCCGATAAATGCGCCATTATTCGCATTTCAATTTGACTGTAATCAGCTGTTAAAAGATCTGTAAATGGTTCTTGTGCGATAAAGCAATCTCTGATTTGTCTTCCCTCATCGGTCCTAATTGGAATATTTTGAAGATTCGGATCGGTAGATGAAAGGCGGCCAGTTGCAGCCACTGTCTGTTGAAAATTTGTATGGATTCGGCCATCTTGATCAGTGGCTTTAATTAAGCCATCAATAGTTGTGAGTAATTTTCCTGCTTCCCTGATTCTAAGTAGATGCTTAAGAAGTGGGTGCTTAGTCTTAGCAGCTAACCATTCCAAACTTTCAGCATCTGTGGTAAACCCAGTCTTAATTTTCTTAGTTTTTGGCAACTTTAGTTCATCAAATAGAACTACTTGAAGTTGTTTAGGTGAACTAACATTAAATTCATGTCCTGCTTCGCGGTAGGCACCAGCTGTTTCATCTGCAACAATTTTGGAAAAATGCTTTGACAGTTGCGCCAATTTTTGTGCATCAACCGCAATTCCGGTCTCTTCCATCATTGAAAGTAGAACCAAGGTTGGTTGCTCCAATTCACGATAAAGATGACCCATAGATTTAGATTTGATCTCAGAATCAAGCTCTCTTTGCAGCGTAAATATCCAAGCGGCGCTCTTTGGATCGAATGTAGAAAAAAGATCATCACTAGAAGCAGATACACCCAACAAACGCTCTGCAAGATCAATTAAGCCAAGATTCCTACTTCCAGGATTGATCAGATACGCCAGTAATTCAATATCTGCAGTAAGCCCTGCCATTTTTAGTTTTTTAATCGGATATTTTGCACCATGAACATACTTTGGAATATTAGGATCAGATATCCAATCGCCAATTTTACTTTCGCTAATACTGAAAACCTCACTCTCGCTGATTGCAACAGAATAAGATATAAGATTTCCTTCTATAACTTCACATGAAATAGCAATAGGTTCTTTTTTACCTTTAAGATTTGCATCTAGCTTATTTGAATCGATCCTATTAACAGATATCTCAATTTCTTTCGATTCACTACCACCGACCTGCGGCAATGATTTGAGCCGTTCTTTCAGAGCACGAATCTCTAGTTTTTCAAAAAATAAACCGGTTACATTTGCATCAAAACCTAACCAGGTTAAGTCTTCAACACCTGATGGTAATTTAACATCATCTAGTAAGTGTGTTAGCTCTCGATTTAACTTAACTACTTCAATATTTGCTCGCAAGGAATCGCCAACTTTCCCAGTAATCTCTTTAGATTTTTCTAGTAATTTTTCAAGCGAACCATAATCAACGATCCATTTAGTTGCAGTTTTTTCGCCAACACCTGGAACAGATGGCAAATTATCACTTGGGTCTCCCCGCAATGCCGCAAAATCTGGATACTGCGCTGGGGTTAAACCGTACTTTTCCAAGACCGCATCAGGTGTCATACGTGACATTTCAGTTACACCCTTCTTTGGGTATAAGACCGTAGTTTTTTTATTTACTAATTGAAATGAATCACGATCTCCTGTACAAATCAAAGTATCAAAACCTTTTAACTCTGCAGCCTTTGCAAGTGTCGCAATAATGTCATCAGCCTCAAAACCTTCAACCTCAAAATGTTTAATTCCAAAGGAATCAATCATTTCGTTAATATGAGACATTTGTGATCTAAATTCATCAGGTGTACTAGCTCTGTTTGCTTTGTATTCTGGAAATCTCTCAGTTCTGAAAGTCTTACGAGAAACGTCAAATGCAACCGCTATATGCGTAGGTTTTTCTTCCTTTATTAAATTAATTAACATTGATGCAAACCCATATATAGCATTTGTTGGCTGTCCAGCAGAGGTTTTAAAATTTTCAACTGGTAATGCATAAAAAGCACGGTAAGCCATGGAATGCCCATCGATTAGTAATAAACGCTTCTGACTAGCACCCATATTGGGATTCTAATTCCTATTCAGGTTAAACTTCGGACATGACCGATTTCCTAGAAATAATTCGTGAGCGAGGTTCTGGCGCCCTTGATAAGAAAATGGGCATTCAGATAATTGAGGCATCTCCTAGCAGGTTAGTTGGCACTATGCCGGTTGAAGGTAATACTCAACCAATTGGGTTACTCCATGGTGGGGCGAATGTTGTACTTGCTGAAAGTCTCGGCTCTATCGGAACTCAACTTCATGCTGGGCCTAATCGAAGAATTGTTGGCGTAGATATAAATGCAACACATCATAAATCTGCTACATCTGGAGTAGTAACTGCGGTTGCAACTGCGGTTACTTTAGGAAAAACACTTTGTTGTTATGAAGTAGAAATCACTAACGACAAAGGTGAGCGAACATGTAGTGCCCGTATTACTTGTTTGATTCTGGCCGAACGGTAAATCTAGCCACCTAGATAAGCTTTTGTAACCTCATCGTTTGAAATTAAGTCTTTTGCTTTTCCACTCATCTTAATTGAGCCAGACTCAAGAACATATGCACGGTTTGCAACATTTAAAGCTGCTAGTGCATTCTGCTCAACCAATAAAATTGTAGTTCCCTGCTTGTTAATTTTCTCAATAGTTTCAAAGATCATCTCAACTAGTACTGGTGCAAGTCCCATTGAAGGTTCATCCAGTAGCAATAATTTTGGTGAACCCATTAGTGCTCTACCGACCGCAAGCATCTGCTGCTCACCACCTGACATTGTGCCAGCCTTTTGATCGATTCTTTCTTGCAATCTAGGGAATAACTCAAGCACTCTTTGACGATCATTAGCGATCTCATTTTTATCATTACGCAAAAAAGCACCAAGATCTAAGTTTTCGTCTACAGTCATCTTCGGAAATATTCTTCTTCCCTCAGGTGATTGGCAAATACCTTTTGCCACAATCTCATGGCCTTCAACACCATCAATTCTCTCGCCATTGAAAGTTATCGAACCAGAGCGAGGCTTTAAAATTCCAGAGATTGCTCTAAGTGTTGTTGACTTTCCGGCACCATTTGAACCAATCAAAGTAACAATTTCTCCTTGATTTACTTCAAGGGAAATACCTTTAATTGCTTTAATATTGCCGTAGGCAACCTCTAAGTTTTCAATTCTTAACATTATTTACCACCCTCAGCTGATTTACCCAGATAAGCCTCAATAACTCGTTTGTTGGATTTAATCTCAGCAGGAGTTCCTTCGGCAATCTTTTGGCCACGATCTAATACAGTGATTCGCTCAGAAACCTTCATAACAACCGACATGTCATGTTCAATTAACAATATTGAAACATCTTTTTCATCCCTAACTCGATACACAAAATCGACGAATGTTTTAGATTCTTGTGGATTCATTCCTGCTGTTGGCTCATCCAAAAGCAATACTTTTGGCTTTAGCGCCAGCGCACGAGCAACTTCAAGACGCCGTTGATCTCCATAGGAAAGATTTCTTGCAAATTGGTCAGCAGTGTTTCCAATTCCTACGAACTCAAGCAACTCTCTTGCTGTTTTCTTTGATTCACGCTCTTCTATCCGCTGATTCTTGGTACCGAGGATCGTGCTAATAATTCCAGATTTTAAGTGTGAGTGCATTGCAACCATAACATTTTCTTCCGCAGTCATCAGTCCAAATAAGCGA
>Ga0209084_1000452_pt1 | contig 38769 bp, 39 predicted proteins | sample C_130820_MF_Meta_FD_187309 | JGI IMG/M metagenome (GOLD analysis project Ga0209084, IMG submission 187309) | Freshwater microbial communities from Lake Croche, Canada to study carbon cycling - C_130820_MF_MetaG (SPAdes) (version 2) | ecosystem: Environmental > Aquatic > Freshwater > Lake... | reverse complement strand
TGGTGCGGCTGGCGGGGATCGAACCCACGACCCTTGGCTTCGGAGGCCAATACTCTATCCACTGAGCTACAGCCGCAACGTGAGCGGGCAATTGTAGGTTGTTTCACGGGGTGGGCCGCTATAATCCGAGGCTGATTTACCTGGCCCCGCGCCTATCCGAGGACACCATGAGCGATTCAAGCCATTACGAAGAAAACCACACCGGCCCAATTAAAAACCCCATGCAATTGCTCGTTGCGGTATTTTTCTCCTTTGTTGTTCCTATTTTTCTGATCATTGGACTGGTTTATTACGTTACATCGGCCAACAAGCCCGCTGCTGGCGCGGTCAATATGGAGCGCACCACGGCAGAAAACATCCAAAAAATTGGTGCTGTTGAAATTCGCGATGCCAACCGCGAAATGAAAACCGGCGAAGCCGTTTTCAAAGCACAATGCTCCACCTGCCACGCAGCAGGGCTTGCCGGCTCACCCAAGTTTGGTGACCAGACCGCTTGGGCACCGCGCATCAAATCAGGCTTTGCCTCGCTACTCAACTCGGCCCTCAAGGGTAAAAATGCCATGGGCGCGCAAGGCGGTGGTGATTTTGACGACTTTGAGGTGGCCCGCGCGGTGGTTTATATGGCCAATGCAGGCGGTGCTAAATTCCCCGAACCCGTAAAGGTCGAAGCCGCAAAATAAAGGCTTTCCCCCCTTGGCAAAAACCGGCCACGGCCGGTTTTTTTGTGCCTTTTGAGGGCCAACCGGCGCCTAAACCTGACCCGCCTGGTGCGCGGCCGGGCTGATTTGATAGCCAAAACGCTGCGGCAATTCAGTGTGAAGCAGTTCTTGCACTGTCCAGTGTTGTTTCTCGATCGCATCGGCGAGAGTCGCCACATCTTGGGTGTGCACCAGTCCAAAACCTAGGTTGGTGTGCAGGTAAGGCCAGCCTTTTTCATCCATAAAGCACTGCAACAGCAGCGCCGGAGCGCCAGCACTGGAAATGATGGCGCCGTCAGCATGGAGTCGCCAAACAAAAGGCGTTGCCTCGAGTTCAACGAACACGCGTTGTGGACCGTTTTGAAAATACCAGCATCCTTGCCGATCGGCGGCGTAGTTACGCTCGATAAAGTCGATCAGCTTGACGTGCTTGAGCATAGAGCCTTTGGCGCCAGGTAAACCGCTGGCGAATGCGCCAATGGCTTGGGTTCGGTCATCACGCATATACCAGTTGCCACGCGCATCCAAACCCAGCCATCCGTAACAGTGCGGGACATTGGGCCACTTGGCCATAGCCTGCTTGACGATGTCGTCCATGCGGTCTCGTACCCTTATGCGCTATGTTGTGAGAACCATGCTTGCAGGGCCAGTGGCAATACCGTTATCCGCCCAGGTGGTGTACCGCTGGGGAATCCGACATGGCCGCCCTGGGCTGGTTGCCAGAGAGTGACGTATTGTCCGACTTCCCGCGCGCTGGGCAAGCTGGCTGCCGGGACAAAAGGGTCATTGCGGGCATTCAAAACCAGGGAGGGTACTCGAATTTGCTCCAGATGCGGCTTGGCAGAGGCGCGACGCCAGTAATCTTCCGTATCGCGAAATCCGTGCAAGGGCGCGGTAAATATATTGTCAAAGTCATAAAGATCGCGCGCCGCGCGCAGGGCGTGCTCATCAAAAAGCCCAGGGAACTGGCGCAACTTAGCCAGGGCCTTGGGCTTCATACTGCGTAAAAACATGCGGGTATAGACCTGTCGGTTAAAACCGCGGCTGATCGCTCGACCGCTCGCGGCCAAGTCGATGGGCGAGCAAACCGCTGCCACTGCAGACACCGTAAGTCGAGCTGTTTGGCCTGCCTCTTCGGCCCAGCGCAACAAGGCGTTGCCCCCCAGCGATATGCCAATGGCAAAAATAGGACCCAAGTGGAACTTGCGTATGCGGGCCAGGATCCAGGCAATTTCCTCGTAATCGCCGGAGTGGTAAGCACGCGGAGCCCGATTGAGTTCGCCGCTGCAGCCGCGGAAATGCGCAACTGCAAATGCAAATCCTTTTTCGCGCGCCAGTTCTGCGCAAGCCAGCGCGTAGTGGCTGGACGAGGAACCTTCGAGACCGTGGAACATGAGCCAGAGGGGAGCACCCTGCGAAGCGGGACTGTCAAGCCAATCAACATCGATAAAGTCCTGGTCGGGAGTGTCCCAACGCTCGCGGCGAAATGCCGGTGCTGTGCCTGCATAGGTGCTTGCCAGTTTCGCCGCCAAGATCGTTTGCAGATTACCCCCCGGCAACCATAAAGGTGCGGAATAATTCATACAGACTCACCATGCAAAAACCGCCCGAAGGCGGTTTGCAAAACGGCATACTGATGCATCAGCGCTTATTTTGGAAACGCCGCAATGCAGCAATCTGGGCCACCAGGGTATGCAACTCAGCCTGAGCAACTGCCAGATCCACATCGCTTTTGGCGTTGCGCAATGCTTCTTCGGCCAATGCCTTGGCAGCATTGGCGCGCTCTTCGTCCAAATCTTTGCCGCGAATCGCAGTATCCGACAAAACGGTCACGCTACCGGGCTGCACTTCGATGATGCCGCCTGCAACGAACACAAACTCTTCGCCGCCGTCAGCCAACTCAATGCGCACAGAACCGGGCTTGACGCGGGTGATCAGCGGCGTGTGACGCGGGTACACACCGAGCTCGCCGGCTTCGCCAGGCAGCGCGACAAAGCGCGCATCTCCGGAGAAGATCAACTCCTCCGCGCTCACCACATCAATGTGGATGGTATTCATGGCTTAGACCTTTTTGGCTTTTTCGAAGGCTTCGTCAATGGTGCCGACCATGTAGAAAGCCTGTTCTGGCAGGTGGTCGCACTCGCCAGAAACAATCATCTTGAAGCCGCGAATCGTCTCGGCCAGAGTGACGTACTTGCCCGGCGAACCGGTGAAGACTTCCGCTACGTGGAAGGGCTGCGACAGGAAACGCTGAATCTTACGGGCACGTGCCACGGTCAGCTTGTCTTCAGGTGCCAATTCGTCCATGCCCAGAATCGCGATGATGTCGCGCAATTCTTTGTAACGCTGCAAAGTACCTTGCACTGCACGGGCGGTCGCGTAATGCTCTTCGCCGACCACCAGCGGGTCCAACTGACGGCTGGTGGAATCGAGTGGATCGACCGCAGGGTAGATCCCCAGCGAAGCGATGTCACGCGACAACACCACGGTGGAGTCCAAGTGGGCAAAAGTGGTTGCAGGAGAAGGGTCGGTCAAGTCATCCGCGGGCACGTAAACAGCTTGGATGGAGGTAATAGAGCCCACTTTGGTCGAGGTAATACGCTCTTGCAAACGACCCATTTCTTCGGCGAGCGTGGGCTGATAACCCACCGCAGAAGGCATGCGACCGAGCAGCGCGGACACTTCGGTACCGGCCAGCGTGTAGCGGTAGATGTTGTCCACGAAGAACAACACGTCTTTGCCTTCATCGCGGAAAGATTCGGCAATGGTCAGACCGGTCAGGGCCACGCGCAAACGGTTGCCGGGAGGCTCGTTCATCTGGCCATAGACCATGGCTACTTTAGAGTCTTCGAGCTTTTCAAGGTTCACCACGCCCGAGTCGGCCATCTCGTGGTAGAAGTCATTTCCTTCGCGGGTACGCTCACCCACACCGGCGAACACAGACAAGCCGCTGTGCGCTTTAGCAATATTGTTGATGAGTTCCATCATGTTCACAGTCTTGCCAACACCGGCACCACCGAACAAACCGACCTTACCGCCCTTAGCAAACGGGCAAACCAAATCAATCACCTTGATACCGGTTTCCAGCAGTTCCTGCGAGGGCGACAGCTCGTCATACGCAGGCGCTTTGCGGTGGATAGAGGCGGTCAGAGTTTGGTCCACGGGGCCACGTTCGTCGATGGGGTTACCCAACACGTCCATGATACGGCCCAGCGTGCCCTTGCCCACCGGGACCGTGATAGCTGCGCCAGTGTTCACCACCATGAGTCCGCGACGCAAACCGTCCGAGCTACCCAGCGCAATGGTGCGGACGATGCCATCACCCAATTGCTGTTGGACTTCCAATGTCAGCGCCGTGCCTTCGAGCTTCAATGCGTCATAGACCTTAGGCATGTGGTCGCGAGAAAACTCGACGTCCACCACCGCACCGATACATTGAACAATTTTTCCCTGGACGCCTGCGCCCGTGCTTGCTTGAGCCATGTTATTTTGCTCCAAAAATAAAAATCAGACAGCAGCCGCGCCTGCGACGATCTCGGACAATTCCTTGGTGATCGCAGCTTGACGCGTCTTGTTGTAAATCAGTTTGAGTTCGTTGATGACGTTGCCCGCGTTATCAGTCGCAGACTTCATCGCCACCATGCGCGCCGATTGCTCGGAAGCCATGCTTTCGGCCACGGCCTGGTACACCAGGGCTTCAACGTAACGCAAAAGTAGATCGTCGATCACCACATTGGCTTCGGGCTCGTAGATGTAATCCCAGGTCGCGCGCGACGCGTGCTTGTTCAGGGTCTCGGCGGACAGCGGTAACAGTTGCTCCAACACCGGTTCTTGCTTCATCGTGTTGATAAAGCGGGTAAAGCACAAATAAATCACCCGAATTTCACCGGCCACATAAGCGTCCAGCAAGGCTTTCACCGGGCCGATCAGCTTTTCAAGATGCGGTGTGTCGCCCAGTTGAACGGCTTGGGCCAAAACCTTAACGCCAGAGCGGTTCAAGAAGCCTAAACCTTTGTTGCCAATGGCCACTGCTTGCGGTTGTAAGCCCTGGCCTTGCAGCTCGCGCATCTTGTGGTGCATGCTGCGCAACACATTGGTGTTGAGGCCGCCGCACAAACCTTTGTCGGTGGTGACAACGATATAGCCGGCGCCATTGGCCTGGTTGACCTGCATAAAAGGATGCACGTATTCGGGGTTAGCTTGGCTGAGGTTGGCCGCGATATTACGAATTTTTTCGCTGTAAGGGCGGGCGGCGCGCATGCGCTCCTGGGCCTTGCGCATTTTGGACGCCGCCACCATTTCCATCGCCTTGGTGATCTTCTTGGTGTTTTCCACCGATTTGATCTTGCCGCGTATTTCCTTACCTGCTGCCATCAGTTGCTCCTCTGTGCGTCAGCGGCTATCAAGCAAAAGACTTCTTGAAAGCGGTCAGGCCGGCGGTCAGTTCTGCCTCAGCATCCTTGTCCATGGCTTTGTTGGCTTCCAAGTTCGCCAGCAAACCGGCGTGCTTGTCTTTGAGGTAGGAATGCAACTCACGCTCGAACATCAAAACCTGCTTAATCTCGATATCGTCCATATAGCCTTTGTTGACTGCAAACAACGTGGCAGCCATCAAGCTGATGGTCAGGGGGCTGTATTGGGCTTGCTTGAGCAACTCGGTGACGCGGGCACCACGGTCAAGCTGCTTGCGGGTGGATTCGTCCAAATCAGAGGCGAATTGCGCAAACGCAGCCAACTCGCGGTACTGCGCCAGGTCGGTACGGATACCACCGGACAAGCCCTTGACCAATTTGGTTTGCGCTGCACCACCTACGCGAGACACCGAGATACCGGCGTTAATCGCGGGACGGATACCGGCGTTAAACAGCGAAGTCTCCAAGAAAATCTGTCCGTCGGTAATCGAAATAACGTTGGTCGGCACGAAGGCAGACACGTCACCGGCTTGAGTTTCAATGATCGGCAAAGCGGTTAGTGAACCGGTTTTACCCTTGACCGCGCCTTTGGTGAAGGCTTCAACATAGTCAGCATTCACGCGGGCGGCACGCTCAAGCAAGCGGCTATGGAGATAGAACACGTCGCCAGGATAGGCTTCACGGCCAGGCGGACGGCGCAGCAGCAAGGACACTTGACGGTAGGCCACGGCTTGCTTGGACAAATCGTCATACACGATTAGCGCGTCTTCGCCGCGATCGCGGAAATATTCACCCATGGTGCAACCGGAGTAGGCCGAAACGTACTGCATGGCAGCCGACTCGGAGGCCGATGCGGCAACCACAATCGTGTACTCCATAGCACCGGCTTTTTCCAGCGCGCGCACCACATTTTTAATGGACGATGCTTTTTGTCCTATCGCCACATAAACGCAGGTCATGTGTTGACCCTTTTGGTTGATGATGGCGTCGATCGCAACAGCGGTCTTACCGGTCTGCCGGTCACCAATGATCAATTCGCGCTGACCGCGACCGATCGGCACCATGGAGTCAATCGACTTCAGTCCGGTCTGCATCGGCTGGCTGACAGATTCACGTGCGATAACACCAGGCGCGACCTTTTCGATCACGTCGGTCATCTTGGCGTTGATAGGGCCTTTACCGTCAATCGGTTGACCCAGGGCGTTGACCACACGGCCTATGAGCTCAGGGCCCACTGGCACCTCCAGAATACGGCCGGTACATTTAACAATGTCGCCTTCGGAGATGTGCTCATAGTCCCCCAAAATCACCGCACCTACGGAGTCGCGCTCTAAGTTGAGCGCCAGACCGAATGTGTTGTTGGGGAATTCCAGCATCTCGCCCTGCATCACGTCGGATAAACCGTGCAGTCGAACAATACCGTCGGTAACCGAAATCACGGTACCTTCATTGCGGACGTCGGCGTTGACCGCGAGTCCTTCGATACGGCTCTTTATGAGCTCGGAAATTTCTGCTGGATTGAGTTGCATTACTCTTTCCCTCTTTCTTGTTAAGACTAAATCCTGGACATCAACCGCTTACGCAGCCAATGCCACTTTCATTTGTTCCAGGCGAGCTTTGACGGAAGTGTCAAGCACTTCATCACCCACCGCAATGCGCACGCCGCCAATCAAGTCTTCCTGGATCTGAACGGTAATCTGCAATTTGCGTCCAAAACGCTTTTCCAAGATTTCACGCACTCCGTCGAGCACCTTGGCATCGACATCAAACGCGCTGTAAAGCACGGCATCGGAAGCTCCCGACTGGGAATTCATGTGCTTGCGAAACTGCGCCGCGATTTCCGGCAAGGCACTTAGCCGACCGTTGTCTATCACTTCACGCAAAAAATTGTCCGCAAGCTCCGCCGCGGGAGGTACTTCACTGACCTTGAGTAAACCGAGCAATTGCGTACGGGTCGCCTTGGGGTTGCTGGAAAATCGCTGCAACTGAGCGTCGGAGGCCAAAGCAGCGACCTCGTCGAGCCATTGCGAAGTCGCCTGCAAATGCCCAGCGCTCGCTTTAAAGAGTGCGTCCGCATAAGGTCGGGCTATGGTTGCAAGTTCAGCCATGGCAGCCTCTAGAGTTCGCTCTTCAGGCGTTCCAGCAAGTCAGCATGCACTTGCGGGTTCACTTCTTTGCGCAGGATTTGCTCAGCACCTTTGACGGCCAAAGCAGCTACGTCTTGGCGCAACGACTCGCGAACTTTGACCGCCTCTTGCAATGCTTCCTGGCGGGCCGCAGCCACAATGCGCGCCGCCTCCTCAGAAGCACGCGCTTTCGCTTCGTCGATGATGTGCTGCGCACGGCGAGCGGCATCAGCCAGCACTGCGGCGGACTCGGAACGGGTCGCGGCAAGCTTGGTCTCTACTTCGCGGTGAACATTGGAGAGTTCGATCTTCGCATGCTCAGCCGCAGCCAAGCCATGTGAAATCTTCTCTGCACGCTCATCTAGCGCCTTAACCACAGGGGGCCAGATGAACTTCATCGTGAACCCGATCAAGATCAGGAACACAATCATCTGAATAATCAGCGTACCAGTAATACTCACTTCTCGTCCTTTCCCGAATGCCTTCGGAGGGCCATCACCGCAAGGCGGTCTGAGCCGTAACTGAACAGGGGAATTACTTGGGCAGATTGGCGATCTGGCCGAGGAAGGGGTTGGCCGTGGTAAACCACAGAGCAACACCAGTACCAATAATGAACGCGGCGTCAATCAGACCCACGAGCAAGAACATTTTGGTCTGCAGCTCGCCCATCAATTCTGGTTGGCGTGCAGCCGCTTCCAGATACTTGCTACCCATGATGCCGATGCCGATACATGCGCCGGCGGCGCCAAGACCGATGATCAAACCTGCGGCAAGCGCAACAAAACCGATGAGTTCCATGATAGCTCCTTAAAAAAAACGAAAAACAAAATCAATGATGATCATGCGCCTGGCCCACATACACAAGGGTCAGCATCATGAACACAAAGGCTTGCAGCGTGATGATCAAAATATGAAAGATCGCCCACACCGTGCCGGCAATGATGTGTCCAATAGACAAAGCAATTCCGGTAAATGACATAGAGATGGCGCCACCCATGAGCGCAATCAACAAAAAGATAAGCTCGCCGGCATACATGTTGCCAAAAAGTCGCATGCCGTGCGAAACCGTTTTGGCAACGAATTCGATCATCTGCATGGCAAAGTTAAAGGGGTACAAGATGAAATGGTCGCCAAACGGAGCGGTGAACAATTCATGCAACCAGCCGCCCAAGCCTTTAATCTTGATGCAGTAGTACAAGGAGATAATCAGAACGCTAACTGAAAGCCCCATGGAAGCAGACAAGTCAGCAGTGGGAACCACCCGCATGTAGGCGTGGTGAGCGTCACCGCCGTTCGCAGTAAATAAGACTTCCCAGATCAGAGGAATGAGATCGACAGGCAACAAGTCCATCGCATTCATCAAGAAAATCCAGACAAACACCGTAAGAGCCAACGGGGCGACGAATTTACGGCTCTCTGCATTGTGAACGATACTTTTCGCCTGCGCATCGACCATCTCGACCAGCAGTTCGACTGCCGCCTGCAAACGCCCGGGAACACCAGAGGTTGCGCGCCGCGCAGCCAGCCACATCACCATGCAGCCTGTAACGCCAAGTGAAATCGCCCAGAAAAGGGAATCCATATTGAACACGGAAAAGTCGACAATGCCGCCCATATGCTTGTTTTGCAGATGGGTAAGGTGATGGCCGATGTACTCACCGGCGCTCGGTCCATGTTCAGCTGACATATGTCCTTAATTCCTAGACTTTACATTTCAATAGCTTGCGACTTTGGCTCTATTGCCATCGCCAGCCAATGAACTTTTAACGTGATAACCAAGCCCGCCAATAAGGCAGGCCAACTTAAATCTTTTACCAGCCACCGTGCGCCGAACAATACTGCAAGGGTCAAAACAACTTTGACTATCTCCCAAACCAACAAGGTCGCCACCGCTGACAGAGCGCTAGACGCCCAAGGCCTTGGGCTGATGCCTCGCGCAAATAATGCACTTGGAAAAACAACCGCAAACGCTCCGTAGGCAACTGACCAACCCCATGGGGTGATAAGTCCAGCAAGTCCGGACAAAACCAGCGCACAAAGCGTTTGCATTGCGACGACCCGCCCTGCCGACATACCGGGATGCCGTTCCCGCAGTGCTCTCGCTTGCTCAGAGGTCAGCGGGACAAAACCTTCATCAGAATCTTCCTGCCAAGAATCATATTCAGCCATAGAAAATTCTGTAATTTTGTTCTAAATCCCGCCCAGCCTGCCGATTTTCGATAGCCCTCCATTGTATAACAATTTATTGGTTGCGTTTGTTTAGGGGGCTCCGTCGTTCATTGCTAGCGCTGCCGTGATAATCGGGGCATGCTCTCTATGCGCTTGGCCCTGCGATGAATCTCACCCCCTCCGCCGTCGCTGATCGCGACTCCTTGATAGATTACCCCTGCGACTTTCCGGTTAAGGTGATTGGACTGCATCAGCCTGACTTCTTCATTACGATGGTCGCCTTGGCGCAAAATTTTGATCCGGGTTTTGATGGCTCTAAAGTGGAATTACGTCCCAGTAAAGGCGACAAATACCTAGGGATTACCCTTAATGTTCGCGCTACCAGCCGCGCCCAATTGGACGGCTTGTACCTTGCGCTGTCCGGGCATCCCATGGTGAAGATTGCCCTTTAGTACATTTTTTCGATGAAAATCAATTGCTTAGGCTGTGTTGATTACGCCATGACCTTGGCTGCTATGCAGTCGTTCACGGCCCAACGCACAAACGGAACGGTCGATGAACTTTGGATTTGCGAGCATCCTCCCACCTTCACCGAGGGTCTTGCAAGCCAGGCGGCGCACCTTTTGCGTGCCAGCGATATCCCCGTTGTGCGCACCGACCGGGGTGGGCAAATCACCTACCACGGCCCTGGGCAGGTGGTGGCTTATCCGCTGATCAACCTGCAGCGCGCAGGCTATTTCGTCAAGGAATACGTGTTTCGGATCGAGGAAGCGGTACTGCGCACGCTGCGCTCCTGGGGGGTGACAGGCCACCGGATTAGCGGTGCCCCGGGCATCTATGTGCGCCTAGAGGACCCGCACGGCCACAGCCAGTTGCCGGTCGCGGCCAAGAATGCGCCGCCAAGTTTTGTCGGACTGGGAAAAATTGCCGCGCTGGGCATCAAAGTCAGTCGCCACTGCAGTTACCACGGCTTGGCGCTCAATGTCGCTATGGATCTGACGCCCTTCTCCCACATTAACCCTTGCGGTTACGCAGGCTTGCAAACAGTGGACCTTTCTACAATCGGCGTTCAGGTCAGCCTGCAGGATGCGTCACAGGCCTTAAGCGCACGATTGCTAACTGCCTTATCTCCCTAAATATGTCCCCCAGCCCCGCCTTCCCCATGCCACACGATCCGCTTGTCAAGCAAAAGGCTGGGGCCAAATTGGCGCGCATTCCCATCAAGGTGCAGGCCGCCGAGGTTCTGAAAAAGCCGGACTGGATACGCGTCAAAGCCGCATCAACGGGCAGCCGTTTTTACGAGATCAAAGACATTTTGCGATCCAACCAGCTGGTAACCGTCTGCGAAGAAGCTTCCTGCCCTAATATTGGAGAGTGCTTTGGCAAAGGAACGGCCACCTTCATGATCATGGGCGACAAGTGCACGCGCCGTTGCCCGTTTTGCGATGTTGGCCATGGACGCCCCGACCCGCTGGATACCCAAGAGCCCGACAAACTCGCTCGTACGATTGCCGCGCTCAGCCTGAACTATGTCGTCATCACCAGTGTAGACCGCGACGACCTGCGCGACGGTGGTGCCGGGCATTTTGTGCAGTGCATCGAGAAAATCCGGGAGTTGTCACCCGCCACGCGCATCGAGGTGCTGGTTCCGGATTTCCGCGGACGCGACGACAGGGCGCTAAGCATTTTGCAAACCGCACCCCCTGATGTGATGAATCACAACATTGAAACCGTACCGCGCCTGTATAAGGAGGCACGCCCGGGGTCTGATTACCTGTTCTCGCTTAATTTGCTAAAAAAGTTCAAGGCCTTGTTTCCACATATTCCGACCAAGAGCGGCCTGATGGTCGGTCTGGGCGAAACCGACGAAGAAATATTGGCCGTAATGCGCGATATGCGTGCACACGACATCGATATGCTGACCCTAGGCCAGTACCTTGCACCATCAAGCAGCCATTTACCGGTGCGCCGCTATATGCATCCCGACACCTTTAAGGCGATGGAGGCGCAGGCCTACGTCATGGGCTTTAAGCACGCGGCGGTCGGTGCAATGGTTCGGTCCAGCTACCACGCAGACCAACAAGCCAACCATGCCTTGACGCCACCGACGGGCGTTTAACGCAAGCATGGGGCAAATCTTCAACAAAAAAGCCCGCGCTTACGGGCTTTTTTGCTAGAAGCTGCGCCTCCAGGCGCGTGCGCAACTCAAGCCGCTGCCAACCAGTAGCCCGCATTAAACGGGCTGCTCATACGCAGGGCCAGTGGTGACACATCGAGCAAAAAGTCGCTGGGAAGCTTCTCCACATTAGCCGAAGAATCGACGGCGTCAGCGCTGGGGCTCTCGACACCGGTATTTGCCTGGTTCGCCCGTTCTGCTTGGCTGGTTTGTGCAGAACGGGCTACGGAAAAGAATAGAAACATCTGAAGGGTATCTTTCGGTCCCCCCAGTAATCCGCTGCGTCTCTGAAAATATCGAGCAATTGCTCACGCGCCTCTTTGTCAAACTTGACGTTAGCCGGAATATGCTCCAAAACAGCGATAAACCCAGGTTGCGGCCCCGATTTGTGAACCGGGTCGGTCATGCTGTCATAGAGCGAATCAAAGTTTTTGTTCGCGCTGGCAGCGAGCAAAAACTGCGCGCAGATCATGTCCAGCACATCTTGCTTGGTTTGGGCATCGCCCAAATTGGCATACAGAAAATGCTGCCCCAAATCCTGCGCAGCCTCCTGCAAATCCGAGACGCGAAAAGCGCGTATCGACTGGACTATATTGGTCCTGACATTTCGAAGTGGCGTATCCATCCCCGATTCACTTTCTAAAAAAATTTCAAGGCACGATCTTGCGAAAAGTCGCATAGTGATCGGCCGTGTAGTAACAGGCGTCTGGCTCAGCAGCCAGTCCGCCACAAACAATTCTTTGCGGTCCTCGATTGCGCTGTCCGGGTGTGCGCACCGTGTATTCTCGGTAATAACCCCGCTTGGCGGGCGGAAGCACGCGCTCCCTGTTACCAAAAACCACTCCGTCTTTTTCGAAGGGAAAAGGCCCACCGCTCAAAATGCTACGGTAGGTCTGCACACCCTGGGCAGGCAATGCATGCTCCGAAATCTCCGGGCCCAGACTCGCAAAAACATGCGAAGCAGCCAAAGCCAAACCACAGGTCATCGTGCCCATCAGCGCAATCAAACTGGCAAATCGGGCAAAATTTATTCCACATAATGGAACCAAGATTGCCCTAAAACACCGACTTGACACCGCTTTGGCTATCGAAAACACGATAAAACCTCGCCAACAATCGAAAAAATCGCTAAAAACACCAAGAAGGATTCTCTCCCATCTGGCGAAAAAAGGCAATACCTGCCACAAAAGTAGACCCACTCCCCTCAGGGTTTGCCCTTGACAGGGTTTTTGCGGGGGTTTGGCGCTGCTATCGGGTCGCGTTAGCGTCTGCCACGGTCAGCGCAGTCATGTTCACGATGCGCCGCACCGTGGTGCTGGCTGTGAGTACATGGACCGGTTTTGCCGCGCCCAGGAGGACGGGGCCAATAGCAATATTGCCGCCGGCAGCGGTTTTGAGCAGGTTGTAGGCAATATTGGCGGCATCAATATTGGGCAACACCAGCAAATTGGCATCCCCGTGCAGCGTGGTGTTGGGCATCAAAGCCTCGCGGGCATGGCCGTCGAGCGCCACATCACCATGCATTTCGCCATCCACCTCTAGCCAAGGGGCGTCGAGGCGCAAAAGTTCCAAAGTGGCGCGCATCTTCACAGCGCTGGGTTCATTGCTGCTGCCAAAGTTGGAGTGGCTGAGCAAAGCCGCCTTGGGCTTAAAGCCAAAGCGCAACATCTCCTCAGCAGCCATGATGGTGATGCGCGCCAATTCGGCCGCCGTGGGGTCGTAGTTGACGTGGGTGTCGACCAAAAACAACTGGCGTCCGGGCAGCATCAAGCCGTTCATACAGGCGTAGATGGGCAGAGATTCGCCCGATGAGCCGACAGGCGCCGCGCGTTTACCGATCACCTGGTCGATATAGCCCAGGTGCAGCCCCGTGGTGCCCCAGGTGCCACAAATGAGACCGTCTACATAGCCTTTTTGCAGCAGCATGGAGCCAATCAGCGTCAGGCGCCGGCGCATCTCGATCTTGGCCACCTGCACCGTCACGCCTTTGCGTTCGGTCATACGGTGGTAGGTTTGCCAAAAATCACGGTAGCGCTCGTCATGCTCAACATTGACCACCGCGTAGTCCTGGCCCTCGCGCAGACGCAACCCGAATTTGGTAATGCGCTCAGCAATGATGGCCGGGCGCCCAATCAAAGTGGGCACCGCAAGACCCTCGTCGACCACGATTTGCACCGCCCGCAGCACCCGTTCGTCCTCGCCTTCAGCAAAGGCCACGCGTTTTTTCAGTCCGTGCTTGGCCGCCGTAAAAATCGGCTTCATGGTGGTGCCCGAGGCATACACAAAGCTTTGCAACTGCTCGCGGTAGGCCTCCATGTCCTGCACCGGGCGCAGCGCCACGCCGCTGTCGGCTGCGGCCTGGGCCACGGCAGGGGCGATCTTGATCATCAAACGTGGATCGAAAGGCTTGGGGATCAGGTATTCGGGACCGAAGGCCAGCTGCTCGCCAGCGTAAGCGGCAGCGACCACATCGCTTTGCTCGGCCTGGGCCAGTTCGGCTATGGCGTAGACCGCAGCAATTTCCATCTCCACCGTGATCGTCGAGGCACCGGCGTCCAGTGCCCCCCGAAAGATGTAAGGAAAGCACAAGACATTGTTGACCTGGTTGTGGTAATCGCTGCGCCCGGTGGCCATGATGGCGTCATCGCGCACGGCTTTGACTTCTTCGGGAAGTATTTCAGGCGTTGGGTTGGCCAGTGCAAAAATCAGTGGCCGCGCCGCCATGCTTTTCACCATATCGGGCTTGAGTACGCCGCCTGCGGACAGGCCCAAAAATACATCCGCACCGGCGATCACGTCGCGCAGCGTGCGTGCATCGGTTTTTTGGGCGAACTGCGATTTGTCCGCATCCATCAGCTCGGTGCGGCCCTCGTACACCACGCCCACCAGGTCGGTAACGTAAATATTTTCCCGGGGCACGCCCAGCTTGACGAGCAGTTGCAGGCAAGCCAATGCCGCAGCGCCGGCGCCCGAGGTCACCAGCTTGATTTCTTTGAGCGATTTGCCCACCACCTTGAGCCCGTTGAGCAGCGCCGCGCCCACCACAATAGCGGTGCCATGCTGGTCGTCGTGGAACACCGGGATCTTCATGCGCTCGCGCAGCTTGCGCTCGACATAAAAACAGTCGGGTGCTTTGATGTCTTCGAGGTTGATGCCGCCAAAAGTAGGCTCCAGCGAGGCAATGATGTCGACCAGCTTGTCCAGATCGTGCTTTTCGTCAACCTCGATGTCAAACACGTCAATGCCGGCAAATTTTTTAAACAAAACCGCTTTGCCCTCCATCACCGGCTTGGCCGCTAGTGGGCCGATATCACCCAGGCCCAACACGGCCGTGCCATTGGTAATCACTGCCACCAGATTGCCCCGGCTGGTGTATTTGTAGACCGCGTTGGGGTCTCTGGCGATTTCTTCGCAGGGCGCGGCTACGCCGGGCGAATAGGCCAATGCCAGGTCGTGCTGGTTGATCAGTTGAGTGGTCGGAGCAATGGAAATCTTGCCCGGCGTTGGGTACTGGTGGTACTCCAGGGCCGCGCGGCGCAGTTCGGCCCGTTTGTCGTCGGCCTCCGAGGTGCTAGAGGCTAAAGAGGGGGTGCTTGCGTCGTTTGCCATCGTGCTTCCTTGTGCGCTGGGCGACTCGGTCATGTCCCTCAGCGCGGTACGGGTGAAGCGACCGATTGTAGTCAGCAGGTGCTTAAGGGAGCGTGGCTTTGGCCAACTCCATGCGCCGGGCCGTTCGCTTGCCCGTGAGCACAAAACCGCGCATCTGCGCCTGCGTATCCACAAAACGCCACACGCCGCCTTCGTCAGTCGGGGCGGCTGCATCCTGCAGCCACTGCCCTTGCGTTGCCGGGTGGGGCGCGGCCACCACAATGGGCAGGGCCGGCGTCTTGACGGCCACCGGCATCAGCGGGAACACTAAGATGGTGGGTTCGCCGCTCAGGGTGGCCGCCAGCGCCTTGGCGGCGTTCATGATGGGCATCACATAGGGCAAAGTGCGTCCGCCCGCGCTGGCGTACTGCGCACAATCACCCAAGGCGTAGGCGTCCGGCACGCTGGTTTGCAAATGTGCATCGACCAGCACGCCACGATCACAGGCGATGCCTGCTGCGCTGGCCAAGGCCGTCTCAGAACGCAAGCCCACGGCGCTGAGCACGCTGTCGGCCAGCACCACGCAGCCATCGGCCAAAGTGGCCTGCACCCGCCCATCGGCGCTGTGGGCCAGGTGTTGCACCGTGGTGCCCATATGCCAAACCACGCCTTGCGCTTGGAGCGCCGTGCCCAAAGCCTCGCCCGCGCCCTGCGGCAGCAGCAATGCCAAGGGCCGGGGCGCCGGATCGACCACATGCACCGCGTAGCCACCCAAAAGCAAGTCGTTGGCAAATTCGCAGCCAATCAGGCCGGCGCCGATCACCAGTACCGTCTTGGGCGCTGGGCCTAGCGCCTGGTGAAACGCGGCCAAATCCTGCAAATGGTTGACCGCGCGCACGGAGTGCGCCGCATCACCGGCCAGGGGCAAGGCGATGGGGTGCGCGCCGGTGGCCAGCACCAATTGGCCATAGCGCAGCTGCTGCTCCACGCCCTGGGCGTCGTCAAAATGCACCGTCTGGGTGGCGGTGTCCAGGCGGCGCACGGTGCAGTGGGCGTGCAACTGCACCTGCGCCGTCTGCGCCATTTGGGCAGCCGGCGTGGTCACCAACTGCGCCGCCGTGCGCTTTTGCGCCAAAGCGTTGGACAGCGTGGGCTTGGCATAAAAGTCCGCCGCATCGGCGCTGATCAGGACGATGGCGCGCTCGGGGGCGCGCTTGCGCACCTCGCGCGCCGTTGTCCAGCCGGCCAGGCCGGCACCCACGATCACCAGCGGCAGTGCGGCGTCCATGCTCAGACCTCCACTGGCTCGAAATCGGCCTTCGCAACGCCACAGTCCGGGCAGGCCCAGCTGGCTGGCACGTCGGCCCACAGGGTTCCCGGCGCGATACCGTCTTCGGGCCGCCCGGCGGCCTCGTCATACACAAAGCCGCACACAATGCACACATAGGTTTTCATCAATTTCTCACTCTCTTCGGTTTTTAAAAAGGTTTTAACTAGCGCAACGCGGCAGCATCAAGCCTGCACGGTCGCCAGCACGGATTGGTAATGCGCGGCGTGCCGCTCCTCCACTTTGGCCAGCGCGGCAAAGCGCTTTTGTGCTTTTTGCAGCGTGGCCTGCAATGCCTGGGAGGCCTGCAGCGCTATGGCAAATGTGGCCGCGTGCTCTTTGCTCTCGGATATTTGCGCGTCCATTTCGGCGACCGCCGCCGCATCGCCCTCGGCCTGGGCGGTTTGCCGGAAACCGGGGTACATCTCCGAATACTCATAGGTTTCGCCGTCGATAGCGATTTGCAGCGCGCGCGCTGGCGTCATCTGGTTTTTGGGGTAGAGCAGGTCCAGGTGCCCAAAGGCGTGTAAGACCTCCTGGGCGGCCGTCTCTTCAAAAGTGCGGGCGGTCAGCTCGTCGCCCATCTCGCGCGCCAGTTTGGCGAAATAGCGGTACTTGATGTGCGCCATCGACTCGCCAGCGAAGGCGGCCTCCAGATTGGCCAGGGTTTTAATTTGCGGTACTTGCGTTGTTGACATGGTCAGACTCCTTGCGTGATTGACGAACTGCCGATAAAGGAATCTCTATCGGCATGGGCGCAATCATAGGCAGAGTCTATTAAAAACACCAATTGAAATGCACTAACTGATTGATAGTTTCTATCACGCAAGTCTGCACATCCCGCACGATCAGAGCTTGAGCTCCAGCCGCGCCTGGTAGTTCACATAGGAAGGCGGGTTGTTCAGTGTCATGTCCCGCGTCGGCAGGCCAGCCAGGGTGTTGGACAAGACGGTGCCGCCCGTGGGGTATTTGCGCGGCAGGAAGTTGCTCGCCGACAGGCGCAGCTGCAAGCTGGGGTTGAAAATCCACAGCGCCGAGGCATCGGCCACCAGTTTGTCGCCTTGGAACACCTCTTTATCGTCCGATAGGCGCGTGCTAAAGCCGGGCGTCCAGTTGATATTGCCGCTCAGGCGCAGCGGCATGCTGCTTAGGCGGTAGTCGGCGCCCAGGTTGAGCACGCCGTCGGCCTGCTGCTCCAAGCGGTTATTGGGGCCGGGGACGTCCAGCACCTGCGATCGAAAAATGCTCATATTGGCCCGAATATCCAGCGCCGGAGCCTCGGGATCGATCTCGCGCAGCCGAAATTTGGCCTCCAGCTCCACGCCGCTGGTGATCGCGTTACCAATGTTTTGCATGCGCGAGACCCAGCGCGGTGCATCTGCCCAGGAAACCGACTCCAGTGCCACCCGATTGCGCATCAGATTGTCTATCTTGCGCACAAACACATTGGCGCTGAGCAAGCCGCCGCCCGAGAGGTAATGCTCAAAAGCCACGTCCAGCCCCACGGCCAGTTCGGGCATCAGGTCGGGGTTGCCGGCGCTGTCGGGGTGCAGCTCGGTATTGCTGCCTCGGTTGAGGTAAAAACTGTTGATGGTCGGGCGGGCAATCAGGCGCGCCAAATCGGGCGAGCGGTAGCTGCGTGTCAGGCTGGCGCGAAACTGGTCTTTTGCGGCCAAATCCGGGCGCCATACCGCGTGCAACAAGGGCGTGAGCACACTGCTTTCATTGCTGACCGTAGGCGCATCGACCGCCACGCTGCCGCTGGTGCGGATATTTTCAAGGCGTAGGCCGGCATGGGCCGCCCAGTGCGGATCGGGCTCCCACTCGTCCTGCGCGTACACGGCCAGGCGGCGGCTAGCGGCAGATAAGTTACCGTCAAAGTCTGACAGCGGCGACTCGCCGTTGCGCAGCGTGCTGGCGTTTTCATCACGCTGGCTGGCCTCTAGCTCCAGGCCGACCACCAGGCTGTGCTTGTCGGCAATAAGTTGTGAGTACTTGCCGTTGCCGCTCAGCGTAGTTTCTTTTTGTGTCGAATACTGCGAAGACGTAATCGGCCCGAGGGCCACACCGCCGCTGGTGCCGCCGTTTTGCTGGCGCAGCGCGCTGTTGTTCCACTGGCTGTTACCGCCATTGGCATTGACCTGCAGTCGCGCGCCGTTGTCCAGCCGGTGGCTCCAGGAGCCGGCCAAGCGCAGTGTGGCAAAGCGGCTGTCGGTGTTGGAGGCACTGGTGGCATAGGGCAAATCGCCGCCGCTTTGACTCAGGACACTGCTGGAAGTACCTCCGCCCTGGCTCATGATGAGCATGGGCATGAGCATCAGCGTGTCGGCGCCGGGCGCGCCCCATTGCAAGCGGCCGTTGAGGTGCATCATGTCGCGCTGGCTGTCGGCCACGATACGCTCGTCCATGGTTTGCAACAACACCGGCGCTGCGGGGTTCAGAAGGCTCTCGGTACGCGTGCTTTTAGTGTCGTCGTTGGACCGGTCCATGTGCATGGCCGAGACCGACAAGGTGTAGCTCAAGCCCTCGGCGGTGGTGTCGCTGCGCGTCCAGGACAGGCCCGGGCTGCTCTTGCCGTTTTCCAGGCCCGCACCCACGCTCAGATTGTTCAGGTACTTGATGTAGCCGCCGCGCGTGATGATGTTGATGGTGCCGGCAATCGCGCGCGCGCCAGTCTCGGCGGTGGGGGCGCGGTAAATTTCGATGCGCTCCACCTGCTCGGGGGCCAAGTCTTCGAGCGAAAAGCCGCGTGGTGCACGCTCGCCGTCGATCAGGATTTGGGTATAGCCGCCACCTAAGCCGCGCATTTGGGGCGGGCCGCCGCGTCCGGGCCGGCCACTGCTGACCACGCCGGGCAGGCGCTTGAGCACCTCGCCCATGGAGGTGTCGCCATAGCGCTCGATTTCTTCACGCCCCACGACAATTTTGGCGGCCGTGGACAGCCGGCGCGTATCGCTTTCTTGGTTGGCGCGAATTTCCACCGCCTTGAGAGTCGCCTCGGGCGCTTTACCCGCAGCGGCCTTGGGCGCGGCGGGAGTGCTGACTTTAGGCGCCGGCGCGCCCTCCGCAGGGGGCGCCTCTTGGGCCCAAGCGGCCAGGCTGATGAGGGGGGCCAACGCCCACAAGCGAGAGGAGGTGGGGCGCATGCGTTCAGTCTTTCATCAAAGCTTCGATGGCGTCGGCCTGCACCGGCACGCCACGGCTCATCAGCTCGCAGCCCTGCGCGCTCACCAAAGCGTCGTCCTCAATGCGGATGCCAATGTCGTGGAAATGCGCCGGCACGCCGGGCGCCGGGCGCACGTAAATGCCCGGCTCGATGGTCAGCACCATGCCCTCGCGCAAGATGCGCGCGGGTCGGCTGACAATGGTCTGGCCGGTCAGCGCATCCAGGCGCGTGCTGGCATCGCCAATTTCCGAGGGCTCGGTATAGGCGCCGCAATCGTGCACATCGCGCCCCAGCCAGTGGCCGGTGCGGTGCATATAAAACTGGAAATAAGCGCGCTTTTCGATCACATCGTGCAAGCCGCCCACTTTGTTTTTGTCCAGCAAACCCACATCGAGCATGCCCTGGGCCAGTACCGCCACCGCTGCATCGTGCGGATCGGTAAAGCGTGCGCCGGGCCGGGTGGCGGCCACTGCCGCCTCTTGCGCGGCCAGCACCAAGTGGTACAAAGTGCGCTGCGGACCGGTAAAGCGCCCGTTGGCCGGGAAGGTGCGGGTGATGTCCGAAGCGTAGCCATCGAGCTCGCAGCCGGCGTCGATCAGCACCAATTGGCCTGGCCGCACCAAGGCGGTGTCGGCGCGGTAGTGCAGCACGCAGGCGTTGGCGCCTGCCGCCACGATGGAGGTGTAAGCCGGCGCCTGCGCGCCATGGCGGCGAAACTCGTGCAGCAGCTCGGCCTCCAGGTGGTACTCGCGCACCTCCTGGCCGGCGCGCAGCATGCGCGCGCTCGTTTGCATGGCGCGGATGTGCGCGCCCGCGCTGATCTGCCCGGCCCGGCGCATGGTGTTTTGTTCGTGCGCGTCCTTGATGAGGCGCATTTCGTCCAGCGGCTCGCACAGGTCGCGCTGGGCGCCGGGGCACAAAGCGCCATAGCGCACGCGGTCGCGCAAGGGCTGCAGCCAGCCCTGCACCCGGCTCTCCAGCCCTTGGTGGGTGGCAAAGGGGTACCACACGGCCTCGCAGCCGTCGAGCAAGGTGCTCACCCGCGCATCGAGTTCGGACAGCGGATAGGCCTCGTCGACGCCGAGCGCGGCCGGGGCTGCATCCGGGCCCAGGCGGTAGCCATCCCAGATTTCGCGCTCCAGGTCTTTGGGCTGGCAAAACAAGATGCTGCGCCCGCTGCCAGTGATCAGCAGCCAGGCGCCAGGCTCGCTAAAGCCGCACAGGTAGTGGAAATAGCTGTCAAAGCGGTAGGGAAAGTCGGCGTCGCGGTTGCGCTGTTGTTCGGGCGCGGTGGGCAACAGGGCCAGGCCTTGGGCGCCCAGGTGTTCTGCCAGGCGGGCGCGCCGCGCGGCGTAGGTAGCGGTGGTCATAGGCAATCCATCATGCAAAAAAAAGGGCGCGCGGGCAGCGCCAGCCAGCGGGCGCAATGGCCCGGGCAACCCAAACACGAGTGTAGTGTCCGACAACCAACGGCACGTCAGCGCCCGCCAATAGCCACTTGGCCAAACACGGCCTGGGCCTCGCGCGGCAGGCAGCGCCAGTAGGCCGGGTGCGCCTGGACCTGCCCGCCCAAGGCGGCAGCGGCCTGCCAGCCCCAGCGCGGCTGGTACAAAAACGCGCGGGCCAGGGCCACCAGATCGGCATCGCCCGCTTGCAGCAAGGCCTCGGCCTGCTGCGCCTCGGTAATCAGGCCCACGGCGGTGGTCGGCATGCCGCAGGCTTGGCGGATCTGGCGCGCAAACGGCACCTGGTAGTTGGGCCCCAGTGCAATCTTTTGCTGGGGCGAGACGCCCCCGCTGGACACGTGGATGAAGTTGCACCCCGCATCGCGCAGGCGCTGCGCCAGCACGGCGCTTTGGTCGCAGTCCCAGGCCCCTTCCACCCAGTCAGAGGCCGAAATACGCACCCCCAGCACGCCGCCGTAGGCTTTGCGCACGGCGGCGAACACCTCCAGCGGATAGCGCATGCGATTGTCCAGACTGCCGCCATAGGCGTCGCTGCGCTGGTTGGCCAGTGGCGACAAAAACTCGTGCAGCAAATAGCCATGCGCCGCGTGCAGCTCGATGGCGTCCACACCCATCGCGTGGGCGCGCTCGGCGGCGCGCACAAAAGCATCACGCACCCGGTCCATGGCGGCCCCGTCCATGGCGCGCGGCGGGCTTTCTTGCGGGAGTTGGGGCAGCGCCGAAGGGCCCTCGGGCGTCCAGCCGCCCTGCGCTGCGCTGAGCAACTGCCCGCCCGCCCAGGGCACGGCGCTTGAAGCCTTGCGCCCGGCGTGGGCCAGCTGAATGCAGACGGCCACCTGCGGCGCCAGGGCACGCGCGCGGTGCAAATGCCCGGCCAGCGCCGCTTCGGTAGCCTCGTCCCACAGGCCCAGGCAGGCCGGGGTGATGCGCCCCTCCGGCAGCACGGCGGTGGCCTCGATGGTGAACAGACCGGCGCCACTGTTGAGCAAATTGCCCCAGTGCATCAAATGCCAGTCGTTGGCCAGCCCCTCGTGCGCAGCGTACTGGCACATGGGCGCCACCACGATGCGGTTGGGCAAAGTCAGATCGCCTTGCGGGCTGGCCAGGGTCAGGGGAGAAAAGAGCAAACTCATACGCGCCTTTTGACAAAACAAGTGGGAGGAGGGCGGCGCATTGTGCCCGCCTTGTGTGAACCCAGCCCCTCCAAACCTAGGGGCCGCCTATTGACGCTACAGTCAGGGGTCAACACCTGCGCGGACCTGTCCACGCACTCTGTAACCTCCATTGTCCCGCTTTGACCATGCCACAAGCAGCGCGCGCCGAGCGCCATTCCAGCCCAACGATCGCGGCGCAGCAGCACCTGATGGACCTGCTGGTGCACGAAATCAAGACGCCGCTCACGGTGATCGCCTTGGGCAGCAAAGCCTTGGCGCAGGCCGCTACGCCGGCGCAAAGCGCGCTGTGGGAGCAAAGGCTGCAACAGGCGGTGGCCAATATCGTAGACATCTTGGACAGTTGCAGCCAGGTCAGCCGGTTTGAAGGCGGCGCCTTATCGGCCGAGGCCAGCGTGTTTGCGCCCGAGTCGCTGCTGTCGCCCTTGATCCAGTCGCTGTGTGACGCCACCCAGGCACCGGCAGACCGCATTGCGGTGCGCTATGACCATGCCCAAGACGCCAGCCTACCTTGGACGGGCAGCACGGCCTACCTGCAGATCATTTTGAACAACCTTTTGGGTAACGCCCTGAAATACGCCCCGCCCGAGAGCCCCATCGCACTGCAAATTGGCCGCCTGCACTGGCGCGGCCAGCCCACGCAGCTGCAGTTTGCGGTGCGCAGCGCCATCGGTCCGGCCGGTGTGCCCGATCCGACAAAAGTGTTTGAACGCCACTACCGTGCACCCTCTGCCTCGCGCTTTTCCGGCACTGGCCTGGGGCTGTGGCTGTCCCAGCAATTGGCTTTGGCCATGGGCAGCCGCATCCACATGAGCCAAGAGGGTGCGCAACTGGTGTTCTGGTTCACGCTGACCGAGGGCGTGCACGCCCCCCCTTAGCACCCAAAGGCCCGCACTCGCATGTCCCCGTACTCCATCGTCATCGTCGAGGACAACCTGGCCGTGCAAGAGGCCTTATGTGACCACTTGCGCGAACAAGGCTTTGAGGTACGCGGCGTGGACAGCGGCGCGGCGCTCGATGCAGCGCTCGCCCAATCGAGCGCACACGCCTTGGTCCTGGACCTGAACCTGCCGGGCGAGGACGGCCACAGCATTGCCCAGCGCATGCGTGCGCGCTTCCCCCGTATCGGCATTTTGATGCTCTCGGCAGCTTTGGCCGGAGCCGGGGGGGGCGCCAGGCAGCCGCAGGTAGACGTGTACCTGCGCAAACCCGCCCAGGCACAGGCGCTGACCGACGCGCTGCGCGCCTTGTGCGAAGCGGCTGACGCGCGTTAAGCCTGCCCGCCCAAGCACGCGTGCAATCGGACTTGCTTTAGCGGCGCGCCGCTAAAATGCAGCCTCGCTCCTGCAGCGACCCTTTCCCCACCCGCACCCTACCGGAGCCCCTCCCATGGCCAACACCCAGCAAATGGCAAGCGCAATCCGCGCGCTTGCAATGGACGCAGTTCAACAAGCCAACTCGGGTCACCCTGGCGCGCCCATGGGCATGGCAGATATTGCGGTGGCTTTGTGGGGGCAGCATTTGCAGCACAACCCGGTCAACCCCCATTGGGCCAACCGCGACCGCTTTGTGCTCTCCAACGGCCACGGCTCCATGCTGCTGTACGCTTTGCTGCACCTGAGCGGCTACAAACTGCCCATGGCCGAGCTCAAGAACTTTCGCCAACTGCACAGCAAAACCGCCGGCCACCCCGAAGTGGACATCACCCCGGGTGTGGAGACCACCACCGGCCCGCTGGGCCAAGGCATCAGCAACGCGGTGGGCATGGCGATGGCCGAGAAAATGCTCGCCGCCCAGTTCAACCGCGACGGCCACGCCATCGTGGACCACCACACGTATGCGTTTTTGGGTGACGGCTGCATGATGGAAGGCATCAGCCACGAGGCCTGCGCACTGGCAGGCGCCTGGAAACTCAACAAGCTGGTCGCGCTGTACGACGACAACGGCATCTCCATTGACGGACAAGTGGCGCCCTGGTTCATCGATAACACCGCCCAGCGTTTTGCCGCCTACGGCTGGAACGTGATCGACAAAGTGGACGGCCACGATGTGCAGGCGGTATCCAACGCGATTGCCAAAGCCAAGGCCAGCACCAACAAACCTACGCTCATCGTTTGCAAAACCGCTATCGGCAAAGGCAGCCCCAACCGCGCCAACACCTCCAAAGCGCACGGCGAGCCCTTGGGCGCCGACGAAATCGCCCTCACCCGCGCCGCGATCGGCTGGGACCACCCACCTTTTGTGGTGCCCAAATCGGTGTACGCCGACTGGGACGCCAAAGACGCCGGCCGCGCCCGCGAAAAAGCCTGGAACACCCGCTTTGCCGCCTACAAAGCGGCGCACCCCGCACTGGCCAAAGAGTTTGTACGCCGCATGAAAGGCGAGCTGCCCAAGAACTTCGTGCAAACCGCCGTCAACGCCGTGGTCGATGCCCACACCAAAGCGCAAACCGTGGCCTCGCGCAAAGCCTCGCAGCTGGCACTGGAGCATTTCACCGCCGCTGTGCCTGAGATGCTGGGCGGCTCGGCCGACCTGACCGGCTCCAACCTGACCAACACGCCGTCTACGCCCCAGGTGCGTTTTGACGCGCAAGGCCAGCTGGTGCAAAGCGCTGATAGCGCGGGTCAGCTGCGCGGTGGACGCCATATCAACTACGGCGTGCGCGAGTTCGGCATGGCCGCCATCATGAACGGTATGGCACTGCACGGCGGATTTATCCCCTACGGCGGCACCTTCCTGACCTTTAGCGACTACTCGCGCAACGCCATCCGCATGGCGGCGCTGATGAAAAAGCGCGTGATCCATGTGTTCACCCACGACAGCATTGGCCTGGGCGAAGACGGCCCAACCCACCAGTCCATCGAGCACGCCGCATCGCTGCGCCTGATTCCCAACCTGGATGTGTGGCGCCCGGCCGACACCGCCGAGACTGCCGTGGCCTGGACCGTGGCCTTGCAAAACAGCCACAAGCCCACCGCGCTCTTGCTCTCGCGCCAAAACATCAGCTACGCGCCCAAGGCCGAATCCGAGCTGGCGCCCCAGGCCTGCGGGCTGGACGCCATCAACAAAGGCGCCTATGTGCTGGCCGAACCCTCCGAAGTGGGCCTGAAGAAAAAAGCCCAGGCGCTCATCATTGCCACCGGCTCGGAAGTGCAACTGGCCTTGCAAGCCCAGGCACTGCTGGCCACCCGCAAGATTGCGGTGCGCGTGGTCTCTATGCCCAGCACCACCACGTTTGACCTGCAAAGCGATGCCTACAAAGCCGCCGTGCTGCCGGCCGGTCTGCCGCGTATTGCGGTGGAAATGGGCGCCACCGGCGGCTGGTGGAAATACGGCTGCGCTGCGGTCGTGGGCATCGACGTCTATGGCGAATCCGGGCCGGGCCCGGTCTTGTTCAAGCACTTTGGTTTCACGCCCGAGAACGTGGCCGACACCGTGCAAGCCGCCTTGCAGCGCAAGCGCTAAACCTTTTTTATTTTCTGGAGCTTCTATATGACTATCAAAGTAGGTATCAACGGTTTTGGCCGCATCGGGCGCATGGTGTTTCGTGCGGCTATTCAAAATTTTGCGGACATCGAGATCGTCGGTATCAACGACTTGCTCGAGCCCGATTACCTGGCCTATATGCTGCGCTATGACAGCGTGCACGGCCGCTTTGCAGGCGAAGTCTCCGTCCAAGACGGCGCCTTGGTGGTCAATGGCAAAACCATTCGCCTGACCCAAGAGCGCGACCCGGCCCAGCTGGCCTGGGGCGCTATTGGCGCCGACGTGGTGATCGAGGCCACCGGCCTCTTCCTGGACAAAGCCAGCGCCGAGAAGCACCTGGCCGCAGGCGCCAAAAAAGTCATCATGTCCGCGCCCAGCAAAGACGACACGCCCATGTTTGTCTTTGGCGTCAACCACGGCACCTACGCCGGCCAGGCCATCGTCTCCAACGCCTCGTGCACCACCAACTGCCTGGCCCCCGTGGCCAAGGTGCTGCATGACAAATGGGGCATCCAGCGCGGTCTCATGACCACGGTGCACGCCGCCACGGCGACCCAAAAAACCGTCGACGGCCCCTCCAACAAAGACTGGCGCGGCGGGCGCGGCATTTTGGAAAACATCATTCCTTCAAGCACCGGCGCGGCCAAAGCGGTGGGCGTGGTGATTCCTGAGCTCAACAAAAAGCTCACCGGCATGTCCTTTCGCGTACCCACCAGCGATGTGTCGGTCGTGGACCTGACCTGCGAACTCAAGCACCCGGCCACCATGGCCGAGATCTGCGCCGAGATGAAGGCCCAAAGCGAAGGCGCGCTGCGCGGCGTGCTGGGCTACACCGAGGACAAAGTGGTGGCCACCGATTTCCGTGGCGACCCGCGCACCTCGATTTTTGACGCCGACGCCAGCATTGCACTGGACAGCACCTTCGTCAAAATCGTCACCTGGTATGACAACGAGTGGGGCTACTCCAACAAGTGCCTGGAAATGGCACGCGTCATCAGCCGCTAAGACGGGCTACAGCGCCGGCCCCGCAGCGGGCCGTACGCTGACCTCGGCGCTGCTGATTTTGATGATGCCGGCCTCGGTCTGCACCAACAGCGCGCCCTGGGCATCAATGCCCCGGGCCAGTCCGGCGCGCCCGTCACTGCACAGCACTTCCCGGCCCAGCAGCACATCGCGCGCCTGGTAGGCCGCGCGCACGGGCGCCAGGCCCTGCGCACAAAAATCCAGTACCGCCTGGCCCACCGACGGCGCCACCCAGCCAAAGGCCTGGGCGGCATCCACATCCGGCAGCAGCTCCTGTAAGCACGCGGGCGGCGTGCGCAAGCCCTCGGCCGGGCGCGGCGCGATATTGATACCAATCCCAATGACCGCGCAGCGCAAGCCTGCGTAATGCGCCGTCTCGATCAGGATGCCGCCCAGCTTGCGCTCGTGCAGCCACAAGTCATTGGGCCATTTCAGCCCGATCTGCGGGTGCAGGCTTTGCGCCACCGCCAAACCGACGGCCAGCGACAGGCCTGACCAGTCTTGGGGTTCGAGCACCAGGCCCAGGGAAAAAGTCAGCGGCAGCGCGCCTGCCCCATCGCTCAGCCACTGGCGGCCCAGGCGACCGCGGCCCTGGGTTTGCTGCTCAGCGACCAGGAACACCGGTTCGGTGCGGCCCTGGCGGGCGCGCTCCATCAGGGCGGTATTGGTCGAGGGCAGGCTGGGCAAAATTTCCACCGACAAGCCCGGCAGCTGGGCGGCCAAGGCCTCCCACACCGCCTCGGCGGGCCAACGCAGCGGCGCGGGCAAGCCAGCCCCGGTCATGGCGCTTTAGTCCTTGCGCCAGTTGCGCCGTTTGGGCGCGAGCATGGTGCCCCGGCATTGGGGCGAACCGCACCAGCAGGGGTATTCGGCCTTGAGTTTGCGGGTGTAGGGCTCGTCGGTAACCAGGCCGTAGTCGTAGGTCAGCTCCTCGCCGGCTTGGATGTTGCGCAGCGCCTTGATAAAGATGCGGCCCCGCACCTCATCGGCCTCGCAGTTGCCGTCGCAGGCGTGGTTGATCCACTTGGCCGCGTTGCCCTGGTGCAGGCCGTCGATCACGCGTGTGTCGTCAATATGGAAGTAAAACGTGTGGTTGGGGTTGGCCGGATCGTGGGGGTGGCGCTTTTGCGCCTCGTCCCAACTGATGACCTCGCCCAGGTACTCGATCAGGGTCTGGCCTTCGGCAAAGTCGCGCAGCGCAAATACACCTTTACCGTGGATGCCCGACTTGCGGACCTGAAGTCGGCGCGACGAGGGCGCAGCGGCAGATTTTGGAGGCACTGAAAAATTTGGTATGGTGGATCGTATGGGCGCGCATGTGTGCGCCTGTGTGGGTGCGCGCCCGTGCGTGCGCGAGGAAATGGATTGTAGTCATATGAAAAACGTAGTTTCAGGCAAGACGCTGGTCATCGCAGAAAAGCCCTCGGTGGCGCAAGACATCGTGCGCGCGCTCACCAGCAGCGTGGGCAAATTTGAAAAGCACGACGAGTATTTTGAAAACGAGAGCTACGTCGTTTCCAGCGCCGTGGGCCACCTGGTGGAGATCCAGGCGCCCGAGGCCTATGACGTCAAGCGCGGCAAATGGAGTTTTGCGCACCTGCCGGTGATCCCGCCACACTTTGACTTAAAGCCGGTGGACAAAACCAAAACGCGCCTGAACGCCGTGGTCAAACTGGCCAAGCGCAAAGACGTGGCGCAACTGATTAACGCCTGCGACGCCGGGCGTGAGGGCGAGCTGATTTTCCGTCTCATCGAGCAATACGCAGGTGGCGCCAAGCCTTTGGGCAAGCCCGTCAGCCGCTTGTGGCTGCAGTCGATGACGCCGCAGGCCATCCGCGACGGCTTTGCCCATTTGCGCACCAATGCCCAAATGCAACCCCTGGCCGACGCCGCGCGCTGCCGCTCCGAGGCCGACTGGCTGGTGGGCATCAACGGCACGCGCGCCATGACCGCCTTCAACTCCCGCGATGGGGGGTTTTTCTTGACCACGGTGGGCCGGGTGCAAACGCCCACGCTGTCGGTCGTAGTCGAGCGCGAGGAGCAAATCCGCAAATTCATCAGTCGCGATTACTTTGAGATCCATGCCGAATTTGCCGCGCAAGCGGGCACTTACGCCGCCAAGTGGTTTGACCCCGCGCACAAAAAAGACGCCGACGACGCCGAGAAAAAAGAAGACCGCCTGTGGTCGCAAGCGCAAGCGCAGGCGATTGCCGATGCGGTACGCGGCAAACCTGCCAGCGTGCACGAGGAGGCCAAGCCCAGCAACAAAAGCAGCCCCGGCCTGTTTGACCTGACCACCTTGCAGCGGGAGGCCAACGGGCGCTTTGGCTTTTCCGCCAAAACCACACTGGCGCTGGCGCAAAGCCTGTACGAACGCCACAAAGCCCTGACCTACCCGCGTACCGACTCGCGCCACCTGCCAGAGGATTACCTGCCCACGGTGAACGAGACCATGGCCATGATCGCCAAGAGCAGCATGGGCCACCTGGCGCCGTTTGCGCGCACCGCGATCGCCAAGAACTACATCAAGCCCAGCCGCAAAGTCTTTGACAACAGCAAGGTGAGCGATCACTTTGCCATCATCCCCACGCTGCAGGCGCCCAGCGGCCTGTCCGACGCCGAGCAAAAGCTCTACGACTTTGTGGTGCGCCGCTTTATTGCCGTGTTCTACCCGGCTGCGGAATACCAGGTGACCACCCGCATCAGCACCGTGGACTTGGGCGCCCAGAGCCACCAGTTCAAAACCACCGGCCGCGTGCTGGTCGAGCCCGGCTGGCTGGCCGTCTACGGCAAAGAGGCCGCCGCCGAGGTGGACGACGCCAAAGACGGCGACAAAGGCCAAAACCTGGTGGCCGTGCAGCCCGGCGAAAAAGTGCGCACCGACAGCGCCGAGGCCAAAGGCCTCAAAACCCGCCCGCCCGCCCGCTACACCGAGGCCACGCTGCTTGGCGCCATGGAAGGCGCGGGCAAAACCGTGGAAGACGAAGAGTTCAGCGAAGCCATGCGCGAAAAAGGCCTGGGCACCCCGGCCACGCGCTCGTCCATCATCGAGGGCCTGCTCAACGAGAAATACATGTTGCGCGAGGGGCGCGAACTGATCCCGACGGCCAAAGCCTTTCAGCTCATGACGCTGTTGCGCGGTCTGGGCGTGGAAGAGCTGTCCAAAGCCGAGCTCACCGGCGAGTGGGAATACAAGCTGGCCCTAATGGAGCAAGGCAAGATGGGGCGCGAAGCCTTTATGGCCGAGATCGCCGCCATGACCGAGCGCATGGTCAAAAAAGCCAAAGAGTACGACCGCGACACCATCCCCGGCGACTACGCCACCTTGCAAACGGTCTGCCCGAACTGCGGTGGCATCGTCAAGGAAAACTACCGCCGCTACGCCTGCACCGGCACCAGCGGCAGCGAAGAGGGCTGCGGCTTTTCCTTTGGCAAAACTCCGGCGGGGCGCACCTTCGAGCTGATCGAGGTCGAGCAGTTCATGCGCGACAAGAAGATCGGCCCGCTGGACGGCTTTCGCTCCAAAGCGGGCTGGCCTTTCACGGCCGAAATCGTCTTGAAGCTGGACGAAGAAACCAAAAACTACAAGCTCGAATTCGACTTTGGCGACGACAAAGCCGGCGAGGCCGATGGTGAGCTGGCCGACTTCAGCGACCAGCAGCCCCTGGGCGGCTGCCCGCAGTGCGGCGCCCAAACCGGCGGCCTGGTGTTTGAGCATGGCAAAAACTATGTCTGCGACCACGCTGTGCCCAGTCTGGTGCAAACCGTTCCCACCTGCAGCTTCAAGAGCGGGCAGATCATCTTGCAGCAGCCCATCGCGCGCGAGCAAATGAGCAAGCTGCTGAGTACGGGCAAAACCGATTTGCTGGACAAGTTTGTCAGCATGCGCACGCGCCGTGCCTTTAAAGCCATGCTGGCCTGGGACAGCGAAGCGGGCAAGGTCAATTTTGAGTTTGCACCCAGCAAGTTCCCGCCCCGGCCGGGCGCTCCGGCGCGTGCAGCGGCTAAAGCGGCCGCCAAAGTGGCGGGCAAAGCCCCGGCCAAAACGGCAGCCAAGAAAGCCGCACCGGCGGCCAAAAAGCGCGCTGCCGCCAAGAGCGCCAGCCCCAAAGCCCCGCGCAAAGCCAGCACCGCCGCAGGCAAAGCGCCCAGCGCCGCACTGGCCGCGGTGATTGGTGAGGCAGCGATTAGCCGCCAAGAGGTGATCAAAAAGCTGTGGGACTACATCAAAGCCCAGGGCCTGCAAGACGCCAAAGACAAGCGCACCATCTTGGCTGACGCCAAGCTGCAGGCCGTCTTTGGCAAGCCCAGCATCGGCATGTTTGACTTGGCCGGCATCGTCGGCAAGCACCTGACATGAAATTCACCGACATCGACGACGACTCCGAGCACAGCACGCACACGCCGGCGCAGCGTGCTGCCGCGGCCACGCGCAGCACTTGGGTGAGCGTGGCGGTCAATGTGGTGCTCTCGAGCCTGCAAATCGTGGTGGGCATCGTGGCCGCCTCGCAAGGTCTGGTGGCCGATGGCATCCACTCACTGTCGGACCTGGTGGCCGACTTTGTGGTTCTGGTGGCCGGGCGCCACAGCCAAAAAGATGCCGACGAAGACCACCCCTATGGCCACCAGCGCTTTGAGAACGCCGCTTCGCTGGCGCTGGGCTTGCTGCTTTTGGGTGTGGGCGTAGGCATGGTCTGGTCGGCGGTAGGTAAATTGCAAACCCCCGAAAGCATTCCCACCGCCCACGCAGTGGCTTTGTGGGTCGCGCTGGCGGCTTTGGTGGCCAAAGAGCTTTTGTTCCGTTACATGCTGGCCGTGGCCAAGCGCGTCAAGTCGGGCATGCTGGTGGCCAACGCCTGGCATGCGCGCTCGGACGCGGCATCGAGCCTGGTCGTATCTTTGGGCTTGGTGGGCAATTTGCTCGGCTACCCGCTGCTGGACCCGGTGGCCGCGCTCATCGTGGGCCTGATGGTGGCCAAGATGGGCTGGGGCTTTGGCTGGGACGCGCTGCACGACCTGATGGACCGCGCCGTGGACGAGGACGAGGTCCAAGCCATCCGCGACACCCTGCTCAAGACGCCGGGCGTCGCTGGTGTGCACGATGTGCGCACCCGCAAGATGGGCGACATGGTGGTAGCTGACGCCCACATCGAGGTGGACGCGCTACTTACCGTCGAGCAAGGCCACAACATTGCCGTAGCCGCCCGCGCCGCCGTGATGCAGCGCCACCGCGTGCTCAACCTGATGACCCACGTCGACCCGGCGCACCGCCATGACGCCGACCACGACATCACCCCACCCGCTTAAATCCACCTACGCGCACAGGACCGCCGATGCATCGCACTATTTTTGATACACCGGTGGTTAACACCGTGTTGCGCACCTTCTCGGTGACTTTTTTGAAGCTCACCGGCTGGAAAATTGTTGGCCAACTGCCCGCCGATGCGCGCAAAAGCGTCTTCATCGCCGCACCGCATACCAGCAACTGGGACCTGCCCTACACCCTGATGGTCGCCTTTACCCTGCGGCTCAATATTTACTGGATGGGCAAGGCGCAAATCTTTCGCTGGCCATTTGGCCCGCTGATGCGCTGGCTCGGTGGCGTGGCGGTGCAGCGCGAGAACGCGAATAACCTGGTCGCTGCCTCGGTAGAGGCCCTGAAACTGTCTGACGGCCCGGTGCAACTGGTAGTACCGCCCGAAGGCACGCGCAGCAAAGTGCGCTACTGGAAAACCGGCTTTTATTACATCGCCCTGGGCGCACAGGTGCCCATCGTGATGTCGTTCATGGACTACGGCAACAAAGTCAGCGGCCTGGGCCCGGCGTTTGTGCCGACGGGCGATATCGAGGCGGACATGGTCGCCATCAAAGCTTTTTATGCACCCTTCAAGGGCAAAAACCCAGACCAGTTTTAGGTCTGGCCCGCGCTGCGCCTTCAGTGCGTGGCGTTATGCGTGCTGTTCAAAATTTTGTCGGTGTAGGCAATCGCCAGCGCGCTGAGCAAAAAGGTCAGGTGAATCAGCGTCTGCCACATCAAGACCTTGGTGTCGTAATTGGCGGCATTGATGAACGTCTTGAGCAGATGGATGGAGCTAATGCCAATAATGGCCGTGCCCAACTTCACCTTGAGTACCGAGGCATTCACATGGTCTAGCCACTCGGGCTGGTCGGGGTGGTGCTCCAGGTGCATGCGGCTGACAAAAGTCTCGTAGCCGCCCACGATCACCATGATGAGCAGGTTGGAGATCATCACCACGTCAATCAGCGCCAACACCACCAGCATGATGAGCGTCTCATTGAGCGCGGTCAGCGGAGCGGCCGATTGGTAACCCATGCTGGTGACCAGCGCCTGCAATGCGGTTTGGTTGCCAAAAGCCGCTTCCAGCAGATGCAGCAACTCGACCCAGAAGTGGTACACGTACACGGCTTGCGCAGCGATTAGGCCTAAGTACAGCGGCAATTGCAGCCACCGGCTGGCGAATATGAGGCCGGGCAGTCGTCTGAGTTGGCGGGCTGGATTGGAGGTGTCTTGCTTCATTTATTTTTCCCTGAGAAGCAGGCGATTATCTGCGCCGATCAAGTCAAAGCGGGGGCAAATCGCACCGAAAAACATGCCCCGGGCAGGGTGTGGCCTGGCCGGCTATCCGTCACTGTCACCGTGGCGCGGTGCTGGCGGGCAATTTCCAGCACGATGGGCAAACCCAGCCCCGAGCCGTCAGCCTCGTTGCCCAGCGCACGGTAAAAGGGCTGAAACACCAGCTCGCGCTCGGCCAAGGCGATGCCCGGGCCGGTGTCCTCCACCTGCAAGAGCAAAGACTTGGTCAAGGGCTCGTAGAGCACACGGGCGGTGATCATGGCCGTCTCGCCCGCCCCCGGCGAGGCATAGTTGATGGCGTTGTCCAACAGGTTGCGCACCATCTCTGAGAGCAAGGTGGGATTGCCCTTGATCTGCACCCCCGCAGCGCCCGGCAGGGCACCCTCGTAGCCAATGTCGATGCCTTTTTCCACTGCGCGGGGCACGCAGTCGCGCACCGCCTCCATGGTTACGCGCGCCATGTCGCAGGGCACATGGGCGCGCAAGGTGGCACTGCTCTCGGCGCGGGCCAGCGCCAGCAACTGGTTGACGGTATGTGTGGCGCGGATGCTGGAGCGGCCGATCTGTCGCAAGGACTGCTTGAGCTCATCGGCACTGGCATCCTGGCGCTGGGCCAGATCAGCCTGCATACGCAGACCGGCCAGCGGCGTTTTAAGCTGGTGCGCGGCGTCGGCCAAAAAGCGTTTTTGGGTGGCAATGGTGTCGGTCAGGCGCAGCAGCAAATCGTTGACCGAGGCGACCAGCGGCACCACCTCCATGGGCACGGCCTGCACGTCCAGCGGGCTCAGGTCGTCGGGTTTGCGCGCTCGGATGCGCTCCTCCAGGCGGCTCAGCGGCTTGATGGCCTGTGCCAGTGCCAGCCACACCAGCAAGACGGCCACCGGCAGCACGACAAACTGGGGCAGCATCACGCCCTTGACGATTTCGGTGGCCAGCACGGAGCGCTTGTCCATGGTCTCGGCCACTTGCACCAGCGCCGAGGGCGTGCCCGGCAAATCGAGCCGGATCCACATCGAGGCCACCTTGAGGTCCACGCCCTGCATGGTCACATCGCGCACCCGCACTTCGCCTACCGGATTGGGCTCGTCCTGCGGCGGAATGGGTAAAGCGCGCTCCCCGGCAAGCAGTTCGCCGCCGGGCCCCATGACCTGGAAGTACACCGTATCGCCGTCGTCAGCGCGCAGCAACTCGCGCACGGGTTGGGGCAGGGCAAAGTGCACACTGTCGTGGTGCACCGTGACGTACTGGGCCAAGACGCCGGCGTTGTACTCCAGAGCGCGGTCAAAAGGCTTGCCTGCAATGCCCTGGGCCACTAGCCAGGTGAGCACCAGGCTGATCGGCCACAGCAGCAAGATGGGCGTGAGCATCCAATCGAGGATCTCACCAAAGAGCGATCGCTGTTCGCTTTGAAAGACTTTCAATTGGCGATTTTTTCCAGGCAATAGCCCAGCCCGCGCACGGTGGCGATGCGGATCGGGCCTTTTTCGATCTTTTTGCGCAGGCGGTGGATGTACACCTCGATGGCGTTGTTGCTCACCTCCTCGCCCCATTCGCACAGGCGCTCGACCAACTGGTCTTTGCTGACCAGGCGGCCGCTGCGCTGCAGCAGCACCTCCAGCAGGCCCAGCTCGCGGGCCGACAAATCGACCATCTTGCCGTCGATGGTGGCCACCCGGCCCGACTGGTCGTAGATCAGCGGCCCGTGCTTGATGGTGCTGCTGGCCGCGCCCATGCCCCGGCGCACCAGGGCGCGGGCGCGCGCCTCGAGTTCTTGCAGGCTAAACGGTTTGGCCATGTAGTCGTCGGCGCCGTAGTCCAGGCCTTTGACGCGTTCTTCCACGCTGTCGGCGGCGGTGAGGATGAGCACCGGCAGCGAGGAGCCGCGGGCACGCAAGCGCTTGAGCACATCCAAGCCATGCATCTTGGGCAGGCCCAGGTCCAGGATCAACAGGTCAAATTCGGAATTGGTCATGAGCGCGGCGTCTGCCTCGCTGCCGCTGGCCACGTGGTCGACCGCTGCCCCGGCACTGCGCAATGCGCGCAACAAACCGTCGGCCAGCACCTGATCATCTTCGGCGATCAAAATCCGCATGCCTGTCTCCTTGCGTGGTGTGCGCTTTGCGCGCTATCTTTTGCTCTTACGTGCCAAGCCATTCTAGGCCTGCGCACTGTAGGCTTCCAGGCCCAGCGCCACCACAGTGGCCACCTCATCGCCAATGGCGGCGCGCAACTCGGCCTCGGCCTGCGCCACACTGGCCGCATAGGCACTCAGCCAGGCCTGGCCCGTGGGCGTAAAACAGACGATGCGCGCGCGCGCATCGTGCGCATCGGGCAGGCACTGCACCATGCCCCAGGCCTCGCACTGGCGCACCAGCGTGCCCATGGCCTGCTTGCTCATGCCCGCGCGCTGGGCCAGCACCGTTAGGCGCGCGCCCTCGGGCGGCAAGTGCCGACTGATATGCCAGTGCGCCGCCGCCACCTGCCCGCGCCTTGCCAGGTTGGACAAACCGAGCGAAACAGCGGGGTGGTGTGCCATCAGCGCCATGACCCGCGCCTCAAAGCGCTCGGTAGCCAAGCGCAGCCAATGGCCTAAATGGTTGTGCCGCCAGGCGTCTGGCGGGGCGAAGGCGGGGGTTTGTGGAATATTGAGAGGCATGGTCAAATAGTAATACAAACTGACTAAAAATAGGCAATATTGTCTGGAACTATGCCGTAAACTACTGTTCAAGCATCCAGCCTGTAGTTAATCCCAGAGGCCGGTTTGCCCCCCTTAACCCCACCCTTTATGCACAGGAGATAGCCATGGACGCACCCGTAAAAAACCTCGCCGCCAACAGCGAAAAAACCAAAGCCCTGCAAGTGGCGCTGGCCCAGATCGAGAAGCAATTTGGCAAAGGCACCATCATGCGCTTGGGCGAGGGCGAGGTCATTGAAGACATCCAGGTCGTCTCCACCGGCTCGCTGGGCCTGGATATTGCGCTGGGCGTAGGCGGCCTGCCACGCGGCCGCGTGGTCGAAATCTACGGCCCGGAGTCTTCCGGCAAAACCACGCTCACCCTGCAAGTCATCGCCGAAATGCAAAAAATCGGCGGCCAATGCGCTTTTGTCGATGCCGAGCATGCGCTGGACATCCAGTACGCGCAAAAACTGGGCGTCAACCTACAAGACCTGCTGATCAGCCAACCCGACACTGGCGAGCAAGCGCTGGAGATTGTGGACAGCCTGGTGCGCTCAGGCGCGGTGGACTTGATCGTGGTCGACTCGGTGGCCGCGCTCACGCCCAAGGCCGAGCTGGAAGGCGAAATGGGCGACTCCCTGCCCGGCCTGCAAGCGCGCCTCATGAGCCAGGCGCTGCGCAAACTCACCGCACACATCAAGAAGACCAACTGCATGGTCATCTTCATCAACCAAATCCGCATGAAGATCGGCGTCATGTTCGGCAGCCCCGAGACCACTACCGGCGGTAACGCGCTCAAGTTCTACGCATCCGTACGTCTGGACATCCGCCGCACCGGCACCATCAAAAAAGGCGACGAGGCCATCGGCAACGAGACCAAAGTCAAGGTGGTGAAAAACAAAGTCGCCTCGCCCTTTAAGACCGCCGAGTTCGACATCCTGTTTGGCGAAGGCATCAGCCGCCACGGCGAGATCATTGATATGGGCGTGAACGCCCACATCATCGAAAAATCCGGCGCCTGGTACGCCTACCAGGGCGAAAAAATCGGCCAGGGCCGCGACAACGCGCGCGAGTTTTTGCGCGAAAACCCCGCCCTTTCGTCCGAAATCGAAAACAAAGTGCGCGAATCCCTGGGCATCCCGCTGCTGGCGGGCGCCCCGGAGGTGCCTGAAGTCAAGGCCAAGGGCGGCAAGAAAGCCGAAGCGGCTGCCTAAAACCCAGTAACGATGGCCAGCGGCCCCCCACTCTCTCTCACGGGGCGCGCACTGCGCCTACTCAGTGGCCGCGAGCATTCGCGTGCCGAGTTGCAGCGCAAGCTCGCCCCGCATGAGGAAACGCCGGGCGAGCTGGCCGCCGTGCTGGACAAACTGGCGGCCAAAGACCTGCAAAGCGACCAGCGCGCCGTCGATTCGCTGGTGCACCGGCGCAGCGCCAAGCTGGGCACGCAGCGCCTGCGCCAAGAGATGCAGTCCAAAGGCATGGACCCCCAAGCCGTCGCCCAAGCCGTGGCGCTGCTGCGCACCAGCGAACAAGCCCGCGCTTTAGAGGTCTGGCGCAAGAAATTCGGCAGCCCCGCCGCCACCCCCGCAGAACGCGCCAAGCAAGTGCGCTTTCTCGCGGGCCGCGGCTTTAGCGGCGAAGCCATCGCCCGCGTGGTGTCAGGGGCTTTTGATGCGGACGAGGGCTGAGTTAGCTTTCATCGCAGGCCCGCTATGTGTCGACTCACTGCCGTTTGGGCACCGCTTTAGCACGCTCCAAAAGCATTTCCGAAACACGCGCGATCGATGATTGGTACACGGCGCCGTCCTCACGTTTATCAACGGCCATGACCATCACCAGAACGATATGGTCCTGCACGCCATAGACCAAGCGGTAGCCTTGTTTGCGCAGTTTGATTTTGTAGTGACCGGCCAGAGCGCCGTGTAGTTCGCTACCCGGCACATGCGGGTTGTCTAGGCGCTTTTGAAGCAGCTTGCGCAAGGGTTCTTTGACCGAGCCATCCAGGGCCTGCCACTCGGCCCAGGCGCTGGGTACAAATTGCAGCCGGTACTTGTATTTGGCGCGCTTCTCAGATGGCATCGATGTCCACTTCGATGGCGCTGGCGCGCTCACCCATGCGGGAGAGCACGGTACGGTACAAGGCCTGATCGGACAATTCCTCGAGCATGGCCTCAAACAAGGCCGGATCGACCATGTAGAACGCCGCCTTGTTGTGGTTGAGCACCGCCACTGGTCGGCGCTTGGCATCCCGCAGCACTGCTGCCGGGTTTTTTTTGAACTCGGACATGCTGACGGTGACGTCTGAATAAATGCTTTCCATAAATTGGCTCCAAATTTAGCGCCAATTTTATCTCTTATTTCAGCTCTGACAGACGCCAAACGCCGCCACCGGCCCTCAAAAACCCAACATCAACTCCAAGTTCTGTACCGCAGCACCGCTGGCACCTTTACCCAGGTTGTCCAGCCGAGCGACTAACAGGGCGTGGTCGGCGGCTTCGTTGGCAAAGACGCGCAGCTCCATCTGGTTGCTGCCGGCCAGGGCCACGGCATCGAGCTTGCCGTCGGCCGTGGGCGGTTCCACGGTTACATAGCGGCTGCCCGCGTAGTGGGCGGCCAGGGCTGCGTGCAAAGCCTGAGCGCTGGGGCGGGCGGGCAGGCTGTCCAGGTGCAAGGGCAGTTGCACCAGCA
>Ga0209084_1000451_pt1 | contig 38826 bp, 39 predicted proteins | sample C_130820_MF_Meta_FD_187309 | JGI IMG/M metagenome (GOLD analysis project Ga0209084, IMG submission 187309) | Freshwater microbial communities from Lake Croche, Canada to study carbon cycling - C_130820_MF_MetaG (SPAdes) (version 2) | ecosystem: Environmental > Aquatic > Freshwater > Lake... | reverse complement strand
CCGTACATTTTCTTTCCGATATTAAATTATTGCTTTAGTACTCGGGCCTGACCTCAACCTTGCGCCAGCGAACTAACCAAGCTGAGCTATAGACCCGTAACTTTTCTTACGGTTTCTTAAGTTTTCTTACCGATATTAAATTGTTTCCTTACATCTACGGGATTGACCTCTACCTTGCGCCAGCGAACTAACCAAGCTGAGCTATAGACCCGTACATTTTCTTTCCGATATTAAATTATTGCTTTAGTACTCGGGCCTGACCTCAACCTTGCGCCAGCGAACTAACCAAGCTGAGCTATAGACCCGTACATTGTCTTACCGATACACCGTACATTTTCTTGAAGCGACGGTCAGACGAACTGAGCACGCGAAATAAGAGATTACCCTAACGAGGGCTCAGACCCAAAACCAGGACTAAGCCCTGTCGCTCAAAGTGACCTCAATGCCGCCGGTAAAACCAACGCTGAGGTTGTACAAAACAGCAAAAATGCTAGAAAGCACAGTAAGAAGAACAATTTCGGCTGCAGACACAAGCATCGATAGTCCAACTAAGCGACCAAGGGAAAGGAAGCTGATGCCATTATTTCCATTCCCAGCAGCGTCATTAAAAATACGCGTGATGGCTTCAAACACACCCGAAGCCGACAAAATCAACCACAAAGCAATCGTTGCAACCATGATCACACCGGCCAGAGTGATACCAAACATAAATGATGCCTTAGCGACTGACCATGGATCTAGTCGCGTCAAATGCAAGCGCGCCTGACGCGGCGTGGTTGATTCCTTAGAACCTGCCGTTGATTCAACCTTGAGTGTGCTCATCGTCTCTACTCCTGTGCTTCGCCTTCGACGTCAGAGGCTTGCAATTCAGACTCAGTACTCACCGTATCTTCAACCAGATCTGATTCTTCAGCTACAACAACATCTTCAAGTTCTAGACCTTCAAGAGCAGCTTCAGCAGAAGCATCAGCACGAGCTACCGCAACTACTTCGTCGTCCTCGCCAACCTTCATGAATGAAACTCCCATAGTGTCGCGACCTGCGGCGCGGATTTCATCCACACGCATTCTGATAACAACACCATTGCTGGCAATTGCAAATATTTCATCATCTGCCGAACAGACCAATGCGCCGGCAAGGCCACCACGCTTTTCTACCAGACGCATCGCACGAACGCCTTGAGTTCCACGACCCTTGGCATTCCATTCAGTCAAGGCAGTTCGCTTTGCCCAACCACCATCAGTGACTGTGACTAGGAATGCATCTTCTTTGGCTACCTCAAGCGAAAGGAGATAATCCTCTTCACTCTTGAACCGCATACCGATCACGCCAGTGGCAGAACGACCCATCGGACGCAAGGTTGCGTCACTGGCGTTGAAGCGGACAGAGTAGCCATTCTTGGACACCAAAAGTACGTCATCTGTATCGCTCACAAGTTGCGCAGAGACGACGGAATCATCATCACGCAAATTAATCGCGATCAGGCCAGTGCTGCGTGGTGAGTCGTACTCAGTGAGTCGCGTCTTCTTAACCGTTCCATTACGTGTAGCAAGAACAAGGTACGGAGACTGCTCGTAATCGCGCAAATCAAGTACTTGCGCCACAAACTCATCTGGACCAAGTTGCAACAAGTTAGCCACATGCTGGCCACGAGCATCGCGACCTGCATCAGGCAATTCATATCCCTTAACTCGGAATACGCGACCCTGATTTGTGAAGAATAAAAGCCAATGATGAGTTGTAGTCACGAAGAAGTGTGCAACAACATCGTCTTGCTTGAGCGCAGCACCCTTAACTCCACGGCCACCGCGTCGTTGAGCACGGTAGAGCGCTGCCTTTGTTCGTTTGGCGTAACCATCTGCAGTAAGAGTGACCACAATGTCTTCAACGGCAATCAAGTCTTCATTGTTGACATCATTCTCATCAGGAATGATTGTTGAGCGGCGCTTGTCACCAAACTTCGTAACAACCTCAGCAAGTTCGTCACTTACAATCGTGCGCTGACGTTCTGGGCTGGCAAGGATGCTCTCGTAGTCAGCGATTTCAGCCATGAGCTTGTCATGCTGTGACTGCAGTTCATTGCGCTCAAGTGCTGCCAATTTACGAAGCTGCATGTCGAGAATCGCTTGAGCCTGGATCTCATCAATCTCGAGCAAATCTTGCAAACCCTGTTGCGCAATTGATGCAGATGCGGATGCGCGAATTAATGCAATAACTTCATCGATGCGATCGATGGCCTTAAGCAAACCAATCAGAATATGAACGCGCTCTTGTGCAATACGCAAACGGTAAGCGGTGCGACGCTGAATCACTTCAATCTGATGTGCAATCCAGTTTGTAACAAATGCATCCAGTGTCAGTGTGCGTGGAACGCCATCAACAAGTGCCAACATGTTGGCGCCGAAGTTATCTTGCAGTTGAGTGTGCTTGAAAAGATTGTTCAAAACCACCTTGGCTACAGCGTCACGCTTGAGAATAATCACTAGGCGCATACCTGTGCGAGAACTACTCTCATCCACGATGTCTGCGATGCCCGAAATCTTGCCCTGGTCGTGAAGTTCAACAATGCGCGCAAGCAAGTTGTCTGGATTCACCTGGTAAGGAAGTTCTGTCACGACAATAATCGTGCGACCGCGCTTGTCTTCAGTGATTTCGGTAACTGCACGCATCGTGATGGAACCACGACCTGTGCGGTAAGCATCCATGATTCCGCGACGGCCAACAATCAGAGCGCCAGTTGGGAAATCAGGACCTGATACGCGTTCCATCAGAGCTTCAAGAAGTTCTTCGCGCGCAGCCTCAGGATTTTGCAAAGCCCACTGGATTCCAGCAGCGACTTCAGTCAGGTTGTGAGGTGGGATGTTGGTGGCCATACCGACAGCGATGCCGGACGAGCCGTTAACCAGCAAGTTAGGGAAACGAGCGGGCAACACGGTTGGTTCAAGATTCTTACCATCGTAATTCGGGACAAAATCAACAGTCTCTTGATCAATGTCTCGAACCATTTCCATGGCCAATGGAGCAAGGCGAGCTTCGGTGTATCGCGAAGCAGCAGCAGAGTCATTACCTGGTGAACCAAAGTTTCCTTGACCCTGAACCAACGGGTAACGCAGTGACCACGACTGAGTCAGACGAACCAAAGTGTCATAGATTGCGCTGTCACCGTGTGGGTGATATTGACCCATAACTTCACCGACAACACGAGCACTCTTATTGAATGCACGATCTGGACGGTAACCGCCGTCATACATCGCGTAAAGCACACGTCTGTGCACTGGCTTGAGACCATCACGCACATCTGGCAATGCGCGCGAGACGATAACACTCATGGCGTAGTCCATGTAGGACCGCTGCATCTCTACATTGAGGTCTACGACTTGAATGTGATCATTTTGTTCAGGTGTCTGTGTCATTAGATGTCCAAGAATCGTACGTCGCGGGCGTTACGTTGAATAAAGTTACGACGACTTTCGACGTCTTCACCCATCAACGTGGAAAACAATTGATCGGCCTGTGCAGCGTCTTCAACTGAAACTTGGAGGAGTACTCGATTAGTCGGGTCCATTGTGGTCTCCCACAATTCATCCGCATTCATTTCGCCAAGTCCCTTGTAACGCTGGATATCTTCTTGGCGCAACTTCTTACCCGCTGCTAAGCCTGCTTCAACAACTGCATCGCGTTCACGATCGCTGTATGTGTAAGCAGGTGCTTCACGAGACCACTTAACTTTGTAAAGCGGTGGCTGGGCGAGATAAACAAATCCACCATCAACTAGTGGTCGCATGAAGCGGAACAAGAACGTAAGCAGCAATGTGCGAATGTGCTGGCCATCAACGTCAGCATCAGCCATCAAAACAACTTTGTGGTAGCGCAGACGGTTGATGTCGAATTCGTCCTGAATCCCGGTACCAAATGCAGAGATCAGGGCCTGAACTTCAGTGTTTGCCAAAATCTTGTCAAGACGAGTCTTCTCGACATTCAGAATCTTGCCTCGAATGGGGAGAATAGCTTGCGTGCGTGGATCGCGACCCTGGCCTGCCGAACCACCAGCAGAGTCACCTTCCACAATAAACACTTCGCACTCAGCCGGTTCGTTGCTCGAACAGTCCTTGAGCTTTCCCGGGAGTCCGCTCCCACCCAATAGGCCCTTGCGGTTACGAGCGAGGTCACGAGCCTTTCGCGCTGCCATTCGCGCAGTTGCCGCTTGCACAGACTTGCGAGCAATATCTTTTCCTTCGCCAGGATTTTTTTCAAACCACTGAGCAAGTTGGTCGTTGACTACTTTCTGCACAAATGTTTTGGCTTCAGTATTACCAAGTTTGGTTTTGGTCTGGCCTTCAAATTGTGGCTCACGCAACTTAATTGACACGATTGCAGTGAGACCTTCTCGCACATCATCACCAGAAAGATTTGAATCCTTCTCCTTGAGAATGTTCCAGTCACGAGCAAACTTATTGACCAGGGTTGTGAGTGCCGCCCGGAATCCTTCTTCGTGCGTACCACCTTCGATGGTGCTAATCGTATTCGCAAACGTATACACGGACTCTGAGTAAGTATCGTTCCACTGCATCGCAACTTCGAGACTTAGACCACGCTCATCATCTTCAGCAGCAAATTCGATCACACCACCGTGAATTGGGCTCTTGCGAGCATTAATGTGACGAACGAAATCAGCGATGCCACCTTCGTAAAAATAGCTAACGTGGCGTGGACCCACTGGCTCGTCAACTGATTCGAGTTCATCGGTGACAACTATCGATTCCACTCGTTCGTCAGTTAGTGACAGAGTGAGTCCGCGATTGAGGAAGGCCATCTCTTGGAAACGACGAGACAAGGTTTCAAAGTCATAATGCGTGGTTTCAAAAATGTCACCATCAGCCCAGAAGGTAACCGTCGTACCAGTGGTTTCGCTCTTACCGTTTTCAGCAAGTGGTGCCACTGGGACACCATGACGATATGACTGCTCATAAATATTTCCGTTGCGGCGAACCTGAACATCTACATTTGTAGATAGTGCGTTAACCACAGAAACGCCAACGCCGTGCAAACCACCAGAAACTGCATATCCGCCGCCGCCAAACTTTCCGCCAGCGTGTAAAACTGTGAGTACAACTTCAACTGCTGGTTTACCTTCAGACGGAACGATGTCTACTGGAATACCTCGGCCGTTATCGACAACACGAACGCCACCATCGGCCAAAATTGTGACTTCAATGTGTGTGCAGTGACCTGCCAACGCTTCATCAACTGAATTGTCTACAACTTCATAAACCAAGTGATGCAGACCACGTTCGCCCGTAGATCCGATGTACATACCTGGTCGCTTACGGACCGCATCTAGGCCTTCAAGGACCTGGATTGCACTTGCGTCATACGACACTTACTGGCCTCCCACTAGGGTGAAACTCACATCAAATTTTGCGCATGGAAATTGCGTTTTTGTGATTTCGGATTACCCCTATCCTATCGGTTTTTACCCCAGAATTTGGTTAAAATCCTCACCCATATGTGTCGCGTGGACCACGCCCAGGCACACTTCGTAGACCGTGCTTCCAAGACGGCGCTGACGGTGCGAGTACCTTAATTTCTGTCACTCGTCCTTGGCCAATTTCGTCATGAATTCGCTGTTCAATTTGTGGCAAAAGCATGCGCATCTGGGTCGCCCACGCAGTCGACTTTGCACGCAGAACAAGAACGCCTGATTTTCCGCTGGCATCCAAATTGAAAGTTTCAATCTCAATGTGTTCGCTCACATCAGATCCAACAATGCTTGGCCATTGAGCACGAAGTTTGCCACTCGCAACATTAAGGTCCCAACCCTTGTTGATGACTAAGTTGTCAATGAGCTGTGAGAGTTCGGCAGGATCACGTTCATCCGGCCCTGGTCCGCTTCGTTGCTCGTCATAGATCGCACTAACTCGTCTGCGCGTGGTCGGTATGCCGGTCCGCAGTCGTGCGCGGGTCATCAAAGACTTGAGGAACTCTTGTGCAGGCTTATCAAGCATTGAGTCCTCCTAGTCCAAAACCATCTGATAAGACTGTAATTCACTGGGCACATCTTCAAGGACTGCAGCAGTAATCAAAACCTGTTCAACCCCAGAAACTGCTGAAACCAAACGGGTTCTGCGCTTTCGGTCCAATTCAGCGAAGACGTCGTCAAGAATGAGAATCGGGTCGTCCTCATGCTGACGCAAGATAGTGAAAGTGGCTAGTCGCAAAGCCAATGCCACGGACCACGATTGACCATGCGACGAATATTCCTTAGCCGGCATGCCACTGAGCACCAGCTCAATGTCATCCCGATGTGGTCCAACGAGAGTAACTCCTCGCTCCACTTCTTCGCGATGGCGCTCAGCTAGAGCCAACCGGAAGTCGGCTTGCACAGCCTCCACATCCATCTGATCTGTTGTGAGCCAGCTAGCTTGATAAGTCGCCAATAGCGGTTCAGTGTCACCAGAGAGCATTTTTCCGTGTGCATCGATTGGTTCCTTGAGTTGATGCAGTGCTTGGAGGCGATGACTCACAACTTGGCTACCGTAATGAACAAGTTGCTCGTCCCAAGCTTGCAAAGTGGCCAAGGCGTTAGCCGACATTTCACGCCGGCCATTCGACTTCAATAAGGAATTTCTTTGCTTCAGTGTGCGTTCGTAATCGAGTCGTAAACCTGAAAAGCGTGGTGCAAGTTGAGTACAAAAATCGTCAATGTATCGGCGGCGCGCTGCAGGTTCACGACGAACCAACTCAAGATCTTCTGGTGCAAAAATTACTGTGTGCACTAACCCAAGCACATCACGTGGTTTCGTGAGTTTGTTGTCATTCAAAGTTACTTTGTTGGATCCACTAGCCCGCAGGGTGATTCCAACGGTTGCTTGCCGATCATGCTTTTGGATCAGCGCAGATATTTGCGCCTCATCACACCCCCAGCGGATGAGTGGAGTATCTTGCGAGACTCTATGACTACCGAGGGTGGCAAAGTAATTGACGGCCTCAACAATATTGGTTTTACCGCGCCCATTTCGACCAATAATTGCAGTCACACCTGGACTAAAAGTGAACTGTTCGTCCTCGTGATTTCGAAAGTCTCTCAATGAGAGTGACTTGATCTGCATACATTAAGGCTGACGGATAGGCATCAAGAGATACTTGAACTCATCCCTTGGTTCAGCATCCATGTCAGGTGCCCCAGTGATAACAGCTGGTTTTGCAGGCGCGGTCATTGAGATAACAGCTATCGGTGCATCAATCGCATTCAGGCCATCTAGGAGGAAGCCAGGATTAAAGGCAATAGAGATTTCTTCACCAGTTGTGGTGCACTCAACATATTCTTGAGCCTGAGCGATGTCACCACTACCGCCACCACCTGTAACGATTGCTTCGGTTGCTGTGAAAGTGATCTTGACTGGTTGTTCACGATCCAGAACAAGTGCAACACGCTTCACTGCCTCAGCCAGCGATGCGGTGCTGACCTGCGCGACGGTTGACGACTCACTGGGAAGAAGTGAACGATATTTCGGGAAATCTGCAGCGAGCATGCGGCTCGTTGTTTGGCGTCCGGCGCCTTCAACACCAACAATGCCTTCATTCACTGAGGCAAATGCCAGAGAAACTAATTCACTAGTTGATAGGGACTTAGCAGTGTCTGACAAAAACTTTGCTGGCACTAAAGCGTTTGTGGATAGGTTGGTTTGTGCTGGTGACCATTCCAGTTCCCGAATGGCCAGACGGTAACGATCGGTTGCAGCGAGTGTGATGAGTGATCCTTCAACGTCTACTTTGATACCAGTAAATGCAGGCAAAATTTCATCACGTGAAGCAGCTACAAAGACCTGAGCAATTGCGTTGGCAAATTCTGAACCAGAAACCGTTCCACTAACTTCAGGCATGTTAGGTAGTGCTGGATATTCTGTGACCGGCATTGTGGGGATTGTGAACGATGAACGTCCACAGGTGATAGTCGCTCGAGGACCATCTACTGCAACATCAATATTGGCTGAGGGAAGAGATCGAGTTATATCGGCAAGTAGGCGGCCTGGTACCAAGATAGTTCCAGCTTCTGCGACATCCGCAGTTAAATTAACCCTTGCACTTACATCTGCATCACTACCTGACAACACGATGCCATCACGGTCGGCGACAATGTGTAGACCTGTGAGTAATGGGTTCGTGGATTTGGTGGGCAGACTACGGGAGGCCCAGCTGACAGCTTCAGCCATTACGTCACGATCAACTTGAAACTTCACGGGTTACATCACCTTTGTGTTTATGGTCATATGTTGCTGCTTGCGGAAAATTTACTCATAAGAGAGTTGACTCTTACTAGTGACCACCTATCGTGCCACGTCTGACTGACGAATGCACTATCCCTTGTAAAATCTAGCTAAAACAGTGGGCTAACTATTCGCCTGGCTGAGTTATCCAGATGTTCACACAACCAGTTGGTCATGGGTGATGTGATAGATATATCTTTAATCGTAGTAATAGCCATTGTGGAAACTGTGGATAACTGATTTGGACCATACAGCATAACGATATTCACTGAGTCATTCCTGTGGATAAGTTTCTTGAGATTCGGCCAGGTGTGAATTACTTAGAAGTTTTCCACACTTATCCACAAGGTCGTGTGGAAATTGAAACGGTTATCCATAGGTTAAGAGCAGGTATTTCTTAAAAATCCCATAATTCCAAGACTTATCCCCATAGTTATCCACAATGTGTATAAGAGTGATTAGAGGGATTTCTGGGACTCAAATGACATATTGTGAATCACACATTGTGAGACATTGCGTAATTCAAGCAAATTATTGATTCCAAGCGGATTTTCACATTGGCCCTGGCGATGGCCCTCGTCAAACTTAATGTGCGCGAATGTGACTACCTAGGGGTCTGGTAATTCGAGGGTCCGACAAAAATTAGCCTTGGCGAGCTTGAGACTTAATGCGCGCCGTGAGATCACTCACTTGGTTGTACAAACTACGACGTTCTGCAATAAGTTGGCGCACTTTGCGATCTGCGTGCATCACTGTTGTGTGATCCCTACCTCCGAATTGTTGACCAATTTTGGGGAGGGAAAGATCAGTAAGTTCGCGGCACAAGTACATGGCAATCTGCCGAGCCGTCACCAAAACTCGTGAGCGACTTGCACCGGTTAGATCATCCATAGTGACACCGAAGTAACTGGCAGTCTGAGTCATGATCAGGTTAGAAGTAATTTCTGGACCAGCTGCATCTGTCACTAAATCTTTAAGCACTATTTCAGTAAGGTCGAGCGTGACAGGGGCTCGATTTAAACTCGCAAACGCAGTGACCCGAATGAGCGCACCTTCAAGTTCACGTATATTGGTAGACATTTTTGACGCGATGAATTCCAAGACCTCAGGCGGAGCAGTCAATCGTTCCTGTGCACTCTTTTTGCGCAGAATAGCGATGCGGGTTTCTAAGTCAGGTGGTTGAACGTCAGTGATGAGACCCCATTCAAATCGGGAGCTCATCCGATCCTCAAAGCCTTGTAATTGCTTCGGTGGGAGATCAGAAGTAATCACAATCTGCTTGTTGGCATTGTGCAGTGTGTTAAAAGTATGGAAAAACTCTTCCTGTGTCTGGACTTTTCCCGAAAGGAACTGAATGTCATCGACTAGGAGAACATCAATGTCACGGTAGCGACGTTGGAACTCTTTGGCCTTGTCATCACGGATCGAGTTAATGAATTCGTTGGTGAATTCTTCACTACTTACATAGCGAACTTTCATACCCGCATACAGAGTGCGAGCGTAGTGACCGATTGCATGGAGTAGGTGAGTCTTACCGAGGCCGGATTCACCGTATACAAAGAGGGGGTTGTAAGCCTTAGCCGGTTGTTCTGCGACAGCTCGCGCAGCCGCATGTGCAAAACGGTTGGATGAACCCGGTACAAAGGTGTCAAAGGTGTATTTCGGATTGAGACGGCTGCCCTCTTCAGATGTTCGAGGGGCAGGAGCTGGTCCTCGACTTGCTTCAGGTGGCAATGCCGGATTCGGATCCGATTGAATGTTTCGATCAAAATCTGCATAGGTCGAGTCAGCTAAATCGTCAGTTGCATCGTCATCGAGATCAGGTGCGATGGATTCATCAACCGTCACAGCTAGCCGAACCTCGCGTCCGAGAATCTTCGACAGAGCATCACACACAATGGGACTCAACCGGGTTTCCAGAACATCTTTCGTGAATTCATTTGGTGCCGCGATGAGCGCGGTATCACCGACAAAACCAAGAGGCCTAGTGAGGGCAACGAACGCACGTTGCTGCGCTGTAATCGACCCGGTGGCAAGAGATTCGAGGGTTTGGTTCCAGACATGATTCAGTTCTGCGTTATCCATTGGACCCCCATTTATGTTTTCCACAGGTTGGACTCGTCAGAATACGCCTGTGGATTGTTTCTGACAAGTCTTTTCCACAGGTTCAGGTCGGCCGGGTTTTGCTAGTAGATGCGTTAGTGCGTTTTGCTTTGTGCTCCGTTTGGGTTCGGTTCAATATTGAGTTTGACCTTATGGCCCCTCACCCCGTATCTTTGTGAGGTTACCCTTGTCGATCGATGGGCAACATTCGTCGAATACCCACGAATTCATGTCGTGGGTGTCCGATGGCGAATCGATCGCCCTAACTTCCTGCGGAGTATTTACTATGTCAAAGCGCACCTTCCAGCCGAACAACCGTCGTCGTGCCAAGACCCATGGTTTCCGTCTGCGTATGAGCACCCGTGCCGGCCGTGCAGTTCTTGCTGCTCGCCGCGCTAAGGGTCGCGATCGCCTCTCGGCTTAATCGCTTTTTGGAATGCTTCCGGCTGATGCGCGATTGCGTAACTCGTCGGACATTGCGCTAACCATGAAGCAAGGCACTAAATCTAGTTCGCGCCTAATCGTGCTTCACGTGGCTCGTGAAATGTCCCAATCCACCAAGGTGGCGTTTGCTGTGGGGAAATCCGTGGGCAATTCCGTCGTGCGACATCTCATCACGCGCCGATTAAGGCACATTTTGGCCCGTGATTTGGGCTTGCTCCCTGCTGGTTCATTTGTTGTGGTGCGTGCGCTACCCGCTACTGCCACCGCGAGCTATGCTGAGTTAGAGGAAAATGTGAGTTTTGCATTAGCGAAGGTAATGGCTGCATGAGTACGGTTTTCGTCGCCCTAGTTTCCCTATGGAATAAGACTTTTGGCGCTCTACTTTCCGTTCTTTTTGTTGGCTTAATCAGGCTTTACCAAGTAGTACTTAGCCCATTACTTGGGCAGCGATGCCGATATTATCCGAGTTGCTCCACGTATTCACTTCAAGCGATTCGTGCACATGGCCCCATCAAAGGTTTGGCGCTAACTGTCTGGCGGGTGCTTCGCTGTAATCCATGGTCAGCTGGTGGGGTCGATCAGGTCCCTACTCGCGACCATCGAACACATTCGCATGTGATTGACATTTCAACTAAACCGATAGGTATGGTAACCAAATGAATCCATTAAGTTGGCTTGAAACTGCAGTGAGCTGGGTTCTAGTAACTTTCCACTCTGGATTATCGTTAGTTTTTAAGGAAGATAGCGGCTGGGCCTGGGGTCTGGCCATCGTTGGTCTTGTTATTCTGATCCGCATTTTGTTAGTGCCGCTGTTCGTCAAGCAGATCAAGAGCCAGCGTAATCTGCAGATTATTCAACCTCAGATCAAGGAAATTCAGAAAAAGTACGCTGGTGACCGTGAGCGTCAGTCGCAAGAAATGATGAAGCTCTACAAAGATACGGGCACCAACCCCTTGGCAAGTTGCTTGCCGATCTTGGCTCAGGCTCCTATCTTCTTCGCACTCTTCCACGTGTTGCAGGGCATTGCACAGAGCAAGCCGTACGGGGTTATGACCACGGCATTGGTCGAGCAAGCGCGTAATGCCAAGATTCTTGGCGCACCTATCTATGGAACCTTCACTCATCGAGTGGACACATCTGACCCAACAGCAACGTTGTATGTAACTGTCGTGCTTATTATCTTGATGACCCTCACAACCTTCCTGACTCAACGTCAAATGATTGTCAAGAACTCTGCCCCGGACAATCCAATGGTTCAGCAGCAAAAGATTCTGCTCTATGTCTTCCCGGTAATTTTCGCTATTTCTGGCATTAACTTTCCTGTTGGTGTTCTCTTGTATTGGTTCACGACCAACCTGTGGACCATGGGACAGCAGTTCTATGTCATACACAACAGCCCGCAACCCGGAACGCCTGCCCACGCTCAACTTGAGGCTCGCAAGGCCGCAAAGCAAGCGGCTAAGGGAATTCCTGCTGAGCAAATTGCTGAAGTGGAAACCGACCCTAACTTGCCTCGCAAGCAACCAAAACGCAAGCCACGCAGCAAGCGTTCCTAGTTTCACGTGAAACATAGTGTTTCTCGAAAGGTAAAAATATGAGTGAAAAACTGTCATTACTTGAACAAGAAGGCGAAATCGCCGCTGACTATCTAGAGGGTCTGCTTGATATCGCTGACCTTGATGGCGACATTGATATGGATGTCGAAAATGGTCGCGCGACGGTGAGTATTGTTGGCGCAGACTTGTCACAATTGGTTGGTCCTAAGGGCCAGGTTCTTGATGCCATTCAAGAACTTACCCGCCTTGCGGTTACTCGGGAAACCGGTGAGCGCTCCCGCCTCATGCTCGACATCTCTGGGTATCGGGCATCTGTCCGCGAACGTCTCATAGAGCTAGCTAAGGAAGCTGCTCAGCAAGCCATTGAAAGTGGCGAGCCTGTTGAGTTGAAGCCAATGAATGCGTTTGAGCGCAAAATTGTGCATGATGCAGTGGGCGAAGCCGGTGCAGTCAGCGTGTCAAAGGGCGAAGAGCCTAAGCGTCGAATCGTAGTCAACCCAGCCTAAGTATCACGTTTCACGTGAAACATCGTGGGCAGTAAGTGAGGAGTGTTTCACGTGAAACATGAAGCCCTTGCTGCCGCCTACCCAGAAGCTATGCCGCTGCTTGAGTCCTATCACCATTGGTTAGCTACAGCCGGAATTGAACGTGGGTTGATCGGACCGAGGGAAGTTGAACGCCTTTGGGATCGACACATCGCAAACTGTGCTGTGGTTGAGGAGTTAATCCCGGAGAATTCCTTGGTCTACGACGTTGGCAGTGGGGCCGGCCTTCCTGGTGTAGTCCTTGCGATTGTGCGTCCAGACCTGAAAGTTGGTCTCATCGAACCTCTGTTACGAAGGGCAAACTTTCTAACGGAGGTTATTGAGGATCTGGGATTGACTGCTCGTGTTTCGATTTATCGAGACCGCGCTGAGCAGGTCAAATTAGGCAAAGCAGATGTAGTCACCGCTCGTGCTGTGGCGCCCCTGACCAAACTATTGCAGTGGACTTTGCCATTGACTCGAAATGGCGGCCTGATTCTAGCAATGAAGGGAACATTAGCTCAGGATGAGATTCTGGAGGCAGGCTCAATTCTCAAGAGTCGGACTGCACAAATTGTTACGTGCGGACAGGGAATTGTTGATCCGGCAACCACAGTTGTGTCGGTAGTCTGTTAAGCAGTTGTCTTAACGACCATCTACGATGAGTTGACAAATACCCTTTTATCTCGAAATGGAGCGTGCATTATGGACTTTGCTAGCCATGATGATAGCCCATTAGCTAAAGCCGCCGCAGACGCAGTTTTCATCAAAATGGGCTTAAAGGGCACATTTCCAGCTCCAACACAGACCCGCGTTTTGACGGTTGCGAATCAAAAGGGTGGTGTGGGCAAGACCACAACGGCGGTGAATTTATCCGCTGCCATGGCTTTGGCTGGACTCAAGGTATTGCTCATTGACCTTGATATGCAAGGGAATGCCTCGACCGCCCTGGGTGTCGAGCATGCAGAGGGTACCCCAGGTACGTATGACGTTCTTATTGAAAATGCCTTGATTGCAGATTTGGCCGTTCCTGCTCAAGGTTTTGACTCCTTGTGGTGCCTGCCTGCGACTATTGATCTTGCCGGCGCGGAACGAGAGCTTGGCAGTGACAATGACGCAAACTGGCCATTTCTTTTACGCAGTGCGATAGCCGCCTACTTGGAGACCAACCCAGTTGACTACATCTTTATTGACTGTCCCCCTAGTTTGGGTCGGCTAACGGTAAATGCGCTTAGCGCGGTCTCTGAGGTGCTCGTTCCAATTCAGTGTGAGTTTTACGCACTTGAAGGTGTGCAGCAACTTATGCAAACGGTTGAGCTGGTTCAGCAGAATCTGAACCCGGAACTTTCGATCTCGACTATCTTGTTGACCATGTTCCAGCGCGGTACAAATCTTGCGACTCAGGTAGCTGAGGAAGTGCGTGCATACTTTGGTGAAAAAGTGCTGGAGACAATGATTCCACGCAATATTTATGTTGCTGAAGCTCCCTCTTTTGGGCAGTCAGTACTGACTTATGATCCAGGCTCTAAAGGTTCAGTTGCCTATGTGGATGCCGCTCGTGAAATCGCCCTTCGTGGGGTAAGACAAGGAGATAACTGATGGCTAATCGTCGAGGACTCGGTCGTGGTTTGGGTGCGATCATTCCAGAAAGTAATGTTTCACGTGAAACTTCGGCAGATAAGGGAACTGCACCTGGTGTCGAGACCGATTCAGCACCTACAGCTACATTAAAGACATCAGACTCCGCTTCAGCAGTGCCGGTGGGCGGTTCATCCCCCGATTCTGGTGCCATTGCCAAGGCTGATAGTGCAAAAACGGGTCAGGCAGAGTCGCAAAGTGAGCCGAAGCTTCCCGTTCCAGTAGCGGGTTTAACCTTCACCGAGTTGTCAATCGATGAGATTGTGCCTAATCATGCACAGCCACGCACAGTGTTCGATGAAGAAGCACTTGCTGAACTTGTCCACTCCATTCAAGAGATTGGGCTGCTGCAACCCATCGTTGTGCGCACCGCAGACAAGGGATACGAGCTCATCGCGGGTGAACGGCGCTTACGTGCGAGTAAATTGGCTGGCTTGAAAACCATTCCGGCGCTCATTCGTGAGACAGCTGATGACAAGATGCTGCGAGACGCACTTCTTGAGAACCTACATCGAAGCGCTCTCACCCCTTTAGAGGAGGCTGCTGCCTACCAGCAGCTGCTAGAAGATTTTGGTGGAACTCAAGAGGAGCTTGCTACCCGCCTTGGACGTTCCCGCCCGCAGATTTCGAACACCCTTCGATTGCTTAACCTGCCTCCAGCAGTTCAGCGCAGGGTAGCGGCCGGAGTTTTGAGCGCCGGTCATGCACGAGCACTGTTAGGCCTCAGGGATTCAGAGGCCATGGAGCTGTTGGCCAAGCGCATTGTGGCTGAGGGTTTATCAGTTCGGTCGGTTGAAGAAATTGTGTCATTGGGTGTGGATAAGCCCAAGAAGAAAGGCGCAGTGAAGAGTGGCGGAACCATTAGTGCGCCAGGGCTTAGTGAACTCGGTGATCGTATGTCCGAACGTCTTGACACTCGCGTCACAGTCGCCCTTGGAGCCAAGCGTGGCAAGGTAGTTATCGATTTTGCTACCCTTGAAGACCTTCGCCGTATTGTAGAAATTGTCGACCCACCACGTCTTGGAATGTTCGGTGAACCTCTCAACTAAAGGTTTACACATTTGTGGATAACTTGTGCGACAAAGATGTGACTCAAGTCACATTCAGCAAACTGAGGTGCAAAGTTTCTGAACAGATTCACACCGCAAACTGAGAAAGTTCAATGAGTTCACTGAAGGCACTCAGCCTATGCGCGGGACAAGAATTCTCTCTATGGCGGCCACGAGTCCTTGGGCAACAGCATCTCGCACTTGTGCATCGGCCAACTGACTGCAATCCATCGGATTAGATGAGTAGCCAATGCTCGTCTTCACACTAGGCATCCGGGTGAGACGTAATAGGTCCCAAGTCTTAGCGTGCGTGTTGAGATCCCTAAGGGGTGTCTTGGCAGCAAGTTCCTCTTGAATGAGTTCAGCAAGGCGCATGCCTCTGGCCGATCGAGAGTACTGATGACCGAAGTAATAGGTAGCAACTCCGTTGGCAGCCGAATTGGGGTGGCTATCCATGTCAATGCTCAGGACAAAGTCTGCATTCTGCTGGTTTGCCAAATTTGCTCTTGCTCGCTCACCACTGGGTGTGGAGTTGGATGACCGAGTCATCACCACTAAGGCACCCGCCGCGGATAGTCGACCCTCGAGTCGATTAGCGATGTCCCAACACACATTTGCCTCGGTTAAGTCGGATAAACCGTTCAGTTGGGTAGGTGAGTCACTAGGGTCCAGCACAATTGTGCAAGTCTCTACAGATTGAGCTCTGTTAATTGGATCCCAGGCTAGGAGTTCGCGCAGGTGCTCCTGGCTTCCGCCTGCTACTGTGCGCGCTAAGCGTTGAAGAGCTCGAAAGACATCAGGGCCGCAAATGCCATCGGCACTCAGTCCCACATTCTTCTGGAAATCTCGCACGGCTCGCTCAGTCTGGTGACCATAAACGCCATCTACTCGGTTGATGATGAAGCCGAGTTCAATAAGACGACGTTGTAACTGAGCAACGTCGTCACCATGCACCATTGTTCGAGGCATGAAGGTGAGGACACGGTCTCCCACTGACCAGCGCGCTTCTTCGAGGCGCCTAAAGGTTCTTGGCCCAACAACCCCGTCGACGGTTAGGCCACGACTCTGTTGAAAGATTTTTACTGCATGAGTTAGTTCATCATCAAAATCATTATGCAAAACGGCATTGCTCAAAAGGCCAAGTCGATGTAGGCGATCACGGACTTCCGCTACTTCAGGTCCTGAGTCACCATTGCGCAAGAAAATTGATGGCATGAACTACTTAGATGAATTCAGCAAGATCTGCGAGCAAGCCAGCCTTCGGCTTTGCCCCAATGATCTGCTTCACAATCTCTCCGCCGACATAGATATTCATGGTTGGAATTGAAGTCACGCCGAAGTTAGCGGCTGTTGCTGGATTCTCGTCAACATTGAGTTTGGCAATTGTGATTTTGTCACCATGCGCTGCTGCAATCTCATCAAGAATCGGTGCAACCATCTTGCATGGACCACACCATTCGGCCCAGAAGTCAACAAGAACAGGCTTGTCACTATTGAGGACCTGATCTTGGAAGTTCTCATCTGTTACTGCGATTGTTGCGCCCATGGCGTTCTCCTTATGTAAGTACTTGTCCAGCATACGGGTTCGGATGCCAGACCTGGATGTTTGCTTTACTGGTCGGCTAAATGTGACAAATAACGTTCAGCATCAAGAGCGGCAGCACAGCCTGAACCAGCTGCTGTGATGGCCTGGCGATAGGTGTGATCAACAAGATCTCCACAGGCGAAAACACCCTGAAGATTGGTTGCAGTTGTGCCCTGTCCTGTCAAAACATAGCCTTCATTATCGAGATCAACTTGACCCTTGAAAAGGTCTGAACGAGGATCATGTCCGATGGCGACAAACAGACCCGTGACAGCAAGTTCGCTTAGTTCATCAGTCTTCAAGTTGCGCAATGTAACACTCGAAAGTTTTGCCTCACCGTGAAGATCGACAACTTCACTGTCCCAGACAAAATTGATTTTCGGATCATTGAAAGCACGTTGAGCCATAATCTTGCTTGCACGCAACTCGTCACGGCGGTGAATCATCGTGACGGACTTAGCAAAGCGTGTGAGGAAGGTTGCCTCTTCAACTGCGGAATCGCCGCCGCCGACCACTGCAATGTCCTGATCGCGGAAGAAGAAGCCATCGCAGGTTGCACACCAAGAGACACCATGCCCAGAGAGACGCTTTTCATTTTCTAGACCAAGCTCGCGATAGCTAGAACCAGTGGCCATGATGACGGCACGAGCCTTGTAGACAGTGCCGTTTCCATCAGTAACCATTTTGATGGGTCCTGTGAGATCAGCAGAGGTAACATCATCCGTAATCAAATTTGCGCCAAAGCGCACGGCTTGAGCACGCATGTTTTCCATAAGCGCTGGCCCCATGATGCCATCAGGGAAACCAGGAAAATTCTCCACGTCTGTCGTATTCATTAGTGCACCGCCAGCAGTTACCGCACCTTCAAAGATGATCGGATTGAGTTGGGCACGAGCGGCATAAATTGCAGCGGTATATCCAGCAGGGCCTGAGCCGATGATGATAACTTCAGATACGTCGTCAGACATGAAATTCCTTTGTGGCGGTGTGGTCCCTGCAAGTTTAGTCACAGCATCCGTTGTTTAGGACAACCCAACTTGAATTTCGGTTATTCCCGACTGGTAGGACTCTACGTCAATCTGTGGCAAACGAGTCAGCCAGATCACCACATAACGCCCTGATTTAGGAGTGTTACTCCTAAGGGTTTGGCTAGTGCCAGAGAATGTGACTTTACCCATCAGTTCAGCAGTCTTCAGAGCCGGCTTATCGCTGTCGGACACATAAATGGCCAGCCCTTGCCCAGCTCGGCTGAATTCCACGGTCACCGAACTCACATTGCTGGATTCGCCTAAATCAAGAAGTAACCCAACGCCCGGCTTTCCAGCTAGGTCTGCACCTCGATATTGCACAGTGCGCCAAGCGGTTGAAGAATCCTTATCGATTGCCTTGCTGACTAGATCTGGATTCTCTTCACCATTGCCGTAGGGATCAAAGTCCCGAATAGTGGTCAGGTTTGCTAGCCTCTGCGTGGCACTGGGCTGAGCACTAGGAGAAGCTGACATTGAGGCTAGAGGGTCATCGGCGAAGTTTTCTGGCAGAAGAGCAACTGGGACGCCACCGGGTTTGAAGTTGTGGGTGAGCAATTGCCATCCACCCCAACCCAGCAGAATTACCAAAAGGGATGCAGTAAGCACACCTAACCAACGCCGACCATGAGCTGATTCTGTCGAGTCATTCTCATCAACTGTGGGTTGTTGCCGTGATTCACGAGTCTGAGTCAGGTCAGCCAAACTGATGCTCGATGCATCAACAACATCTCGCATAGTGACAAAAGTGCCATCCTGCGAGGCGCGGTAGAGGTCGTCAATTGATGTGGGAATGCCACTGCGCAGTTGGCTTGGCACACCACGCGGGATAGGACGAGGTCCATTTTCGACACCTTGCCGATTTAGACCATACTGAGTCAGCATCACATGAAGTGCGGTTCCGAGACTCTGGATGTCACCCGCAATACTGGGCGCATTTTCACTCTGGTTTAGAATTCGATCTATACCAAAACCCTGAATACGCGTTTCACCCGAATCAACAAACAAGATATTTCTGGTGGTCAGATCACCGTGAATAATCCCTTGTTCATGTGCCGTTGCCATGGTCATCGCAGTGCCACGAACAATCTGGAGCACCTTGACTAGGGGCATGGCATTCTCACTTGCTGACAGATATTCATCAAGGCTCACGCCTTGAGCCCACGAAGTGATAATTCCCACGTAACTAGCAGCAGGGTCAATGTTTCCCGGCCAGTTAAGCGCTCCTTGGTGAATGACATCCAGGATGCCAATGACACCGCGAGAGTCGATGGCTGCAGCTTGTTCACACGAATCAATCAAACTCTGCGCTCGAGGGTCATCAGCATTAAGGAGATGGAGGGTGACCCATCGATTCAATGTCTGATCGTAGGCGCGCCAACAATTGTCATGAGTTGCATAGGGTAGTTGGACATCCAATAAGTAGCGATTGGCGTATAAGCGCTCTAAGGGAGTGTCCATGACGCAATTCTATTTGCCGAGACGATTGCGGATAAGTACCGCGGCATTGGTCACTTCATTAATCTTTAGCCTGAATGCCAGCCCCAGATAGGTTGCGAGGAACACGAAGCTGTCCAGGCCGATACGAAGCAGTGAGCCGCCATTAGTTGTTGCTAAGTAGTGCGAAAAAACTAATTTGTGCAGAGCCGTTGCGACAACTGCTCCGAGGAATGATGCAAAACTAACCCGTGCAATCAGTTGGGGATGACTAGGACTTTTTAGTGCAGGAATATCCTTAGCGAGCCTTCGCCAGGTCACGATGCAAACTATGGTGTAAGCAATTGCATATGCGAGTGCTAGCGAAGCAACTTTAAATGTGGCATTCAATGTGAAGAAGAGTATTGAGCCAACGCCGATGTGAAGTGCATTGAACACAAGATTGATGACAAAAGGTGTCTTGGTATCTTCGCGTGCATAGTAACTGCGTAACAGTGCGTAGAAGATTGAAAAAGCTGGAAGTCCAAGAGCGAACATAGAGGCTACAAAGCCAACAGCAGAAGCTTGCTGTGTACTGGTGGCACCGTGACCGTAGAGAAGGATTCCTACTGTTGGTCCCGTTATGAAGACTAGAACAGCACTCGGAATGATGAAGGCGGCGATTAGTCGAACGGTGTCTGTAAGTTGGCGACCGAACGCCACAATATCTCCGTGGTGAGCATGTCGACTTAAACGAGGTAGCAGCGCAGTGATTAACGACACTGTGATGATTGCATGCGGAAGCATCATCATCAGCTGACCCTTTTGGTAGGAGGTGAAACCTACCGCTGTAGTTCCGTTGATTTGCGCTACTGCGTTGGCATAAGTGGTCAGGTTGGAAATGATGAGAAATGAAAGTTGATTGACTGCGACAAAGCCTATTGTCCAGAGCGCCATGTCCCCGGTCTTGCTTAGACCAGTACCTTTGAAGTCGAACCGCGGACGGTAGTGGTAGCCAGATCTACTCAGCGCAGGTAGCAGGAGTAGTGCTTGGGCGATTACTCCCAATGTCGTACCAGCACCGAGCAGTGTGAGCTGACCACTGGTGACATTTTCAGCCGTTGGTATGAAGTGGTTAAGGGACATGAAAGCGATAGCCGTAGTAATCACGATGATGTTGTTAGCAATGGGGGCAAACATTGGAAGAATGAAGCTGTCCCGAGCATTTAAAACTTGAGAAACTAGTGTGTATACACCGTAAAAGAAGATTTGTGGCAAGCACCAGTAGGCAAAGATTGTGGCTACGTGAAGGTTAGCCGTGTCCCATTCGGATGTTGTGTAGAGACGAATAATCAAAGGGGCAAGAATCATTGAGGCAAGAACAAGGACGAGCAAAATACTGCCAACTAGTGTCAGCAACCGATCTGCGAAAACTTTTCCATCATCGTCATCTTCTTGCATTCGGCGAACAAGGGTTGGAATAAAGACTGAGTTGATTGCGCCACCAGCTACCAGAATATAAATAATATTTGGGATGCTATTTGCAACAGAGTAGGCATCAGAGAAGACTGCAGTACCAATGGCCGCAACGAGCGCTACGTCGCGTAGGACACCAGTGAGGCGACTCAGAAGTGTTCCCACTGCCATTCCCGACGTCTGACCGATAACGGGACTCATGAGGTACTTAAGTCTGCCGGTTGTGATTTCTTGCGGCGTTTTATGAAGTTGCTCACAGCAAGCAATAGCAGAATACCGAATGCAAGACAGACCAGGGTGCTTGCCACTTTTTGGTAGGCAGTCGATGAAATTCGTACGTCGAAGTGAGCTCCGAGAGGATGACCGTTAGGTGCGAGTAACTTCACAGTGGCGTTGATGACTCCCGTACCAGCGAGGATAATCGGTACTGAGACTGTGACGCGCTGACCAATGGGAACGCTCACGAGAGGAGGCATGCTGGCTGTGAACTTTCCCGGCGTATCGGATTGAAGCCTGACACGGACTCTGACGTCATGCTTACTGGAGTTGAGGACAGTAATGGGAATTTCAGCGTGTGTCGAAGCGATAGTTATTCGTGATGAGGTTTGGATGGTGACGTTGTTATCAATGGTCTGGACACTTTGGAGTTGCCCATTCAGAAATGCATGAGCTTGAGTTGTCTTCTGCCAGAGGTCGGAGTACCCGAAGAACCGCGCTGGAGTAGCTGCTTTTTTCCATTGTGGATCTGTTATCAGAGAACCAATGACATCAGTCTCTTGTTTGAGTAAATGTGCAAGTTTGAGTGTGCGAGGTGACATTGGTCTTTGTATTTCAGTGTCGGGCACATTCACTTCAGTCTGATCTGTTGAAGCAAGCACCTGCGCTATTGATGTGAGCGAAACCCACTTCTTGTGGCTGACGGAAGCTAGGAGATTATCTAGTTGTCCTTTAGCTAATGCCCATTGCGCGGGTGCAAGAACAACCACAGTACGACTGACTCCCGGAGATTCTGCAGTCATCATGCCCAGTTGACTCGCGAAACACATTCGTTGGGCAAACGGAGTATTGTTTCGATCCTTGTTGAGTAGACAGTCTGATGCCGCTTGATCAAAAATGATCACGTCATGGCCATGAGTGATGCCGTGGGCATTGCTAGTCACTTGGGCATTATTGACGCTAAATGCATTCGAGATCATTGGCGTCACGCCGTTGATGACCAGTTGGTTGAGAGTGGTTTTCGAAAGTGTGCCAGCTGGTGATGCATAAAGAGTGCGATGGCCCGGCCAAACGCTGGTTCCAAGATCCATGAGACTGGCAATCTCAGATTTGCGATTACTGCTAGCGAGTCCAGCAAGATTTGCGTGACCATATGGCGTGAGAACCGAGTGGTCCACAATTGTAGAGAGATTGTTTGCCAATATTGCTGCTGCATCTCTGAGGTCCGTTGATGAGAAGTCTTTGAGCCACTGCTTGAGCGCTGGATCAATCAACCAACTCACAGACTTGGACTGCTTGGCTGTGACTAAAGCCGTGAGTCTCTCTACGGCTATTTTGTCGGGGGCAATGTTTCGAATAGGTCGTAGTGCAATGTGACTATTGGTTGTCGTGAGCGGTACTGCGATTGCTACTTTCGTAGGCGCGATATCTGCGCTTTGGTAAAACCATGGTGCTGTCACATAACTACTAGATGTGAGTTGCTCACTACTTGCAATCGCTCCAAAGGCATACACGCCGCTAGCGGAGGAACCCAGGACTGACTCTCCAACAAAACGCAACTTCCAAGTCCGAGACTCGCTGGCTGCAACTGTTCCGAGGGATACTTTGTTGGCATTCTGTGGGATGCCACGGACTGATTGTGGATTTGCCAAAGTGTTAGCAAGTTCACTGCGGGTATAAATCGGGTTGGATGTCGCCAGCGTTATTGAGGTAGCGGTGAGACTCGTCTTGCCAGTGTTTGTAAAGCGTCCAGTGAGGGTCACTACATGTTTAGTGGAAGACTCCTGTGACACCTTAAAACCAGAAATTGTCACAGATGCAGTAGGTCCAGGTGCCGCAGAACTCATTTGCGGCTGACTAGAAGCGGCAAACAAGGCAAAACCTAGGCAAACCCATCGAGCGACTCTGAAACGCATTGTGCTTGGCAGGTGAGTCACATGCTAAGAATACTTGTGTCTCAACCTCATCTGCGTGATTGCCTCTAGGCTAGGTCACGATATGAATGAGATTCACTCACCAGAACTAGTTGCTCAGCAGGTAGTCACTGCGGCATTCGGGCAAATGGCACATGTGATGGCACTTGGTCGCCTGTTTGATGCGGCTGATTTTGAGTTAGCCATTGTCGGTGGCCCAGTGCGCGATGTCATTTTGAACCGGCCGGTTAAGGATTTCGACTTCACCACGAATGCAACCCCGGAGCAGATTATTAAAGTGGTGTCGCAATGGGCAGACGCAGTGTGGGATGTTGGAATTGAATTTGGCACAGTGGGTGTTCGATTGGGTGACGTCCATATGGAAATCACGACTTACCGTGCTGAGAAATATGATGAGCTCAGTCGCAAGCCAGTGGTGTCCTTCGGATCTGATCTGAGTGACGACCTCATCCGTCGTGATTTCACCATCAACGCTATGGCTGTGCGCATCCCACAGTTGGAGTTTGTGGATCATTTTGATGGAGTTTCTGACTTAGTGCGAAAAGTCATTCGCACTCCACGCGAGGCCGAACTTTCATTCAGTGATGACCCATTGCGCATGATGCGTGCCGCTCGTTTTGCTAGTCAACTCGGTTTCCGCCCAGTTGCCGATGTCATCATCGCAGCAACCGATATGGCCGATCGTATTGAGATTGTCTCTGCCGAGCGTGTTCGTGATGAGTTATCAAAGCTCTTACTAGGTGAGTTTCCGGGTCTAGGGCTCGAGATACTTGAGGGGACCAAAATAGCTGATCTGATTCTGCCTGAATTGCCTGCTCTTCAGTTGGAGATTGACGAGCACCATCGTCACAAAGATGTGTATGAGCACAGTTTGATTGTTCTGAAACAGGCAATTGAATTGGAATCCGAGCATGTACCTGCATGTGCACCTGATCTAGTTCTGCGATTAGCTGCGCTTCTGCATGACATTGGTAAACCAAAGACTCGGCGCTTTGAGCAAGGTGGCGGAGTGAGTTTCCATCATCATGAAGTTGTGGGAGCTAAAATCGCTCGCAAGCGACTTGTAGCCTTGCGCTACTCAAACGACATCATTAATGACGTCACAAAACTCATTGAGCTTCATCTTCGTTTCCACGGTTATGGTCAAGGCCAGTGGACCGATTCCGCAGTTCGTCGCTATGTACGTGATGCTGGAGATCAACTTGTTCGTTTGCACAAACTGACTAGAGCTGATTGCACCACCCGTAACCCACGACGGGCCATGATATTGGCAGCCACGTATGACGACTTAGAAGAACGAATTGCTGTACTTCAGGAACAAGAGGAACTCGACTCGATTCGTCCTGACCTTGATGGCAATCAGATTATGGAGATCCTGAACATTCCAGCAGGGCCATCGATTGGTAAGGCTTACAACTACTTGCTTAACGTTCGCTTGGATGAGGGACCACTGAGTTATGACCAAGCCGTGGAGCATCTCAAAATGTGGTGGAACAGCCAGACCTAACTGTTCTGGTTATTCGGCTGGGCCACGAGCCAGAGGCTCGCGACAAGCACTCCGCTCAAGAGAACACCCACAGCGAAGGCAGCAATGTGTGCATGCTCGCGAATTGGAGCTACCAAGGCAAATAGCGCAATGCCACTTACAGTAGCTACGTTAATGATCATGTCGAAAATAGCGAATACTCGTCCACGATGTGCATCATCTATTCGTTGCTGGATTGTGGTGTCGGCATTGATCTTCATGAACTGACCCGCTAAACCCAGGCTCAATGCGGAGGCGAACATCACAAGTCGATGCCCAAGTGTGACCGCAGTAACAGTCATGCCAAGTGCTAGCACGGCAGAAATCGGCAATAGTCGAAGGAATGCCCTGCGATGGTTGCTACCGGTCTCATCGGCCAAGGCTGAAGATCTATTCAATACCAGCGCACTGAGAGCGGCTGCAATAAAGATTCCTACCGCGGTGCTTCCGGCAGCTAAACCAAAATCACTCAGTGCTGCATCTGGTTGAGTGACCGGATGCCAAATGCGCCGGGCTAACAACAAAGTCTGCAGAGTGACTGCTCCAAAAGCACATCGCTGAGTCACAACAATCAACATGCTCACGAACACTCTTTTGTCTTCGAGTATTCGTGCAACTGCATTGGCGATACCAGAGAAGACATTACGAAGTTCTGCCCGTACTTCAACATTTAGACCATGCGGACCTAGTACATGCTTAGGCAAGATTCTGGTTGCAGAGTAACCAGCTAAGAGAACTGAACCACTACCTAGGACGATAATTCCAGCATTTGTACCGTCAGTGTTACCGACTAAATGTTGGACACCTAGTCCAACGGCTACTGCAAGGGATGATCCCATTGTGCCCAGCGGCGGAAACAGTGCATTCGCAGTCGTGAGCAATTCCGGAGCAACAACATGCGGCAAAGATGCAGCCTGGGTGGCGAGGATGAATCGGTTAATACCAAGGCTGGCAAGAACTAAAAAAGTAAGAATCAGGTTGGCTGAGTGCCCTGCCACAGTTGCAGCAATCAAGAGCATGGCTGCTACGCGAATGAGGTTTGCGCGAAGCAAGATTTTTTGTCTCGACCATTTATCGATAAGGACGCCAACAAAAGGACCGATAATCGAGTACGGCACTAGTAAAAGTGCAAACACAATAGTGATTCGGGTTGGGTTTGCCTCGCGTTGTGGTGAGAAAAGCACGAAGGTTGCAAGTGCAGTTTGTAATAGACCGTCTCCAGCCTGACCAAACATCCTGGTGATAAGCAGCCAGCGCGCATTGGATTGTTTAAAGACATCCATGGTGCGTGAAGTGCTCATTTTGTAACACTAGCCCTATTCGTGTGTGAAGCAGTGAGTAGACATAAAAGTAGGGCCATCGAAAACCGATGACCCTACTTTGAATCTCAACTAGACAGCAGCTACGTCGTTGATGAAGTCTTCAACTTCTTGACGGCACTTGGCATCGTCATACTGAACCGGTGGGCTCTTCATGAAGTAGCTCGATGCAGACAAAATTGGTCCACCAATACCGCGATCCTTAGCAATCTTGCAGGCACGGATTGCATCGATGATCACACCTGCTGAGTTTGGTGAATCCCAAACTTCAAGCTTGTATTCCAAACTCAACGGAACATCGCCAAATGCGCGACCTTCGAGACGAACGAATGCCCACTTGCGGTCATCTAGCCATGCAACGTAGTCGCTTGGACCAATGTGAACATTGCGAGCGCCAATGTCGTGCTTCAACTGTGAAGTCACAGACTGAGTCTTTGAGATTTTCTTGGATTCCAAGCGATCACGCTCAAGCATGTTCATGAAGTCCATGTTTCCACCAACATTGAGCTGGTAGGTGCGATCAACGATTACGCCACGGTCTTCAAAAAGCTTCGCAAGTACACGGTGTGTGATGGTTGCGCCGACCTGGCTCTTGATGTCATCGCCCACGATTGGAACACCAGCGGCTGCGAACTTGTCTGCCCACTCTTTTGTGCTGGCAATAAAGACTGGAAGTGCGTTAACAAAACCAACACCTGCATCAATCGCACACTGTGCATAGAACTTGGCAGCTGCTTCAGAACCTACAGGTAGGTAGCACACAAGCACATCTACTTCAGCATCCTTGAGTGCCTGCACAACATCTACTGGACTTTCATCCGATTCAACAACCATGTCGCGGTAGTACTTACCGAGACCATCAAGAGTCGTCCCACGCTGAACGGTTACACCAGTCGGTGGAACATCAGAGAACTTGATGGTGTTGTTTTCGCTCGCGAAAATGGCGTCAGAAAGATCCTGGCCAACCTTCTTGGCATCAACATCAAATGCAGCAACGAACTGCACGTCGCGCACGTGGTACTGGCCGAATTGAACGTGCATCAGACCAGGTACTTGTGCGGTCGGATCTGCATCCTTGTAGTACTCCACGCCTTGCACCAGTGAAGAAGCGCAGTTGCCTACGCCTACGATGGCTACTTTAATTGGGTTCACTGTGGAGCCTCCTGTTGATGTTCAGTGAAATTTCTTGCTGGTATTTACTGGGTGAGTGAATCTTGGATAGTTGAACCTTTCAACTCACCCTGTTCTACTGAAGATTTAGCAACACTGATGCCGCCGGACTCTTCACGAGAAATCAATTCATTGAGCCAACGCACTTCACGTTCTAGTGAATCTAGACCGTGTTGCTGCAACTCAAGAGTGTAAGCGTCGAGACGCTCACGTCCTTTAGCCAGATTCGTTTGCATCTGACTCAGTCGATCTTCAATTCGACTTCGTCGCCCGTGCAAAATATGAATTCTGGTATCCGCTTCGGTTTGACCGAACAGTGACATCCGGATTGCGAAGGATTCGTCATCCCAAGCGCCCGGGCCACTGTCTGACACCAAAGATTCGAAGTAGTCCTTACCTTCAGGAGTCAGTGCGTACACAATTCGAGTGCGCTTTGGGTATTTGCCCGACGGAAAATCGTCCTGCTCAATGAGAAAACCTCGTTGAACGAGACCTTTCAGCGTCGGATACAATGCGCCGTAAGAGATTGTGCTAAATAATCCAAGAACAGAAATTAATCGCTTGCGTAACTCATAGCCATGTTGAGGACTGTGTGAGAGTACGCCAAGAATCGCAAGCTCGAGAGCTGCCGATCGCTTAGCCATGAAAAACCATTCTTTTGATGTATCTAAATGATACATCTGCAGGATACATCAGGCAGCCTGACACTCCAAAATGAGCATTTTTGTTTATCCACAAGCGTGCATAGAGTTATGGAGTGGCTAATGAGGCAATCCGGGGTACGCGAATCGGTGGCATGTCCACTGAACCGCCCCGCCCTGTGCCACATCCTGCTGAGGATGTCACAGATCCAGCCAGGCCGCGCCACATTATTGACTACGTATTGGCTCGGCGCGGTGTGCTCGAGCATATCAAAGTAGACGCTCTCGCTCGCGATGAAGTGTGCGATGCAGATCCGTACCTACTCCGTGCCGCGAAATATCATGGCGAACAAACCGAACGCTTGTGCCCCATGTGTGCCAAAAAAGATCTGATTCACGTCACCTACACCTTTGGTGATGACCTGGGATTCCGCTCTGGCTCGGTCACCAGTTCGGCTGATGTTGCCAGTATGGCCTTCGAGTATGGGCATTTCCGCGTCTACATTGTTGAGGTCTGCACGTCATGCAGTTGGAATCACCTGTTTATGTCGTATGTTCTAGGTGATGGCAAACCTCGCACGCCACCGCGCAAACCGCGTGACATTTTGGAATAGGTAAATGGTTAATTACCCACGTCGCAATCGCAAAGGTCTTAGGCGATGGATACCGAGCTTCAAACAGATTTTGATTCTGGGAGCTCTTGGATTTCTAGGTCTATTCGTAACGCTTGGTCTTGCCGTTCGATTTACTCACATTCCAGAACCAAGCGAAGTATCGCAAGCCCAAGCAACAATTTTGTATTTTGATGACGGTAAAACCGAAATGGCACGGCTGGGAGAAGCCAACCGCATTGCAATACACATTGATCAGATTCCTTTAAGTGCTCAGCGTGCTGTTTTGTCAGCCGAAGACCGACAGTTCTACTCACATGGTGGCTTCTCACCCAAGGGCATAGGTCGTGCTCTGTTTAACAATGTCACTGGTTCATCTACTCAGGGCGGCTCAACTATTACGCAGCAGTACGCCAAGAATGCGTATCTCACATCCAATCGGACAGTCGTGCGCAAACTTAAGGAACTCATACTGTCAATCAAGTTGGAGACAGCTAACAGCAAAGATCAAATTCTTGAGCGTTATCTGAACACGATTTATTTTGGTCGTGGCGCCTACGGAATTGAAACTGCGGCAAATGTGTATTTCGGTCGCACTATTGCGCACTTGACTGTTGAACAACAGGCTGTGCTGGCGGCCATCATTCAGGCACCAAATGGCCTAGCTCCTGAGACCAATAAGTCTGCTCTGGAAGAGCGTTGGAATTACGTGCTGAACGGCATGGTTAAGCAAGGTTGGTTAGATCGAGGTGAGCGAAATCAAATGGTTTTTCCAGAGATCAAGCCTTACCACCAGTCTGACACCTACGGTGGAACGCGCGGCTACCTGGTAGAGCAAGCACGCAAGGCTCTTATTGCCCTTGGCATAAGCGAAGATCAGATTAACCGTTCTGGCTACAAAGTAGTTACTACTTTCAACCGACGTGCTCAAGCTGCAGCTATTGCGGCGGTTAAGTATCAAGGTCCAAACTCGGGAACAAAGGGACTGCGCATAGGTCTTGCGTCAGTGCGACCAGGTACTGGAGAAGTTGTCGCGATTTATGGCGGCGCAGATTTCTTGCAAAATCAAGTCAATAATGCGACACAGGCTATTGGTCAAGCAGGTTCAACTTTCAAACCATTTGCTTTAGCTGCGGGCCTTGAAAATGACATTCGATTGACAGACACATTCAGTGGAGTCAACGGTACATATGTTGGCAATTATCGAGTTGTGAACTACAGCAATGAATCGTTTGGTTCGCGCATCACGATGTTGAGGGCAACTGAGGAATCAGTTAACACTGCCTACGAGCAGATGACTGCGCGTATCGGACCAGAAAAGGTTAAAGATGCCCTCATTCGTGCTGGTATGCCAGACACAACAGCTGGTCTAGATCCGAACGTGACTATCACTTTGGGCACTGCTAGCCCACATGTGGTTGATGTTGCTAGTGCTTATGCAACGATTGCCAATCGTGGCAAGCGTGTACAACTCACCTATTTGAAGTCGGTTACGGCACCGGATGGGACCGTGAAATTTGAACTGAATCCTGAGCCAGTTAAAGCATTTACAACGCAAATTTCTGACACTGTCAGTTATGCATTGCAACGCGTTGTGCAGTACGGAACCGGTCGAGCAGCTCTTGCACTTGGTCGCCCTGCAGCTGGAAAAACTGGAACTACTGACGATAATAAATCTGCTTGGTTTGCTGGCTTTACCCCTGACCTTGCTACCGCGGTCATGTTGGTTAAAGACGGTCCGAACGGCGAAGCCATTAGTTTGTCTGGCACAGGCGGCATGTCAACTGTTTACGGTGGATCATTTCCGGCACGCATTTGGACGGCGTACATGCAAGGCGCGCTGGCTGGTTTACCAGTCAGTCAATTGCCACCGCTTCCGCCAAACGTTCCATCTGGTGCTTATTATTCTGCTAGCCCATCTGCTAGCCCATCCGCAAGTCCGTCTGTCAGGTCGCCAAAGCCATCCCCGTCTGTTACGGCCAGTGCAACAAAGTCACCCTCTAGCGTCCCAACATCACAACCATCTGTGAAAGTGCCCAACTTTATTGGAGACATTGAGACCGCTCGAGCGAATGCTTCAAGTCTTGGTTTAGGGCTCAACGAAGTACCAGTAGATGAAACAGTCGACTTGACTTTGCCGCTTTATGTAGTGGGGCAGGTACCAGCACAAGGCTCAGCTGCACCTATTGGTTCAATAGTTTCAGTGCAAGTAAGTAATAGTCCTAGTTAGCAAATGCTTCTAGGAGCATCTAGCTCAGGCCAGTCACTACATCAAACTGTGCAGTGGTATTTCGCATGTTGCAGGTGATGCGGTCCCCCACATTTATGGATGCATCGTCACACCACAATAGTGAGACCTGCATATGTGGTGGTTCAGCAAACAACAAATTGTGACCGTGAATGCTAAATGGTGAGCGCACTTTGCTGCGCATCTCATTGAGTCCTTCTACCAGAGCAATGCTTTTTGACCGCAAGGTTGGTCGGATGCTTGGTGAAGCCAATGCCACACCATGCGCCGTTCCTCCACTGACTACGACAAGAATCTGGTTCACTTTGCTCTCAACCTGTCGGTAGCCGACACGTTGCCCTTTAGCGACATGATGAACGGCCAACACTTGACTGTGTACCTCAAGAGAGTCAGGTGCGCCGAGCCACAGGGCTGTACCCAGTCGAACCTCAAATGTGAAGTCGGGGTGTTGCTTAGCCATATCTGCTAATTCATCAGCGGCCAAATGTGAAACGGAGGCATGAAGAGGCAAGCCGTGGGTCTGGGCCAACTCTCGGTAAGTCAAGAGCCATGAGTGCACTTCATGTTGGCGACCGCTAAACGACTTCTTACTGGTTCCTTCAGCAGGTTCCACCACGGCAAATGTTGTGAGCACTGGATCAGTCATTGGTAAATGTAACGTCAGACCAAGAACGGTCATGTCGCTTGGCACGGTCTGCATGACATGAATGAGTTGATGTGTCTCTAATCCAAAACGCGATAACGAGGTTTTGCCATCAAGCATGACGTTGCGAATACCGACGCTATGGGCAGCTAGAAGATCTTGAGTTGTGATTGTCGCAATGATGAGGTGTGCATTCTCGGCAGCAACTTTTTGCCATTGCAGAGCTGCGATTTCATCGGTCGGCGTGAAGGGTTCGAGTACCTGAACTTGACCATTGAATTGAGCGAGTGCCTGCTCCACTTCCCACACAGTGCCAACAGCAATTCGCGGTAGGCCGAGCAAATTAGCTTCCTGCGCCAGAATCTGACGACCGAATCCATAGCCGTTGCCTTTTATTACCGGAGTCAGTTGAGCGCCAACTTGATGAATGTGATCGCGGACTGATGCAAGATGAGATCGGAATGGCACAGCGTCCACATTGAGTGAAAATGTCATGCGCCGTTACCGTCTTGCCATGTAAAGGCTGAATGCTTTCGCCCAGATAGGCGAGATGATGTAATCCCATTCACCAACATATTCTTGAGCATATCCGCCCGTACCGAGTTTGAATTGAATAAGCCCAAAAAGATGATTCTCCGGATCGAGTGTGTCTGAAATGCCGCGCATGTCATAGACATCTGCACCTACGCCGAGGGCATCTTTCATCATGGTCCACTGGATGGCGTTACTTGGTCGCAGATCGCGGGCGGCAGTAGTGGATGCTCCATAGGAATACCAAGCATGTAGTCCTACTCGGGTCATAGTTGTTGCAGCAATCGCACCTTGATGATCCTGGTGCTCTGCAATGTACACGGCTATACGCGCAGGATTTTCGGCGCTCATGGCATCCCACATCTGCTCGAAGTAACGCAAAGGACGAGGTGTGAACTGATCGCGAAGAGCGGTCTCGACGTAACACGCATGAAAGATTGGTAGGTCCTCGCGAGTTCCTCGGCGCACGGTCACACCCAGTTTTTCCGCTTTACGAATATTGCGGCGCCAAAGCTGATTAAAGCCTTCAAACAATTTCTCTTCAGATTTGCCATCTAGCGCTACTTGAAAAACATAGCGCGGTTGGTAATCGCCAAAGCCTGAGTCAGCGGCAGTTGGCTGTTGCCAGCCACACGCCCGCAACTGCTTGATGAGTGCATCGCCATTGTGGTTAGTGTGCGTTGCCGGGACTCGGCTGATCTTCATTGCCATGTCTTGAGCAATGGCATTCTTCAGATCTTCCGCATCCCATCGCTTGGTCCACACATGTGGTCCCATCTTTATCTGGAAGACGCCGATAGATTTCGCATAGTCAGTGAGTGCTGTAAGCGCGGCTTCAACCAAACCTGGCCTCGCCCAATCAAGATCCGGGCCTTCCGGTAGGTAAGCCAGATACCGCTCAACTTTCGGCACCTTGCGCAGCAACACAAGTCCAGCGCCAACTAGTTCGTCGCCGTCAAACCAACCCAACGATTCATGGCGCCATTCATGCTTAACAGCACCCCAAGCTGGAGTCTGTAGAAATGACACCGAAGGTCGCGTAGCAATGTATGCCAGATGCGCACTTGCTGTTATAGATCGGACCTGCACTGAATAAACCTATCGCTGCCGTTATCTAACTGAGTGCTTCTCGAAGCATCGCGATATCGGCGACTACGCCATCTCGCGGTGTTTCAAGAATGACCGGTGCGTTTGCCGTTTTTAAGCAGCGATAGATGTCTTCAAGTTCGATAGTGCCGTTACCCAAATTGGCGTGTCGGTCTGCACCGGAGTCAAACGCATCTCGACTGTCATTGCAGTGAATGAGGTCGATGCGACCGGTGATGCCTAGAATCGTGTTTGCTAAATCAGAAAGTGCAATGCCACCAGCATGTGCATGGCAGGTATCTAGGCAGAATCCCGCGCCGGTGTCACCCACTGCATCCCATAACCGAGCGATGGCATCAAGGCGACGGGCCATGGCATGTTGACCGCCTGCAGTGTTCTCAATAAAGACAGGGACCTTCATGTCCAATTGCTCTAGTGCCTTCACCCAATTGGCTACGCCAATGCTGGGATCGTCATCTTCAGTCACATGCCCACCGTGGACAACTAATGCCTTTGCCCCGATACTGGCGGCAGCATCAACATCTGCTTGAAGCATTTTTCGGCTTGGGATGCGAACCTTGTTATTGCTTGTAGCGACATTAATGACGTACCTAGCGTGCACATACATATCAATTCCAGCACCAATTGCCTGTGCCTTCAGTCCATCAGCGCCGTCTGGGTGCGGAATTACTGGTGCTTTCCAGCTCTGTGGAGCACCCAGAAACAGTTGAATATGGTCAATTCCCAGCAATTGTGCCTGTTCAATGGGGTTTTCGTCGCCCACATGTGAGCCCAATCGCAAATTAGCCATATCTGTAGGTTACCGCCTGCCGGTCTACCTGGTTTTTGACTTGGGAATTTGTGCCCTAGAATTGGAAACCTTGATCCCTCCTGCCACGGAAAGACCGTGGCCGATTAGTCCATAGGAGGTGGGTATCAGTATGCGCCACTACGAAGTAGTAGTAATCCTAGATCCCGAGCTCGAAGAGCGAACGGTTGCTCCATCCCTTGATACGTTTCTAAACGTAGTCAAGACCGATGGTGGAACAGTTGGCAAAGTCGATATCTGGGGTCGCCGCCGTCTGGCTTATGAAATTAATAAAAAGGGTGATGGCATTTATGCACTCTTGGATATTAATTGCTCGTCAGCAGCCGTAGCCGAACTTGATCGTCAGCTCAGCCTGAATGAGTCAGTGCTACGTACTAAAGTCATGCGTCTCGACAATAAGTAGGAGTTGTTATGGCACAAGGTGATGTTGTTGTCACAGTAGTAGGAAACCTCACAGGGGATCCTGAACTACGTTTTACCCCCAACGGGCTTGCGGTTGCGTCTTTCACGGTTGCTTCGACAACTCGTGTTCTTGATCGCAACTCAAATGACTGGAAAGACGGAGACACTCTTTTTCTTCGTTGCAGCATTTGGCGTCAATACGCCGAGAACGTGGCGGAGTCCCTGACAAAGGGAACTCGCGTCATTGTTACCGGTCGTTTGAAGCAGCGTTCATACGAAACCAAGGAAGGCGAAAAGCGCACTGTTGTAGAGATGGAAGTTGACGATGTCGGCCCAGCTCTTAAGAATGCGACTGCCAAGGTTTCTCGTGTAGCTCGCGCTGAGGGTAACGGTAATGGCTTCTCCGGCGGAGGCGCTGGCGCCCCTGTCGATGATCCTTGGGCTGCACCTGCTATCCCTGGCGACGAACCTCCGTTCTAAGCCAACCTCAATTATTCGAATTAACTACCATTCCGGTTAACACCGGGCTCGTTAAGGAGCACCACAATGGCTAAGCCACCAGTAAAGAAATTCAAGAAGAAGGTATGCGGCTTCTGTCGTGAAGACGTACCTGCGATCGATTACAAGGACATCGCTACCCTGCGTAAGTTCATTTCCGATCGTGGAAAGATCCGTGCCCGTCGTGTCACAGGTAACTGCACTCAGCACCAACGTGACATCGCCAACGCTGTAAAGAATGCACGCGAAATCGCGCTGCTTCCTTACACTTCGACTGCCCGATAAGGAGACTGACAATGAAGCTCATTTTGACTCAGGAAGTCACCGGTTTGGGTGGCCCAGGAGATGTTGTTGAGGTTAAGGATGGTTACGGTCGTAACTACTTAGTCCCACAGGGTCTTGCAACATCATGGACTCGCGGTGGCGAGAAGCAGGTAACGCAGATTAAGCGTGCCCGTTCCAAGCGCGAAGTTCGTGACCGCGATCATGCAATTGAAATCAAGGCAACTCTTGAATCAGCACCGATTGTTATCTCGGCTCGTGCAGGTTCAGAAGGTCGCCTGTTTGGTTCAGTAACTGTCACAGACATTGCTGAAGCAATTCGCGTCGTTGATGTTGATAAGCGCAAGATTGTTCTTTCAGCACCAATCAAGATTGCTGGCAAGCACACGGTAGCTGTTCGTTTGCTACCCGATGTCGTTGCTGAAGTAACTCTGGACGTGCGCGGCAAGAAGAACTAATAGTTTCACCAAATGAGGTCCACGTGCACTGCGCGTGGACCTCATTTCTTTATGTGTGATTTCTTTATGTGTGCGAGAATCAACTATGGCTACTTTGATGACTTTGCATACAAACCACGGCGACATTCGAATCAACATTTTTGATAATCATGCGCCAAAGACTTCCCGGACAATCTTGGGTCTTGCCGAGGGCACGGTGGAATGGGTGCATCCACGTACTGGAGCCAAGACGACTGATCCGCTATACAACGGCACAATCTTTCACCGCATCATTCCTGGTTTTATGATCCAAGGTGGAGATCCACTTGGCCAAGGAACCGGCGGCCCAGGCTTCCGTTTTGAGGATGAACCACATCCAGAGTTGGTGTTCGATAAGCCTTACCTCCTGGCGATGGCTAATGCCGGACCTGGCACCAATGGATCACAGTTCTTCATCACCGTTGCTCCTGCTACGTGGCTGAATTTTAAGCACACCATTTTTGGTGAAGTGGCTGATCAAGATAGCCGCGAAGTGGTTGATGCAATCGCTGCTGTACCAACGCGTGGTCAAGATCGACCAGTTGAAGATGTAGTCATCGAAAGCATCTCAGTAGACCGGTCCTAATGTGAATAGGTGTTACCGACATCCAGACCGCGAGACCTACATTTCGTGCACTCGCTGTTCGCGTAACATCTGTTCAGACTGCATGATTAGCGCTTCAGTTGGTTTTCAGTGCCCTGAGTGTGTGAACGCCAGTAGAAGTTCAATGCCTCGAGTGCGAACGGTGAAAACGGGCTTATGGCAATCTTTGCCAGTTGTCACGCGCTCAATCATTGCATTCTGCATTGGCGTCTATCTGCTCACGTGGCTGACTAATTTAACGAGCGCCGAATATCAGTTCGGTATGTCGCCTGTTGATGTGGCATTGGGTCAATGGTGGCGCCTGCTTACCGCAACATTCCTACACGCAAGCGTCATGCACATTCTGTTCAACATGTATGCGTTGTTGGTCCTTGGGGCTAGTCTCGAGCGAGTTATTGGTGGGCTGCGTTTTGGCGCGATTTACTTCATGTCCGCACTCGGCGGGTCAGTAGCTGCTCTGTGGTTCTCAGGACTGGATACCATCTCAGTTGGAGCCAGTGGGGCCATTTTTGGTTTGATGACTGCCACAATTGTTGTGGGTCGTCGTCTGCACATCGACACTTCCCAGATCATATTTTGGTTGGGTCTGAACATTGTGCTTGGTTTTTTAGCACCCGATATTGATTGGCGCGCACATTTGGGCGGCGCCGTAGTGGGTGCGCTTACCGCTTATGTTCTTGCTGGTTCAGGAAACACCCCGGTGAAGCCAACGGCTCGCTGGCTGACAGTTGGTTTGATTTTTGTGACTTTAGTCGTGGAGATTGTGGTGCGTAACCAACAAATCTTGACCCATCTGGGACGCTAACTATTGTCACAAACAGGGTGCGGCAGGGTATTGTGTAGGCATGCCAGTTTCAAAGAAGCGTAAATCGAATCAGCCCGCTTACACACCGCCTACTAGTGCTAAGCCATCTTCAGTCAAGATTGGTAACCCAAGTTGGTTAGCTCCCTTGATGGTTGCCATGTTCATTATTGGTCTTCTGTGGATTGTCGCTTTCTACCTCAATGGAAACGCCATTCCGGTAATGAAAGACCTGAACAATATGGAAAACGTGCTCGTAGGTTTTGGCTTTATTGGCGTGGGCTTCTTCCTCTCAACTCGCTGGCGTTAATCGTCGATAATCACATCGATGTAATTTTCCCCAGCTGTGGATTAACTTGTGGATAAGTCTCTTGCAGAGTTAGCTACAAGAGTTCGTCGCCGCCGTAAATTCTTTACGGGTGGCATTTCAGCAATTGCTGGTTTCCTCTTTGTTGCAAGTGGCCACACAGCAGCCGGCACAAATCTTCGCACTGGTGGAGTGGAAGATTTACGAGGACTCGTTTTACAGCGTGCTAACTCAGTTGCTGTGCTTCAAGGCAAAGTGAACTCAGTTCAGACCAAAGTTGATGCCTTGTCTGCTGAAAAAATAACTCCAGAATTGAACGCGAAACTGGTCACCCTCGAAGGAGTCACTGGGCTGAGCAGTGTCACAGGGTCTGCTCTCCAAGTAACACTCAATGACGCTCCGCGAGAAAGCGGTGCATCTTTACCTGATGGCATCGCTCCGGATGATTTGGTTGTGCACCAACAAGATGTGCAGGCTGTGGTGAATGCATTTTGGCGGTCGGGTGCCGTGGCAGTTCAAGTAATGGATCAGCGAATCATTACCTCATCGGCAATAAGGTGCGTGGGTAACACCTTGCTCCTTCAGGGTCGTGTTTACAGTCCACCTTTTACTGTGACGGGCGTTGGAAGTGTGACTGCTCTGCAAGATGGCCTCAACAGTGAACCTGGTGTGCAAATTTATCGAGAATATGTAGATCGTCTAGGACTTGGCTGGAAGGTCAAGATACTCAACAGCACAATATTGCCTGAGTGGCAAGGTTCGCTTAACTAGTTTTTCTTACCTATGACCGGGCTTAGACCTACTGCTGCTGCACGCGCATTGGCATCGCCACAACGTACGAGCCATTCTGCCAACATTTGGTGTCCACCCTCAGTGAGTACTGACTCTGGATGAAATTGAACACCCTCGATATCTTTCGTTCGATGACGAATCGACATGATGACACCGGATTCAGTCTCACCAGTGACTTCAAGTTCTGCTGGAACTGTATCGCGCTCAACTGCAAGTGAGTGATAGCGCGTTGCAGTGAAGGGTGAACTAAGCGGAGCAAGAACACCTTGATGTTGGTGGAAGACCTGCGAAGTCTTTCCATGCAAAAGTTCAGGAGCCCGAGAGACTGTCGCACCAAATGCTTCAGCGATAGCTTGGTGACCTAAACACACACCAAAGATCGGAACTTCGCCACCCAATTGCTTCACAATCTCAATGCAGATGCCGGCTTGGGCTGGTGTGCCTGGACCTGGTGAAAGAAGAATGCCGTCGTATGCTCGCGCATCCTCAATCGAGATCTCATCATTGCGACGAACATCTACCTTTGCGCCAAGTTGAGCCAGGTATTGCACGATGTTAAATACAAAGCTGTCGTAGTTGTCGACCACGAGTATGCGTGTCATTAGGTCTACTATCTAGTCGGTGTATCGCTTGGCGTGGGGGTCATCGTCATGGTTGCCGACTCAGATGGTGTTGGCTCCGGAGTGATGTCAGATGCTTTGCTCAGTTCGACCGTGACGGTTGTACCCTTCAAGCTCATAGTTCCGCCGGTAGGTGTTTGTGCGAGTACAGTGTCAGGCGCCGTAGTGTCATTAATTGAGTAAATCCATTGGACTTTGAATCCGGCA